>ENA-OQDT01002215-OQDT01002215.1-human-gut-metagenome-genome-assembly--contig:-NODE-2215-length-10163-cov-2.214229_pt1 | contig 10163 bp, 9 predicted proteins | sample MGYA00242786_ERZ504617 | MGnify/ENA primary metagenome ERZ504617 (study PRJEB26092, sample SAMD00036337) | human gut metagenome | host: Homo sapiens | study: EMG produced TPA metagenomics assembly of... | reverse complement strand
CTCGACAAATTACTGGATAGATGATGCAGGTCTTTTTTACTTCTTTCGCGCACCGGACCAGCTGCTAAAATATAATCAGAAAGGAGAAATGACCGGGAAAATTCAAATTCCACATATACCTGCCGCACCCAACTTTTTCGCGTTTTCCGACTCTACCATTATTGCCCATTGTAATAGTAGTATAGGATTGGAATCCAGCAACTCTTTGCTTTTCCTCAACTCCTTTGGAGAAAAGCTGGATTCAATTCCCAATTTATTAAAATCGCCCTCTATCCCTTCTCCGGATAATATATCCAGCCTTTCTATCATAAAAAGAGGAGCAGGTTTCTTTGGAAATCTGGGAAGAAGAGGGGTAATGATTATCAAAGATAAGGAGCAAGGAGAATTACTGCTGCCTCTCTATAATCCCAGCCTATGGTCGTCCGAGAATGAAGTACGTTTCAGAGAAACCTTCACAGACACGATATACACAATTAAAAACAGGAAACTATATCCATATATGGTTTTTCATACAGATACAGATCATTCATCCGCCAATCCTTTATGGTATAGTAATCCGCAAAGTATCTACGTAGCTTATGTATTGGAAAACACACATTCTGTATTTTTTCAATACGTAAAAAACAAACAGTCTATAATGGTTTGTATAATAAAGAAACACAGCAAACTAAGTTTGCAAAGTGCCAGCAATTCATTGTTGACGATCTCACTTCAGAGCAGGAACTGAAAGTTGACCTGTCGGCATTGTGCAGTTATAAAGGAGAATATGGATTTATTCTGGAAGCTGCCAGTATTCCTGATGCTTCTCAAAAACAATCTGACAATAAAAATGAGAATATTCCCCATTGGATGAGCCAATTGGATGAGGATGCCAATCCGGTCATAGCAATTGTATCTGACAAATGATATATAATTCTGTCTGTTTTGCCTAATAGATATGCTTTGGCAAAACAGACAGTTGAAATAGTAGCACCTATTTAAAAGTAAACAAAAGGCTTCAACTCATTTCCTTGTTTATCCACCGGATAAAGAGCTCCTTCCTTTTCTAGCCGGGCGGACATTTCCCGAATCATCTCTCTGCATTGATCCGGATGTGCGGCAGACAGCTCATTCCTTTCTTCCGGATCGTCTTTCAGATTGTAAAGCAAGGCTTTGGGTTGCTTCGGAGTCTCGGGAAGATAATAATAAATCAGTTTCCAGTCGCCCATGCGATAGGTGGTGAAGTAGCTGCCGCGGTGTGCGTGAGGGAAGTGCATCAGGAAAGACTCGGGACGCTTCTTGTCCACCTTACCGCTCAGTTGCTTTTTCAGATCGAATCCGTCTATCACGTAGTTTTGGGGAACTTCACATCCTGCCACAGACAGAACAGTCGGATAGATATCCATGATTGTGCCCAACTGTGTCTGCATACTTCCTACTTCAATAGGCAAGTTCTTCTGACTTTGCTCTTCTTCTCAGGCTTTGCCCAAGCGCGATGAAAGGAACACGCATACCACCTTCAAACTCCGTCCCCTTTTTACCTCTCAGCGGAGCGGAAGAACCATAGCCACGTTCATCTCCCAATGGAGCATCACCACCGTTATCTCCTAAAAAGAGAATCAGCGTATTTTCGGCAATTCCCAGCTTTTCGAGTTGGTCCATGATGTCGCCTAATGATTTATCCATGCCTTCTATCAATGTAGCAAAAGCTCTTGCCTGCTCGTTCTTATCCGGGTCGGTGTAGCGTGACAAGAAACGTTTGTCTGCCTGGAAAGGTGAATGAACTGCGTAATGGGCCATATTCAGATAGAAAGGTCGTTTTCTTCTACGGCTTTGGTGATCTCCCGATTCGCTTCTATAGTCAGCGCTTCACTCAGGAAGGTATCTGTACCGTGATATTTCTCCAGGTCAGGAACTGCTCTAATCTTCTGTCCCTTGATATGCCCGTATCCCCATTCGCCATAATAGCTGCCGGGATGTCCAATGCCGGAACCTGCGATATTTACATCAAAGCCGATATTCAGCGGATTCTCTCCTTCGCTTCCCATACAGCCGAAATGTGCTTTTCCTACATGAATGGTTTTATATCCGGCTTGTTGCAGGACTCTCGGCATGGTAGGCATATCTTTTCTGAGACCTTTCCAGTTCCATTGGGGCGGTCCGAAAGGATTCCGATTGTTGCTCTCAGCATTAATCCAGTTAGTGACTCCATGCCTGGTCGCATTCTGTCCGGTCATGATGGAAGCTCTGGAAGGGGAACTCACGCTCTGTGCGTAAAAAGTAGAAAAACAAATACCCTGTTTGGCCAGTCTCTCCATATTCGGAGTATGATACCAGTCATTCAGCGGATGACGCACCGGCTGAACCACTCTCATCTGCCAGGAAGGGGACCGAAGTATCCATAAGTCCCATGTCATCTACAAGGAAAACAATAATATTCGGGCGCTCTTGAGCTACTCCGCAAACGGAAGATGCCAAACCACCCAACACACAAAATCCTTTAAAAGCTCGATTCGTTCTCATTACATAGATTTTTTTGATTTATATCCTAGTTATTGTACGTGCCATAATAGATTTCAAACCCTGACTCTCTTCTGATAACACAAAAGAGTATTAGAAAAATATCCTATTATCTTTCATTCATTCAGCATAATCTATCATGTTATTATTCTGCTTTGAAACCTGATTTTAATTCGTTGAAATAAAAAGTTTAATTTCCGTATCCGCCTTATCATGGCTTTATTTGAAGTGATCCGACTTTATAATAAAGATGTATTAGACTGGTTTTAAGGGAAACAGCTAGCAATATACAACAAATGTACTATACCCGCAAAGAAAAAAATAGTTTTTGACTTTCTCTCTGAAAAATTATCAGCGGTCTTCTTACTTGTTCTAAGCATACGTGGAGAAGCTCCAAAGAACTTCTTACAGAAATTGGAGAAGTGAGGCAGAGACTCGAAACCGTATTTATAGCATATTTCGGAGATACTGTACTCAGAGTTATTCAAGTCATCCAAAATACCTTCCTTACGCCGTGCCTGCATCCATTCGTATACCGGCTCGTGGAACACGTTATTGAAGATACGCCGCAGGGTGCTGACGGTATAACCTCCCAGTTGGGCCAGTTCTTCTACCGTTTTTACTTTCTTATAGTTCTGAAGGACGAAGTATTCAAAAGTGGTGGTGTATTTCGAGAGTGGATGTACCAAGCTGGCCAAGTCATAATCCGAATAATAATAGCTTAGCACAAACGCCAGTTCTTTGCGCTTTAAAGACAGCAGGTCCCGGCAAACTTTACTTTCTCTCAAATAGGACTTAGAACCATCCAAAAAGTATTTCAATTCAGGAAGTATCTTTAAAGGAGAATAGATAAGCGGAGAAGGTACATCCTTCATGATATGATTGAAACGGAAGTCACAAAATAGTTCCGGCTGAATAAAACGATAATAGATACATTCGCACTCGGTCATCGCAAGCATCTCGTATTTTGAACCAATAGCCTGAAGAATAAATTCACCTGCTTTCAACATCGTACCTGCATACTCCTGACTATTAACCAAGAGCTCTCCTTTTATCAAAAAAAGGATGAAATTATCTTCACACTTCCGGGCTGGTTGATGGTAGCCCCTTGTATGGGTAGTGTGAATGATAGCATTGTCTACGGCTTTCGGACAGTTCTGACAATCCCAAGTACCCTGACAGATTGATGACATATATTTGTGTTGGCATTTGATTTGTTCCTGTTTGCAACAAAAATATATGAAATCTTTTAGATAGCAATAAAAAAAGGAAGAAAAGTGAAAAAGAGTATTATACAAAGAAAGAAAAGTTTTTATTCCAAAACAAAAGCATATAAATATGCATATAAAAAGACCATTATATTATTTATAGAATCACATAAATCCCACCTTTTTGAATGAAAAAGGCAGGATTTATCAAATAGATATCTTATAAAGCTAATGAACCTAAATAATTTATGTTCTATTATAAATATACCCTATATTTTCTTATGCAGCTGGTGCATCATTTTCTACTGGTACATCAACATCAGATTTAGGAGTCCATTCCTCCTCAATATTTCCACTAACTTGAATTTGCTCACCTGCTTTCAAAACAAGCGTATAAACATTTTTCTCACCCACATTCCAAGTACCTGTCAGTTCAGCTGTCTTTGTTGTCCCCTCCTTAACTAATATTACCTCTTTTTCATCAACGACTTTTTTAGCAGAATACGTAACTTCAACTGATGCTCCATTAAGAGTTTGAGGCATTAATATCATAAGTTGAGTATTGGCTGTTAATTCCACTGGGGTTGTACCATTTACAGGAGTGCTAAGAACACCCATAGTATAATTATCTGTAGCAGAATCTGCTATCCATTTACCTGTTTCATAGCTATAGCTACCTGATTTCGCTATGCCTTTCAATGTTAATCCTGTCACCGTATATATAATATCACTATCATCACCTTTCAGTTTAAATTCAATCTGAGTCAATGCATGATTAAATCCTAAAGAAACCTTTCCTTCAGGAGTCTTCGTCATTCCAAGAGTTTTTGCTACAAGGAAATCAGTCTGAGTCGCAATTGTAGAATTAATGGTATATTTTATAGTCGGATATCCAGCTGTATATGTATAAGTATCACCTTCATTACTAACTTCTGGACTATAGCCAAAGAAAATAACTTTATCAGATGCAGGCCAATAGAATTTATGATTACCATCTACACCCCATGAAATTCCATCGGCACTGTTAAAGGTTCCATCAAGAATTTTAGTTCCTGCTGTAGCAGTTCCATATTCACTACTACTATCAAAAGCATAACCAAATGCTCTAAATGTTCTAAAATCATTAGTTTCCATAACAGTAGCTCTAGTTACCGCAGTAGTACCTATTTTAATCTCTGCTTGCTGACTAGGATTCTCAAACTCCTCATTCTGTGAACAACTTGTTATTGTTGCAACAGCTGCAATAGCCAATAATACTTTTTTCATAATCGTATTTTTTAAGTTTATAATATTGTTATATCTTGTTTATGTCTAATCTCAATTTACAGGCAATACTACTTCGCCTCCATCCCCCCAATCACCAACATCACCACCAATACCGCCATCACCACCAGGCGGATTCTCCGGCTTATCAACCTTCACCTCATCATCGTCAAGCGGTAACTCTATATCTTTAGAAGGCTCATCGTTGCCTCCCCCCTCTCCACTCTCAGAATCAGCAATCACCTCCGTTATATCAATCTCCGCCTTCTGCACGGTTTTATCTACTTTAATAAACGCCAACGTCAACTTTATAGCAAGACCTGCCCGACTCATCGCCCTTTCCGGTAACCCAAAAGCTGTAAAACTACCCGTTACTTCGCCCGAACGTCCTTGCGCTTCAAAGTAAATAGGAGCATCGTTCATTATCCCGCAACATCTGCCCAAACAGTAACAACCCGCCATGCCTTCCACACTGCCAACAATTGAAGAAACATATTCCAGTCCTTCCACCTTGATCTTGAAAGAATAGGTCTTTACCACTAATTTCGGTTTCCAATCCAGTAGAAGCTCTTCTTCACTGTTCGCTATATGTAAATCATCGATCTGCACTACGTATAAGGGATCAGGTCCCCATACCATTTTCTCCGTTCCCGCTATTCCCAGACCATTGCAATTGCCTGTAAATGCTTCAATCGTCTCATGGGCTTCCTCTCCTCTGATCTGTACCGTTTCAGTGTCATAGTTGTAAGCCACTACCGAGTAACGCCCCGGCGGCACCTTTACTTTTCCACCTCTTGCTGAAAGGTATGTATCAATCTTTCTGCCTTCCGCACTCTTCGGATAAAAAATCACCCGAACCCCTTCCGGCAATTTATCGGTAACACCGTTCCAATCTAACTTTATATCTACCCCGCTTACGGGATAATCATCCAATAGTTCGCGACGGCTACATCCGGTCAGCATCAGCAGCGAGGACAGAAGCACAAGAAGTATGTATCTTGTATCTTGCATAACGTCCTTACCTCCTTCTTTTTATCAGCCATACCAGAGAGACTTTCGCCTTGGTAGGACCTATAAAGTTATAACGTCCACTAGTTGTCCACACGATATCCCCCTCGTAAGGAGTATATTTCTTATATTCTGTTGTCAGATACCCGATGCCCAAGCTAAATTCAAGCGACAGATGGCGAGCCAGTTGCCGCGCATACCCGTAGGTCACTCCCGCAGCTCCGTAATAATCGCCCCGATAACCGTCGCCCTTCCATTGGAAATCGTAAGTTCCACCTTCAGCATAAAGTCCTACAAAATGGCCTGTCAGCCGATTGCGCTTCTGACGATTGCCCAACCAGCAACGTCCTTCCACTCCTCCCGAAAGAAGCTGATAACAGAAATTGTGTTTACTGTTCAGCCACCACGGGCATTTGTATTCAGCATTTAAAGACCACCTCCTGCCTACCGGAATCTCTATTTCCAGATTCGGCGCCAACGCCAAGTCGTACAACAAGTTATTCTTCACTGCAAGCACCGTTTTACTTTCAACCGGCCCTTCTGCCTCCGACACTACCACCTCATAAGCCTTACTCTCTTTACTTTCTCCCTCCGGCTTATCAGGTTGATCGCTCGGAAGCGCCTCTTCCTGCTTTGAAACAAACAATCCGGAGACAGAAGATACCGGTTCAAAAGTATTCTTTTCCATTTCCGGAACTTCCCGGACAACCGTAATCTCAGCGCGTCTCAACTTAGGTAACACATTGCGGACAATGTATCGGTAAGCCATTCCCTGATTCAACTTCTGCAACAGTTCTTTTCGCTTCACGATGTTATCCCGATGATAATCTATCAACATCAAGACTTCTTCCCGGTCCGGCAAGTCTGAATCCGACGCCACCAACTTACGAAGTTCAGACCAATCTTCTCCTTCCGAAGTAAGTTTAATCTTTTCGACATCAACATACGGATAACGTTGCCTTAAGAACTCTCTCATCGAATTGTTTCTTCGGACAGATAATGCGGCATTGTAAACCGAATCTCCGTCAGGCGATACAAAAGTGACCACATTGAGCGCAGTGATATATCTTGAATTTATTCTTTCTTCAAGCAAAGAATCTAAAACATTAATTTCTTGATTATTAGTTTTATAACTGAAATCAACATCTGTTTCTTCCTTATCGAAATATATCACCACACGCCTGATAGTGTCACTCGCAACCGTGAGAACCGGAATCACTGCATACACACTTTCTGATAAAGCAAGAAATGCCATGAGAATAACGCATGTATAGATTCCGTTTTTCATAATTGTTCGTTTCTGTGAACAAATATAGAAGATAAAAATGAAACTAAATTATACTAAGGGGATAAAAAATAGGACATGGAAGGTTCTGTGAAACGATTGGAACGAATTTTGCAAGTTTAGGAATATGGATGGATAGAGAATAGAGGTAAAAAAGAGAAAACTACGTTTTTTATCTGACTGAAAAGAAACGAATCATCCCTGTGCAGGAAAGAAACGAAACTGCACAGGGATGAACAATATTTTGAGATGAAGGCACGAATCACATAAATCATCTCAGAAGAAAAAGTTCATGTGCTCCCGCATGATTGTTGTCTGCCGCTAATCCTTCTTCAGTTTGCCGATAAACATTATATTATTATCGTCTTCATCGAGTGAACGAAGCAACTCATTCAACACCTTTTTTATCTTTTTTCCGTACAATCGCTTTCAGCAAGACGGCTTTCAATACGATCCATCAACTGCAAAGGCTCGTATACAGCAAAGAAATAACCGTTTGAGAAGTTCACAGGTGCCTCTATGCCACCTACGAAATCGTTCCTTAATTTTCACAAACTCAGATGATTTCGTCCGGGTGTCCGCCACCAATGTACCGCTACCGAATATAATGACTACATATTTATCAGGCAATTCAATGTATATTTTGAAACTGTCTTTAGGCCCGTTGACCGTTGCAAAGCAAGCCTCCGTCTGATTGTTCTTCCAGTCGTAGTGGTAGAGCGTATCAGCATAGGTATACTTATAACTTGGCTCGCTGACATTATTATAACTCCATATTTCATGATTGAAACCGACGAAAGCCCCTTCATTATCCATTGAACTTACGCCTTCATTGGCAGAAGGAAGATAGCGGGTCACTGTTCCGTCTTTATCTATATGTGCAGCCAGCATCTTACTCGACTCCTTGAAGCAGAGATGAACCACGGAGAGACTTCCGTCTTCATTTAATGTCAACTTAGGTTTATTCATCTTTTCACCCACTTCCAGCCCTGTGTCAAACTTGCCGTCCATGCCGTACTTCAGAATCTTATCGCTTCCAAAGAAGGGGGCCAGATAGATACATTTATTTTTCTCATCAATCAGTTCGCTGTAGAGTGATCTGTATTCACCGGGTCCTTGCCCTACACCGCCTATGTCACAAAGGAATTTACCCTGACGGTCGAACAGCTTGAATGCTCCTCCATGCTGCCGGATACCGATGTGCTTATCGGTTATGGCAGGCCACCACATTTTAAAGAATGCCGTGTCTTTGTCTTCAAAACGCACTATCTGGAAGTCCTCCACCCATTCACTCAGTGGGATTTCCAATGTATCTTTCACTTTGCTGATGTCGCATACAGTCAATGCACGACCGTTTATGCTTACCGTAGAGAGAGTACCGTCATCTTTTACCTGTGGCTTGGAAGTACAAGCAGCGAACATACTACTTGTAATGACGACAACCAAAATGCCCTTAAACCGATTACTTTTATTCATACGATATTGATTTGAGTGTGTTTTAGTGTTCCAACAAATATACGAAAAATTCGTAATATGCTGGTAATTTGTGCAAAAAAAATGCACAGAGTATCGGGTATAAACCGATTTCTCCGTGCATTTCCTTTCTAAAGTTTACTTTAGTTGACTCTCATCCGATCATACAGTCGGGTCCGGTGCTTCTTCATCATCCTTTCCTCCGTCTCCGCCGGGATTGGGTTTCCCGCTGCCACCGCCAGTACTGCTACCGCCCGTATAGTCGGTTTCCACCTCTTCGTGGCGGGTAATGCTCATATCCTCCAGCGTGGTTTTGAATATTTTTCCCGGATAGAAGAGGATCTTTCTCTGAACGATCGACTTGGCAGACACTTCCTTTTCATCATCCGCACTCTTGGCGCGAATGGTAGGGCTGAAGATTCCAAATTCGCCCAGCTGAACGCTTTTTCCATCGTCAATGTCCTCCGCCATCATATCGACCAAACCGCTGACTACCAGATCTACTACTTTGCGATGGACGCCACAAAGCTGACTCACTTTACGAGACATCTTTTCGAAACTCACCTGACCGGAACGAACCGATCTTGCTACATACTTTTCGTTTTTGTCCTTGTCAAAACCGAACACTCTTTTTGTTACTACATACTCTAAAGCCATAATTGTTAAAGGTTAAATGGTTAAAAAAATAAAGGTTATCTGTTTGCCATTCCGTTTTGTCTGAATGACTCTGCAAAGATATAACAGGGCGCAAACCGTCCAGTCCCCTTTAGTCCCCCTTGTGTCTCCTTTCAATGGTCTTAAAGCCGTAAATAGTCAGGCGTAATTCACTTACTACTAATCAAATATACGAATTAATTATTTTCTCTGCGAATGCGTTCATTTGTACCTCTTCAGATGATTAATCAGATCTATTTATGCTATAAATTTAAGAGACCGTATAAAATGTCGCTGCATTTTATACGATTAGACAATAAAAAAGAATAATCTATTTTGTTTCACAAATTTACCAGTTGACTAATAATATAAAGGCAAAGTTACTATCTACCAATCCTATTTAAACGAAAAGCAGAGACATCTTATACTATATTGATAGCAGAATTTCTAATAAAAACTTCCGGCGTTTATTATAAAATACCCCTCTGCTTATTATAAACGCAAACATTGTGTTTTGCAACAGCATTTCCCGAATTTATGCAACAAAAAAGGCTGCAAACTTCCTGAAAGTTTGCAGCCTTTTGCTCATTGGCGGGTTACTTATGCCCTAATCCTCATAAGGATCTCCTAGATGTTTTGTTATGATCTTATACTGTTTTGATGTCAAAAACCGGTGATTGTACGGCAAGTAACCTGTCGGTATAAGTTCTTTGACCAACGGGTTACAACCTTTAATCCATCGGCTGAGACAATGCACCGCATTTTTACTCGTT
>ENA-OQDT01002213-OQDT01002213.1-human-gut-metagenome-genome-assembly--contig:-NODE-2213-length-10166-cov-3.148421_pt1 | contig 10166 bp, 4 predicted proteins | sample MGYA00242786_ERZ504617 | MGnify/ENA primary metagenome ERZ504617 (study PRJEB26092, sample SAMD00036337) | human gut metagenome | host: Homo sapiens | study: EMG produced TPA metagenomics assembly of... | reverse complement strand
CTCGCGACGGTCTGTTCTGTGCGGCCGATCCTGTATCAGTTCTCCTTTTCTTGGGAAAGAAGTGGAGCTGGTTTCCCTGCAGCTGGTTCCTGAGCCGTTTGGCAGTCTTGACCAGGCTATCGATCTGATGGATAAGGAGGTCGATGGAACGTTTAAGTTCAAAGTGCCTGATGGGAAATATGTCTTGTTTGCCTTGGTCAAGATACGCGGTTTCCTCGAAGTGATCAATGGTGCTCCCGGTGCTACGGGACCGGTGTTGAACCATTTCAACAAGCCGGCCGTGCAGAAGTATTTGAATAATATGTCGGATAAGATTCAGAACCGTTTGGGTCCGTTGTCCGGCAATATCCGTTCCCTGTTTACCGATAGCATGGAACTGGAAGGATCGAACTGGTCGTATGATATGGCGGAAGAATTCAAGAAACGCCGGGGATATGACGTGCAACCCTATCTGCCTTTCATCCTATTTAAGATGGGTAGCATGGGGAATGTGTTGACCTATGAACCAAAGGTTCAGTTTACACCCGAACTGGACGATACGATCCAGCGTGTGCGTTATGATTTTGAATACACGAAAGCCGAACTGCTGCGCGAGCGTTTTACACAGACTTACCTGGACTGGTGTAAGGGGCTGAATGTGAAATCGCGTGCACAGGCCTACGGACGTGGTTTCTTCCCGCTTGAAAGCAGTCTGGATTATGATATACCCGAATGCGAATCCTGGACGATGACTTGGTTGAGGCATCGTCTGGGCGAGGAGATGTCGGAAGAGGATTATCGCCGGGGCCGTGCCTATACGATGGTTAATAAATATGTGTCTTCTGCTGCCCACTTACGTGGAAAGCGCTTGGTGAGTTGCGAGGAGATGACCAATACTTATACCGTGTTCAATATGACATTGGAGTTGTTGAAGATTGGAGGTGACCAGACGGCTATCTCCGGTGTGACGCATTCTATCTTCCACGGTTTCAACTATTCTCCTAAAGAAGCTCCGTTCCCCGGATGGATTCGTTACGGGGCTTATTATAACGAGAATAACAACTGGTGGCCGTATTTCAAATATTATACCGCTTATAAAGGCCGTATGGCTTCCGCTCTGCAACATGGAACCATGTATGCGGATATCGCGATCTTGCATCCGATAGCCGATATGTGGAGCACGTTGGGGATGCAGAACGAGCCGTTCCCAGCTACTACCAATGTGAAATATAAGACATTGGTATGGGAGGCGATCCATAAGAACGGCAGCGGTTGCGACTATGTTTCCGAATCGATCATCCGGGATGCCGAGATGAAAGGTGGTTACCTGTGTTATGGTCCCCGCAAATATAAAACGCTTTTCCTGATCGAGGTGGAGAGTATGGAACCGGCAACCGCGCGTAAATTGTATGATTTTGTGGCTTCAGGCGGGCGTATTTTCTGCATCGAGGCTTATCCGCATAAATCGGTCGGTCTGAAAGATCATGACAAGCATGATAAGGAAGTGCAGGAATGGGTGGAAAAGATGAAGCAGATGGACGGGCGTTTCATACTGCTCCATAAACCGGAAAAAGACTTTGTCGGTTGGTATCAGGGTGTGCAGAAAGACTATGGATTGACACCGTATATGACGATTGAAAAACCAGATCCTTACTTGATGCAGAACCGTTATCAGGGCGATAACAGGGAAGAAATGTTCTTTTTCAGTTATGCACATCGTTATAATTCGCATCAGACTCGTATTTCCTTCTGCAACGAGGTTGTAAAAGGACGTCAGGGTTGGGTGTGGGATCTGGAAACGGGTGAACGATACCGGTTGCCGTTGGATGCTGCCAACAGTTTCCTGTTCGACTTCGGTCCGGCTGACTCTCTCCTGATTGTGTTCGATAAGCAAAAGAGAGGAAATGATTACAAGCCGCTTCCGGTTTCCGGTGAGGATTTAAAAGATCTTTCGTCTGATTGGGATGTGGAGTTCCGTCATAGCCGTGAGAATACGGTGCAGAATACTCATTTCGACAAACTGAAGGATTTAAAGGATACGGACTATGTGAATTTCTGCGGAACGATTGTTTATAGAAAGAAAGTCAACGTCTCTTCGCCTGTCGGGATGGTGCTCAACCTCGGATTGGTACATGGCGTGTCGGAAGTATTCGTGAACGGGCAGAGTTGTGGTGTCAAATGGTATGGCCGCCGTATCCATCCGGTCTCAGCCCGGTTGAAACAGGGGAGAATTCGGTAGAGGTACATGTAGTAACTGTTATGGGAAACTATATGAAGACGCTGAAGGATAATAAGATCGCTCAGGCGTGGACCGGAGGCAGGATGTTGTGCAGCCGGCGGGATTGGTCGGACCGGTAACCGCTTATAGAATTAAAAATTAAGAATTAAGAATTAAAAATTAAGAAGCTGAAATTAAGAAATTGAAGAATTATGAATGTGATTAGAAAAATAATGATCCTGTGCTTGCTGGCAGGAATGCTGATGCCGGTGTGGGCAAAAGATTACCAGATGACTATGTTCGGGATCAAGTCGGATGGGACGACTATGAATACCCGTTCCATACAAAAGGCGATCAACTTTATTTCCGAGAGCCGGGGGGGGACGTCTGGTGTTTACTGTCGGACGTTATCTGACCGGCAGTATTCATCTGAAGTCAAATGTGACGATCCATTTGGGAGAGGGGGCCGTGTTGGTCGGTTCCACTAATCCTTATGATTATGATATGGAGCTGAATGCTTGGTATGGTTTGATCTTGGCGAATAAGCAGGATAATATCGGTATCACCGGCAAAGGGGTGATCGACGGTCGTGGACGTGAGCTTGCCAATAACTTCATCAACCAGGTTTATTCAGGGGTGATCAAGGATAAGTTGCAGTTGGGACGTGTGGCCAACCGTCCGAAGCTGGTCTATTTCCGCGAATGCAAGAATGTGGAGATAAAAGGTGTGACGATGATGAATCCGGCTTTCTGGACGCAGACCTATGACCAGTGCGAGAACCTGTTGATCGACGGTATCACGGTGCATAGCCGTGCTTACTGGAATAACGACGGGATGGATATTGTCGACTGTAACGGCGCATTGATCCAAAACTGTTATGTGGATGCGACAGACGATGCGATCTGCCTGAAATCCCATAGTGCCGATGCTGTTTGCCAGAATATCGAGGTGCGTAACAATACGGCTTGTTCAAGTGCAAGCGGTATCAAGTTCGGTACGGCTTCGACTGGTGGCTTCAAGAACATAAAGATTATCAACAATACTATATTCGACACGTTCCGTTCGGCTATAACGATCCAGGCGGTTGATGGCGGACTGGTTGAGAATATAGTGGTGGACAGCCTTCGTTCCATCAATACCGGAAATCCTATCTATTTGGTCGTGGGAGAACGTCGTGAGGGACGTCGCAGCCGGATGGACAACGTGCATATCTCGAATGTTTATGCCGAAGTCCCGGCAATGAAACCGGATGCAGGATATGACTACGAAGGGCCGACGGAAGATAATCCGCGTAATGTCTCGCCTTCCGGCATTGTCGGCTTGCAAGATAACAAGATTACGAATGTCTCTATCGAGAATGTCGAGATCGTCTATCCGGGTGGTGGTAATCCGTTGTATGCTAAAGTTGGATTGGACGAACTGGATAAAGTACCGGAAATGCCGAAAGCTTACCCTGAGTTCTCTCAGCATAAGGAGTTGCCTGCCTGGGGATTTTATGTCCGCCATGTCGATGGGGTCACTTTCAAGAATGTGAAGCTGACTGCTTTGAAGAAAGACTATCGTCCGGCTATCGTCTTGGACGATGTGCACAACGGGGCATTTACAAAGATCAAAGTGGTTGAACCGTCTGCCGGAAAGAAGGAAAAGATACACGTTTACAAGTCTACGAAGATAAAAAAATAGAACGGGAGATACGGGAAACACATAAAAGGGGAGGGAATGCAAAATGTGCATATCCCCCCCCTTTTTTATGTAGCGGAACAGACAATATCTCCCCCTTCCTTCCTCAGAGCAGGATAAGAAGGAAAAAACTGTTTAAGAAAGACTGAACCAATCAAATGATGGTTTATCTGGCAATTACTGAATACGACTAGGAAAGACTGGGCTTATTTAAGTGACGATCGCCATGTTTCTGTCGTCAGACAGCCCGGTCATAAACCTTTTGCCTTTGGTCGAATACGTTTTCGCCCTTAGTCGAAAAGGTTTTTGACGAGTGTCGAAAGGGCTTTTGACCAAGGGCGAAAAGTAAAGGTCTGGTAGTAATGGCCGTAAATACCTGTATGTTTTTGTTTTCTTTTCGTGATAAAGACGGCTTTAGAAATACCCGTGCGTTTCCACATCTCCATATTTGAGGGCTATCTCTACCCGTTTGACAGTGAATGTATCGTTATCTTCGGACTGGAACCCGATGCGGTTGTATCCCTGTTTGAGAACTTCGTCGGGTAGGATAAAGGCATATTCCTTTTCTTCTTTTTCCAGCCCTCGTTCCCTATCGTATAGGTGGGTGTAGGCCGGCATTTCTTTCTCAACGGCTTTTCCGTTTACTGTCAACCGGCAGGATGCCGGCCGACTGGTGCGGATGAATAGGATTGCTTCTTCCGGATATCCTTCCTCTACCGAATCGCCGATATAAAGATTGACTTCTTTCTCTTCTCCCTTGCCTATTTTTAGCGGGAGTGGAGAGTCCGGCTTTATATTATACTGGACAACCCCGTCAGACAGTGCATATATCTTATTCCTGTCTTTTAAAGTTTCCAACGATCCTAATTCCTGAAGCAGTTTCGGCATCATGACCCGGCAAACTTGGCCGCCGTCTTCCAGATACAGTTTCCCGTCATGTTCGGTATTGAGCGTGCCGAAATAATAATTGAACAGGTAGATCCCGTCTGCCCCCTGTGAGAGGATATGGGAACACATCCCCCTGTGCATGCCGTGTGACCAGAATTCCCGCGGGCGGTAGCCTCCGTCGTCGATCGAACTGTAGAACGGAATGTTGAGGTCTTTCCCCATTTCTTCCCTGAACTTGGCTACCGGCATGGCTGGATCTCCCCTCCAGTGAACGCCTGTACTGATAAAATCCAGTAGTCCGAGGCGTAGCCATTCGCGTATATCCAGTCCTTTCATCATGTTTTGTTCGACTGTCGGTGCCACACGTGCGGAGAGTAGGATCTTTCTGCCTTGTTTGGCTGAAATTTCATCTACTTTCTGACGGATGTCTTTTACCAACTGTGTCATCAGTGGTGCGTTCTGCGGCCCTGTGCCAGACTTGAAGTAAACGATAAAGCGCATGAAGTCGAGATCGTATCCGTCGATTATGTCGGCGTAATTTTCCAATTGCTCGGAAATAATCGCCAATTTGCGGTCGCGCACTTCCTTTATGGCAAAGTCAAAAGCCCCGCCGCTGTTATAACCTTGTGTCGTGTCGTTCAGCCAGTATTCAGGATGCTGAATCCAGAAATCGGTGTACCAGATCGGACAATGGGTAGTCGTATCATTGAAATGCAAGTCGTTCATCCGGTAAGTGATGAAGGCTTCCATCCCCTTCTCCTTTGCCCTTTTTAAGGTATAAGCGACCAAGTCCGTCCCCTCTTTTTCCAGGTTCAGATGGTTCCGGTAGTATTTTCGGAAAGAGTTATATTGGGCTGTGTCGCAACCGCAATCCAACGTCCCGTCCAGGTCGTCTCCCATCACATGCCCATATTTGGAACGGACATAGAAGAAATCGCTGCCGGAACACATCATATAGGTCGTGACCTGTGAGTTCGCCACCATATCGACGCAGGAGTCCAAGTCGGCAAGCGTAAGCGGACGATACTTGAACCAGCGGTTTCCTAACAGGTCGGAACCGTCGTTGTTATGAATGATCCGGAATGTCCGTTCGGGAGTCTTTTTTACATCGGGTGCACAGGCAAAGAAAGCCTGTGCACATAAAAGAATCGAGAAATAGTTAATTATAAGTGATTTCATGGTGTGTTGTGTGTTTATTCGACTAATGAGTACGGCTTTTCTTCTGTTGTGAACTGCCTTCTCTTATTGGGGCTTGAAGTCATTTGGAAGACGAGTTCCCCTCCGTTCATGATGTCCTGATGGGTGATGTAGGCCTTTTTGTAAGGTTTACCGTTTAGGGTGACAGATTTGATGTAGCGGTTCTTGTCACTGACCTTGTCCGCTCTGACTGTAAATGTTTTTCCGTTTTCCAGGTTTACCTGCATATAGGGCAGGTAAGGAGCTCCGATCACATACTGATCGGTTCCTGGGCATACCGGATAAAAGCCCATGGCTGAGAAGATGTACCAGGCGGACATCTGGCCGCAGTCGTCATTGCCGCATAAGCCGTCGATATTGTTGCGGTACATACGGTTCATGATTTCACGAATCCAGTATTGCGTTTTCCACGGTTCGGTAGTCCAGCTATATAAATAAGGGATATGGTGGCTCGGTTCGTTACCGTGGACATAAGTGCCGAGCAGGCCTTCTCGTGTCACATCTTCGGTCTGGGCGAAGAATTCATCCGGCAGATGCATGGTAAACAAGGAGTCCAGCTTGTTGATAAAACTGCGGTTTCCACCCATCAGGCGAATCAGATCGGACGGAGCCTGCGGAACATAGAAAGAGTAGTTCCAGGCATTTCCCTCGATAAAACCTTGTCCGTGTGTGCTGAGCAGATCGATCTCCTCTTTCCAGCTACCGTCTTTGTAACGCGGACAGGCAAAACCGAGACCGGGTTTGAACACGTTCCGGTAGTAGAGGGCACGTTTCTTGTAAGTATCGGCAATCTGTTTGTCTCCCAGCAAAAGGGCGGTGTGATAGACCGTCCAGTCTTCATAGGCATTCTCCAACGTGATGGAGGCGGAAGTGGGGGATTGGTCGAAAGGAACATATCCTAATTGTTTATACTCATCCGTATGATCATAATAAGGCACGTTTGAACTGCTGACCATCGCTTTAACTGCTTCTTGCTTGTCGATTGGCAAGCCTTTGGTGATGGCATCGGCCAGGACGGAAACCGAGTGATAGCCGATCATGCACCAGTTTTCGTTACCCATATGCGACCAGACCGGCAGCAGATGATGCACGCTTTGGCTGTAATGGGCGAGCATCGACTTTACAAGATCCGTACTGACATCCCGTTTGATGATGTTGAACAGCGGATGTAAAGCCCGGTACGTATCCCAGACTGAAAATACGGTGTAGTTTGTAAAGCCCTCGGCCTGGTGGATGTTGTGGTCGATCCCTCGGTATTTCCTGTCTACATCCATATAAACGGACGGGTTGATCATCGTATGGTACAAAAGATGTGTAAAGCATGGAATAGCTGGTCGTTACTGCCCTCTGCATCGATGACGGATAGTGCGTTCTCCCATTTCCCATTCGTTTCCTGGCGGATCGTGTCAAACGATTTACCGGTAGCCTCTGCTTGCAGGTTCTTTACGGCTCCGTCTGTTCCGACAGCCGAAAGAGCCACTTTGATTTCGAGCGAGCGCTTCCTTCTTTGAACTCGAAATAGGAAACAACTTTACGTCCTCCGATCTCCGGGAAGTTCTCTGCTGTGTTGAAACGCCGGAAACCACCCGGATAGTTGACTTTTTCCCGGTCTGTATATCCGTAACGGGTGACCGGCTGGGAGAACGAGATGGCAAAATAGGTATAGTTTACGCGACTCCATCCGTTGGTAATGCGGTAGCCCGTAACCAAAGTGTCGTTTTCGACCCGGAGGTTTGCCCATAACACCTTGCCATCGTAATTGTAGATACCGTGGTTGAGGTCGAGTATCAGCTGTTTCTTCTGATCGGCCGGATAGGTGTATTTATGAATACCGGTCCGTTCGGTTGCTGTCAGTTGCACTTTGATCTGATCGTCGGTCAGCAACACTTCGTAGTAGCCTGGACGGGATATTTCGGTGTCGTGGCTGAATCGGGAACGATAGCCGCTGTCCGGATTATCAGCCGTACCAGGGTTGATCTGCAATTTTCCGGTGAAGGGCATCAGCAGAATATCACCGAGGTCGGAATGCCCCGTTCCGCTGAAGTGGGTATGGCTGAAGCCGACGATGGAACTGTCTTTATGTTGGTAGCCGGCACAGTATTCATACGCGCGAGGCTGATAGACACCGTCAATGTTATGAGGAATGGTATCGGTATCAGGACTTACTTGTACGATACCAAACGGAGCGCAGGCGCCGGGAAATGTATGTCCCATCCCGTTTGTTCCGATGATCGGGTTTACCAGATCGGTCTTTTGTGCCATAATCGGCATGCTCATGTAGGCAAAGGCGACGATCAGTGATTTCATTAGTTTTTGCATATGTGTGTTTTTCTTATTTTCTAGGATGTCCAAAAGTAAGCAAAGTCGCAAATATGCAAATGTATTTTTTGTCGGATTTATTTAGATATTTGGCTAAATGGTGAAAAGCGGACGCTGGTCCTAACCGGCCTGTTTCCCTTGCGGACGCGATTTGCCTGTTACGGCCATCAGACTGACGATTGGGAAATAGATCAGTTTCCTCATGGCAATCACTGTTTTAATTCTTACGAAAATGCGTTTCCTGGTAAGAACAAAAAGGCCGCCTTTTTTTACAGAGGCGGCCTTTCGGATATATGGAATAAGTTTGTTATTACTTAACCAATGCAGCGAATTCGCTGTTAGTTGCATATTTTGCAAATTCCAGGTCGATAGCAGCTTCTTTAGCCATAGCCTTATCAGCAGCGATAGCAGCTTTCAGGTTGCTGATAACTGCGTTAGCGTCGTTTGTACGAGCAGCTACGATAGCTTTCAGGTAAGAAGTTGTAGCGTCGGGTTTAGCAACTGCGTTCAGAGTTTGAGAAGCTTTGCTGTAATCCTTAGTCAGGATCTGAGCCAAAGCAGCGTTGTTAGACTTAACTGAACCGAAAGAGTTGGCAGCCTTAGCCCATTCGCCCTGTTCCAGATACAGAACACCCAGAGCTTCGCCTAATTCAGCAACGCCTGCTGCGCTACCAAACAACTGTTGAGCCTTAGCCTGGTCACCCTTAGTCAGAGCGATCAAACCTAAGTTCATGTTAGCTTCCGGATTAGCTTTTACAGAGTTTGATTTGTTGAACATCTGTTCTGCCTTAGCCAGGTCGCCGGCACGGAATGCCATCATACCGATGTTGTTCCAAGTGCGGTAGCAGTTAGGATACAGTTCAGAAGCTTTTGTATAGATAGCCATCTTTTCTGCGTCGTTGTTAGTCAGAGTAGCAGCATACAGAATTTCTTCGATGTTCAGTTCAGAAGGATTGCTCTTGGCTAATGCGCTGATTTCGTCGTCAGACTTGCCGATGATTTCGATGTTGGCAGTCAAACGAGAACGACGAAGTTGCGGCAAGATTGTTTCTGCCAGATCAGAGTAAACAGCAGAGATATTCTTGATTTCTTTTTCTCTTGTTTCGGGATCCTGGTACATAGAGATAACTCTCAGTACGAGGTCTTTATCTTGCAAGTTAGATGCAGCTACCAATTCTTTGAAGCCTTCCCAGTCCTGAGCAGTGTAACGAGCGTCAACCGGAGCGTCAACCTTCATCTTCTTCAATTCCTTGTTCAAATATTTCGTAGTGTTTCCTTCACGATTCTCAGCCAACGTGTTGTTCAATTTGAAACCACCATCAGGAGAAGCGTAAGCGCTGATCTCGATAGCTACATTCTGGTTCGGAGCCTCGTCAGCGTTCTTAACAAGATCTTTCCATTCTTTGATAGCGTCAGAATTCAATTCTTTAGCGCGAAGGTTAGCTTGTTGGATCAAGAACATGATGTTAGCGTCATGAGCCTCTTTGATAATACGTTGGAATTTATCAGCTGCGATAGCTGCTGTAGCGGTAGCTGCGTCTGCCAATTCGGAAGTAGCGATAACGCCTTCACCGATCTTTACGTCCGGCAATTTAACAGTCTTGTTTTTGATCTTCGCATCGAAAGTCAAATACAATTCTGATTTTTTCATCTCGGGTTTGTAAGTGAAAGAAGACTTCATAGTTACGTTAGCGCCTTCTTTTTGAGGGATTACTTGGTTGTTACCTTTTACTTTCTCACCTTGGTAAGTGTAAGAAGTGCCCCAAGCTTCGCCACCCTGGTAACGCAATACCGGAGTTACAGTTACAACAGCTTTCTTGTTGAACCATTTAGCGGGGAAAGTTGCGTTGATCGTTACAGGAACTTTGCCTCCGATAGCCTCTAG
>ENA-OQDT01002212-OQDT01002212.1-human-gut-metagenome-genome-assembly--contig:-NODE-2212-length-10177-cov-3.157015_pt1 | contig 10177 bp, 11 predicted proteins | sample MGYA00242786_ERZ504617 | MGnify/ENA primary metagenome ERZ504617 (study PRJEB26092, sample SAMD00036337) | human gut metagenome | host: Homo sapiens | study: EMG produced TPA metagenomics assembly of... | reverse complement strand
GACAACATTGTCACGACAATGGTGCGGTTGCGCTGGTCGCTGATGTTCGCCGCCATGCGCAAAAGTCCCTGGCAGGTCGTGGGGATATGTGCTGGCGCTCCTCATGGCGCTTGGCATCGTGGTTGGGGCGGGCCTCGCCGCATTCGCGCTGACCGGCGGCGCGGTGGAATGGAATGAGGCGGCGTTCGCCGTGCTGCGGGTGGTCATGGTGAATGCCGGCACGGTGGGCATCATCTTCGCCGCACTCATTCAGCTGCTGCTCATCGGGGAATCGTCCACCATGAGCGCGCAGAAGTTCTCGTTGTTCGGCATTGGAGACCGCACGCTCACCGCCGGACTCTACCTTTCGGCATTCACCGGTCTGCCGGCCACCTGCGCATTCCTGTCGCTGCTGTGCGCCTCGCGCCTCTACGTGGGGTACGGCACGGGCGCCGTGCTGGGAGGCGTGCTGAGTGCCGCACTCACCGTCATGGTGGCCATGTGCTTCAGCAAGGCGGCACTGTCGTTGGCCTCACAGCTCACCCGCACCGAGCGCGGCAAGAACACGCTGTACATTCTGGTGACGCTGCTCGTCGTGGTTGCGGCACAACTGCCGAACATCTACGTCAACACGCATACCGAGGAAGACTTCTCGGCGATTGACGTGAATGGGCTCGTTCGCTTGACCGACGTTGTGGGCTGGCTGCCGTTCGGTGGAGTCTGGGGTTGCCGTTCGACGCCGCCCGTGGCAATGCCGCCGCGTGCATTGCGCGGGTGGCGCTCGCCCTCGTGTTCTGTGCCCTGTGCTTCGCCGCATCGGTGTGGTGCATTCGTCGCGAACGACTACAGGGCGAACCGCAGAGCAACGTGCGTAGGGAACGTTCGATCGGTGCGTTCAACTGGATGCCGGATTCGGCAAGCGGGGCGATTTCCGCGCGCCTGTTCATCTCGCTCAAGCGCGACCCCCGCCAGGCCATGCAGTATGTGCTGCCCGTGTTGTTCATAGTGATTTTCGCGCTGCAATCCCATGGCGAGTCGATGGTGGTGTGGCAGTGCTTCCTGTGGATGGGACTCATGATGCTCATCGGCGAAAGCAACGGGATCGCCTATGACGGCCGCGCCTACGCGATGGAGCAGATTGCCGGCGTGCCCGGCAGAGTGGACCGCTGGGGGCGCACCCGTGTCTACCTGGCCTACTTGGCGATCTTCTATGTGCTGTGCGCGTTGCTCACCTACGCGCTTACCGGCGATTGGCGCACTCCGGCCGGTGTCATGCGTGGCATCACCTGCACGGTGGTCGGCTTCGGCGTAGTGCTCATCTCGTTGGGTAGCGCCGAGTTCTTCTCCACGTTCCTCATGTACCCAGTGCCGTCGATCAGGAAACCGTTCTCATCACCGCAAGGACGCGCCATGGCTCAGGGTCTTTTCCCCTTTGCCTTCATGCTCGCCACCTGTGTGATGGCGCTGCCCACGGGCATTGTGGCCATTGTGCTCGCAGCCACCGGTCACTGGGGCATGAATTGGGTGCTCATGCCGGTCTCGCTTGCCAACGGCGTGCTCTTCCTGTGGCTCGGGGTATGGCTTGGCGGTAAGATTCTTGATGCACGGGGCCTGAAGGTGCTGGCCACGCTCGACAACTTCGCCTCGTTGCAGCAATAGCTTCATCTCGGCGATTGACGGAAGGCGCATGGGCAGGAAACAAACAGCAGGAAGGCATGCCACGAACGGCACGCGTCGCATACGGGCCCGTCGCGCACTCACCGTGGCCATCACCGCCCTCGTCACCTTGGGGTGCTGCGGTGCCTACGTGTGGGCCGACATCGCCGACAAGGCACCTGGAATCCTCACCAATGCCGCCGTGCAACCGCATATTGCCGAGCCGCAGGGGGCATCTGCTCACAGCCGATGCCCCTTTCATTGCCAATGCCGACACCTCGCGTGCCATCGATGCCGGGGAGGCGGCGAAGCTCATCGACGCACTCCGCGCGAAGAACGGGGTGGGACCAGACGTCTCGGCAATCATCATGCAGGCCGACGGCACCGTGGTGGCCGATCATGCGGCGGATGTGGCGCGCGAACCGGCCTCCACAATGAAGACGCTGACATCGCTGGCCGCGGCCTCGGTGCTCGACATGGGAGACACACTGCCAACCCAGACATTCCTATTGCAGGCCGAACAGGGCACCGACACCGTGGTGATCAAAGGCAATGGCGACATGCTGCTCGGTGCCGGCGACAGCGACCCGGACCATGTGAACGGGCGGGCCGGGTTGCTCACGCTGGCCAAGAACACGGCCCATGCCCTCAAGCAACGGGGGGTCACGAAGGTGAACCTGCAATACGATGATTCGTTGTTCGGTGCCGATCGCACGCCAACGGGCATCGAGGCCAACAACCCCGATTCGCTCTATTACACGCCTGTCTCCTCAATGGCCATTGATGGTGGTCGCCAATGGAACGGTGCGAATCCAAGAAACCCGGACGTGTTCGAGTCATACCCGGCGCTTTCGCAGAACACCGCAGCTGATGTCACTGCCATCTTCCGGAACCTGTTGGGCGCCCAAGGCATCACGATTGTGAATGCCGAGCCCACGCAGACCACGGTGAGCGCTGATCGCACGCCGATAGCCGAAGTGGAGTCCGCGCCGCTCGCCATGGTCATGGCCTTCATGTTGCGGCATTCGGACAACACACTCGCCGAGGAGTTTGGCAGGCTGCTGGCGTTGTCCACCAAGCAGGAGAACTCGCCGGCCGGTGCCACCGCCGCGGTGAGAAACGAACTGCGCACGCTCGGCATAGACCTGACCGGGCTGCAGATGGCTGACTGCTCGGGTCTCACTCCTGGGTCGAGACTCACCGCGAACACGCTCGCCCAAGTGCAGGCCCGCAATCTGGATGTCGGGGGAGCGGTGGCCGCGGCAGAGGGACTTTCCATTCCGGGTCTCGTCGGTACGGCAGCCAATCGTCTGGCCTCGACACAGGCCGCCGGTCTGACGCGTGTGAAAACCGGGAGCCTGCAGGAAGTCTCGTCGATGACGGGCAATGTATCGCGGGAACAAGGCGGTGTGGCCGCATTCGCGGTGATCGTGAACAATCCCGAAGACTTCGAGGCCACGCGCACCGCCATCAACGAATTCGTGGCGGGGCTGGCGGCCCTGTAATCCGGGGAATCTGGTCGGGAACAGGAGATGGTGAAAGGGCATCCATGGCATACTCTGCAGCTATGAAGGCGGCGATCGGCGAGATGCGCGATGTGCTCAAAGCCCATGGTCTGGGCCAGCAATCCAAGGAATTCTCGGCACATGGCGAACACAAGCCACATGACGATGCCCCGTTCGTCTTCGTCGCATGCTCTGGCGGCCGGGATTCATTGGCGCTGGCCGCATGCGCACAGGTGGTGTGCGCCGCATGGGGCATTCGTTGCGGCGCGATCATAGTCGACCATCATCTGCAGGACGCGTCCCATAAGGTGGCGCAACAGACTGCCCAGACGTGCAGGGATCTCGGTCTGGAGCCGGTGCTCATTGTGGACGTGCAGGTGAAGGAACGCGGGCAGGGCATCGAGGCGGCCGCACGCGAGGCGCGATATGCGGCGCTGGTCGGCACCGCACGGCGATGGCATGCGACTGCGGTTCTGCTCGCCCACACCAAGGATGACCAGGCGGAGAGCATACTCATCGATCTGATCCGTGCCGCCGGAACCGATGCGTTCGCCGGCATGCCGCAAACCCAGCTGTTCGACGATGTGCTGGTATTGCGCCCTCTGCTCGGCATCACGCGCGCGCAGACGACGCGAATCTGCGAAGACGAAGGACTGGAATACTGGGATGACCCCACCAACGGCGATGCGGTGCCATTAGAGACCGCGTTGCCGGCAAGCTATCCGCTGCGCTCGCGCGTGCGGCACGACCTCATGCCATACCTGAGCGCATTCGCCGGATGCGACATGGTGGATCGATTGGCCAGAACAGCGCGGATTGCGCGCCGTGATGTCGAAGCGCTCAATCAAGAGGCCGAGCGTGCGCTTGCGCAGACGGTGGAATTCGAAGGGAATATGCGCGATCTGCAGGCAGATCGTCTCGCCGATGACAAGCTCGGTGCGAACATCGACGCGCGCGCGTTGGAACGGTGGCCCGAGGCGATACGCTACCGTGTGATCGCCCGGACCTTGGCTGCGTGCGGTCTAGCATATGCATCACGGCATGTGGCGGCGGTGGACAAGCTCGTCTCGCAGTGGCACGGACAGGGCAAGGTCGCGCTTCCCAGTAAATATTCAGCAAAACGTAAGGCTCACGTCATTCGCATATGCGAAGATATTACGCATGCGAATCGTCGATGTGCAAAACGAAATTGATCATGAGCTGATCACTCATGACGAGATCATGAAGAGAATCCAGGAAGCCGCGGACCAGGTCAGCGAGGATTACAAACACACGCTGCCGCTGCTCGTATGCGTGCTCAAAGGCGCGGCGAACACGATGACCGCGTTCGCGCAGGCCATGTCGATCCAGGTGGAACTCGACTACATGAGCCTGTCATCGTACGGTGCGGGCACTTCATCGAGCGGCACGATCACGGTGCGCCAGGATCTGAGCCGCGATGTGCGCGGCCGGGACGTGATCATCGTGGAAGACATCATCGATTCCGGACGCACGCTCGACTGGCTGGTGAATGAGCTGAAGTCGCGTGGAGCGAAATCGGTCGAGATTTTCGCGCTTCTCGAAAAACCGGCTCGACGCGTGATCGATGTTGATGTGAAATATAAGGGATTCGAGATTCCAGACGAATTCGTGGTCGGATTCGGCCTTGACTATGACGAGCGATACAGAAACCTCGACAGCATTGCCGTGCTGAAGCCCGAGGTGTATGAAGGAGCTGTGCAATGACCTACCCCAATCAGCCGGGGAACAATTCAGGCGGCCGCAACAACAGGCCGAACCCGTTTAACCCATTCGGCGACAATTCCAACAAGCCGCGCAACAACGGCGGCCCCAACGGGAACAACAACGCCCCCAGGTCGTTCTGGCAGCGCCCGTGGCTCTACATCGTGCTCATTGTGCTGATCCTGTTCTTCATTTTCCAGGCCTTCCTCGGAAACAACACGCAGACGATCAACACGCAGGATGGCATGAACATCCTCAACAGTCAGGCCAGCGACGTGGAGTCGGCCACCATAGTCGACAACACGCAGCAGGTGCAGTTGAAGCTCAAGAACGACTTCAAGAAGAACGACCCGCAGACGGGGCGTGAGCGCAATTACGGCAAAGACGTGCAGTTCTACTACACCACCGCCCAGCAGGCGCAGGTGGTGCGTGCCGTGGAGAAGGCTAACCCGTCGCAGGGCTGGACCGCCACGATGCACAGCACGAGCATGTGGACCTACTTGCTGAGCTCGGTGGTGCCCTTCCTCATTTTCTTCGCGCTCATCTGGTTCCTGATGAGCCGTATGAGCAGCTCGGCGGGCGGCATGCTCGGCATGGGCGGCAAGAAGAGCGCCAAGCTCGCCGACGGCCAGATTCCGAAGACGAAGTTCTCCGACGTCGCGGGCGAAGAAGCTGCCGTACAGGAGGTCGAGGAGATCAAGGACTTCCTCAAGGACCCGGCCAAGTACAAGGCGCTGGGCGCCGCATCCCGCGCGGTGTGCTGCTGTACGGCCCTCCCGGCACCGGCAAGACGCTGCTCGCACGCGCCATTGCAGGCGAGGCCGGCGTGCCGTTCTACGCCATGGCGGGTTCCGACTTCGTCGAGATGTTCGTGGGCCTTGGCGCCTCGCGCGTACGTGACCTGTTCGACGAGGCGAAGAAGAATGCCCCGGCTATCATCTTCATCGACGAGATCGACGCCGTAGGCCGCAAGCGCGGCTCCGGCATGGGCGGAGGCCACGACGAGCGCGAGCAGACGCTCAACCAGCTGCTTGTCGAAATGGACGGCTTCGACAACGACACCCATCTGTCATCATCGCCGCCACGAACCGCCCCGACGTGCTCGACCCGGCATTGCTGCGCCCGGGCCGTTTCGACCGTCAGGTGGCCGTGGAGGCACCGGATTTGGAAGGCCGCGAGGAGATTCTGAAGGTTCATGCCAAGGGCAAGCCCTTCGTGCCCGACATCGACCTGCATTCGGTGGCTGTGCGCACACCCGGTTTCACTGGTGCGGATCTGGCCAACGTGCTCAACGAGGCGGCGCTGCTGTGCGCTCGAGTGGGTGCCCAGCTCATCGACAACCGTGCCATCGACGAGGCCATCGACCGTGTGATGAGTGGTCCTCGCCGCCGTTCGCGCGGCATGCGCTCGACGAACTGCGCAACACCGCGTACCACGAGGGTGGCCACGCGCTGGTCGCCGCCGCCCTGCACAACACCGACCCGGTGACGAAGGTGACGATTCTGCCGCGTGGCCGTGCCTTGGGCTACACAGCCGTGATGCCAACTGAAGACCGTTATTCGCAGTCCCGCAACGAGCTGCTCGACCAGATGGCCTATGCGATGGGCGGCCGTACCGCCGAGGAGATCGTGTTCCACGACCCGACCACCGGTGCATCCAACGACATCGAGAAGGCGACGCAGATCGCACGTCAGATGGTGGGCCTGTATGGCCTCTCCTCCCAGCTCGGCGCCGTTAAGTGGCTCGATTCGAACGACGACCAGGGTCTTGACGGTCTGCGCCCGCGCGAGTATTCGGACGCCACCGCCGAGATGATCGACGAGGAGGTGCTCAAGCTCATCGAGACCGCCCACACCGAGGCCTGGCAGATCCTCACCGAGAACCGCGAGGTGCTCGACGAACTGGTCAGCCGCCTTCTCGTCAAGCAGACGCTCAACGAGAAGGAACTCAAGGAGATCTTCGCCAATCTGAAGATGGCTCCGAAACGCAAGGTGTGGTTGAGCAACCCGAACCGCCCGGATTCGGACAAGCCGCCAGTGGCTATTCCGGAAGCGTTGAAGAAGTCCGCCGGACTGCCTCAGCAGGAGTTCTAACGAAAACCCGGAAGGTCTGGAGCGCATAGCCCAGGCCTTCCTCGCATATGCGCCCATGCGAACAGGGAAGAGGAGGGCGAGGAATATGACAACCGTGGACTGCAGCGGCATCGACCTGGGCAGCAACGAGGACGACATGCGTGTGTGGACGGCGGACGTCAGTTGGGTCATCGACGACGACCAGCTGGTGGATGCCGAGGATCTGGCCGCACATGTGGCGGCCATCGGGCAGATGATGCTCGGCGTGCCCGTCGAACAGCTTGCCGAGCGCATCGCGGCGCAGCTGGCGAACCAATCGGTGTTCCGCTCCGTCACTGTCACCGTGCACATGCATTGGAAGGCCCCATTGCGCACCTTCGAACAGCTCAGTGCAACGGTCACCGCAAACCGGCAATCCTCGGCCAACCCATCTGCTGCCGCTGCGAATACCGGGGGCGAGGAATCTGCAAGCACGCATGATGGGGCATTGCCGGTCGACCCGTCATACCGCGATGCCGTCATTTCTTTGCATAGTGCCGCGCTGAATGCCGAGCAGCTGTTCCGTGAGGTCATCGTCACACTCGACAGTATGCCGGGCAACCAAGTGGACGGCATCTCCCCACTGTATTTCGTGGGCTCCCTCAACGGGACCGACGGCCATGCCGCCGTGATTAAACTCAGCACCGCAATGGGAGTGCGTCAGCTGAATCAGGTGCTCGATGCGCTGCACACCACACACGAGGGAGCCGTGCAGCTGTCGGTTGTGGCCACAGGCAAAGTGGGGGATGAATCACTGCATGCACCGAAAGGTGCGGCGGATCATCATCTCGGCGCTGCCGTGCTTGAGCCATGGGCTGCCATGGATCCCAATGCCAGCTATAACGGAGACCCACTGGCGTATCTGCTGGCAATGGCGCCCGACAGCGCACAGGTGGGCGTCGAATCCGAACGGTGGGTCATGGGAGGCGGCCGATGAAAGCACGCAGAACTCCATGGTGGTGGTATGTGATCGCCATGCTCGTCGGTCTACTTGCCGGCATGGGCATCTCGCATCTTGAGGAGACGCGCGGGCTGGGATTGGCCGGCATCCCGTACCTCGCCAGCGCGGTGATGGTCGTTGTCGGCTTCATTGTGCTCTATCTGGCGTGGCAGGTGCACAAATACACGACCACCGATCCGAAGAAACGTGCGCAGCTCAAGCCCATGGATTCGGAGCGCTGTGTGAACACGCTCATCGTGTCCAAGGCGCTCGCCATTGCCGGAGCATTGCTCGCCGGCTGGTATGGCGGCCAGATCGTCATGCTGTACGATCGTTTTGAGGCACCGTTCTTCAGACATATCGTCATCGAATGCATTATTGCGGTGATTGCGAGCGTCATCGACATGGTGCTCGGCATCATCAGCGAAGGACTATGCCAGCTGCCGCCGAACATGGGACCGGAGCATCCGAAGGTCGTGCGCAAACGCCGTGAGGAGCGGTTGGCGAGGTTCACTAACAGGGCGTCTGGCTTGCCGATGCAGGCCGCAGGGCATCATGCCGGCAATAACGGGGCCGATGAGAGCGACAAGTGGGAGAAGCCCTGCAATTAGTTGGCATATCGACTGAGACGTCCGTGCTCTCTCGACTGACAGACAGGCACACAATCCGGCAGAGGGTCAGTCTGTCTGCGGGACGCGAATCATCGCCTCCTGCACCATGCACGCCACGAGATCGCCCTCCTGGGAGTACACCTTTGCCGAAGACAGCCCGCGGCCATGGGCGGCAGTCGGCGTGTCCTGCACATACAGATGCCACTTCGTCACGTCGATGTCGCGATACCACCACATCGAATGGTCTATCGATGCGAAGGAAATGCCCGGCGTGAGCAGTGTGAGACCGGCACGACGCAGAATGGGCTCGAGCATCACTTGATCGCAGCCGAGTGCGAGCAACGCGCGGTGGAAGGTCTGCGAGACCTCGATCTCACCCATGGCACGCATCCACAGCATCTGCTTGCCGGTGTCGAGTCTGTGGCTCTCCTCATCGGGGCCGAGCACAATCGGCGAGGAGATGTAGCGAATGTCGAATGGCGACGTCGTGGCGTAGTACTTCGCGTAGTCGGACTGATCCGCATACGGCTTCATGAGATCCACCGAGCTGGGCAGTGACTCTGGGTCCGGAACATCGGCCGGCATGGGGTCGAAATACTCGACACCTGGCTGGTCCTTCGTCTGGAAACTCGCAATGGCCGTCAGAATCGAGCCCTGCGACTGCGTCACATTCACACGGCGCGCGGAGAAGGAGTGCCCGTCGCGCAGATTCTCCACATCGAACAGCAGATCCTGGTGAATGTCGCCCGGGGCGATGAAATACCCGTGGATCGAATGGGGGAGACGGTCTTCCGGCACCGTCTTCGATGCGGCGATGAGCGACTGCGAGATCACCTGGCCGCCGTATACGCGACCGGTGGGGAAGTACATGCTCTCGCCGTTGATATAGGTATGGTCACGATATTGCGACGGCTCGCCCAGTTTGAGCACGTCGACGATTCGTTGGAGCGGGGTCTTGGTATCGCTTGCCATGTTCTGCCTTCTCGCATGCCATGCAGCCATGCACGTGTTGCATGCAACACGTGGGTAATCTGCTGTTCTATGTCAATGTGAGTAATCTACATGGCGCGTGTTAAGAACGGGCAAAAGAATGTTACGAAAAGCGTGATACCCGTATGCGGCCAGACGCAATGCCCCGCAAGGACGAACGGGAAGGCCGACGGCCTCCCCGTTCATCCGTGTGCGACAATGCGCGTGCAGATTCCGCTGCTAGCGCGTGAGCTTGCGGTGCAAGCGGTGCGGGCGTGCGGCCTCCTCGCCCAGACGGGCGATCTTGTTCTCCTGGTAGGCCTGGAAATTGCCCTCGAACCAGTACCAATTGGCCGGATGCTCGTCGTCGCCCTCCCACGCCAGGATGTGCGTGGCGATGCGGTCGAGGAACCAGCGGTCATGGGAGATCACCACGGCGCAGCCCGGGAACTCGATGAGCGCGTTCTCGAGCGACTCCAACGTCTCGACATCGAGGTCGTTCGTAGGCTCGTCGAGCAGCAGCAGATTGCCGCCCTGCTTCAACGTGAGCGCAAGGTTCAGTCGGTTGCGCTCGCCGCCGGAGAGCACGCCGGTGAGCTTCTGCTGGTCGGATCCCTTGAAGCCGAAGCTGGCCACATAGGCGCGGGTGGGCACCTCGACGCCGCCGACCTCGATGAAATCGTT
>ENA-OQDT01002211-OQDT01002211.1-human-gut-metagenome-genome-assembly--contig:-NODE-2211-length-10181-cov-2.440820_pt1 | contig 10181 bp, 10 predicted proteins | sample MGYA00242786_ERZ504617 | MGnify/ENA primary metagenome ERZ504617 (study PRJEB26092, sample SAMD00036337) | human gut metagenome | host: Homo sapiens | study: EMG produced TPA metagenomics assembly of... | reverse complement strand
ATTGGTAATATTAAGTTTTTTGCGCACCGTGAAGCTGTTATTGAGTTGGAAGTGGTTAGCAGCAGGAGATATTGCTCTGGGTAAAGTGAAATAAGTATGGAAAATTGACAGTCTTTGTTGTAAAATAATGAGAACGCTTTTCGGGTAAATGAAGAAAGACCCGGAAACAGAGATGAATGATCAGAAAGAGAGGAAAAACAGTGGCAAAGCTTCTTCGGGAACTAAAAGGAGTAGGAGAAAAGACGGAAAAACTATTTCAGAAGATCGGTATCACCACAACAGATGATCTGCTCCATTATTATCCAAGAAATTACGACTCATATGAGGCACCGGAGGAAATTGGTTCTTTGAAGGAGAACTCCGTGGTGTCTGTTCGTGGAACTGTCACTGCCGGAGTCTATGTAAACAGGATCCGTAATCTTCAGGTGATCTCCATCACTGTGGCAGATACCACCGGAAAACTTCCTGTGGTATGGTTTAATGCCCCCTACTTAAAAAACACTCTGAAAAAAGGCAGCTGCTTTATTTTCCGCGGCAAAATCTCCAGAAAAAAAGGTCACCTGGAGATGGAGCATCCGGAGATTTTCACACCGGCGGCTTATGAAGAAATCCTTCACAGCATGCAGCCCATATACGGACTTACTGCAGGGCTTACAAACAAACTGATAATCAAGCTGATGCATCAGATCCTGGATGAACAGAGCCTGCAGACAGAATTTCTCCCAGATGAGATTAAGGAATTTTATCACCTGGCAGATGATAATTATGCTATTTCCACTGTCCATTTTCCAGGCAATATGCAGGACTTCTGGTGGCACGAAAACGCCTTGTGTTTGACGAATTTCTTTTGTTATTCTGGCAGTACAGATCCTGAAGGGAAAAACAGAGAAGCTCCTAACGCTTTTCCCATGAAGCCGGTATGGATCACAGAACAGGTTATGGAAGGCCTTCCTTATCATCTGACAAAGGCGCAGCTAAACGCCTGGCATGAAATCGAAAGAGACCTTTGCGGGCATACCCTTATGTCCCGGCTGGTTCAGGGTGACGTTGGAAGCGGAAAAACGATTCTGGCTTTTCTGGCAATGATCCTTACTGTGGAAAATGGCTATCAGGCAGCATTGATGGTGCCCACAGAGGTACTTGCAAATCAGCATTTTGAAGCATTTACAAAACTGATGGAGGAACAGGAGATTTTATCCTGTCATCCGGTTCTTCTTACTGGCTCAACCACCCAGAAAGAGAAAAGAAGAATCTATGGAGAAATTGCATCCGGGGAGGCAAATGTGATCATTGGAACTCACGCCCTGATCCAGGAAAAAGTGGTGTACGAGAATCTTGGCCTTGTGATCACCGATGAGCAGCATCGCTTTGGCGTGAAGCAAAGAGAGGCACTGACTACCAGGGGAAATGCGCCGCATGTGCTGGTTATGAGTGCCACTCCCATCCCCAGAACTCTTGCGATCATTGTATACGGGGATCTGGATATTTCCATTATAGATGAGCTTCCTGCCATGCGTCTCCCGATTAAGAACTGTGTAGTTGGCACGTCTTATCGCCCGAAAGCCTACTCCTTTATAGAAAGGCAGGTGCGGGAAGGGCGCCAGGCGTATGTGATTTGCCCTATGGTAGAAGAAAGCGAGGGGGCAGACGGGGAAAACGTGACGGACTATACAGCACGGCTGAGAGAGATTTTCCCATCAGACATCACCATTGGAATGCTCCATGGAAAAATGAAGCCCAAGGAAAAGAATGGGATCATGGAACAGTTTGCAAGGGGAGAAATCCAGGTGCTGGTGTCTACTACAGTAGTGGAAGTAGGTGTAAATGTGCCAAATGCTACGGTGATGATGGTAGAAAATGCAGAGCGGTTCGGACTTGCACAGCTTCATCAGCTGAGAGGGCGTGTTGGACGTGGGGCATATCAGTCTTACTGTATTTTTATGCAGGGAAATGAAGAGGAAGAGACCTCTAGGAGACTGGAGATTTTGAATAAATCGAATGATGGATTTTTTATAGCAGGGGAGGATCTGAAGCTTCGGGGACCGGGAGATCTGTTTGGAATCCGTCAGAGCGGACAGCTGGAGTTCCGGATCGGAGATATTTATCAGGATTCAGATGTACTGAAAGCTGCCAGTGACGCCGCAGGAGGAATTCTGGAGCTTGACAGGGAACTGGATCTGCCCCAGCACGAAAAACTGAAGGAAAGATTGAATGCTTATATGAAATATGACCTTGAGAACCTTGGCTTGTAAGGTTATACAGGGAAATAGATGACGAAAAAAACAAGAAAATCCATCCATTTTTTGGCAATAACTGTGCAAGAAAACAAAAATTATCAGGATTTTAAGATTTGTACCCGAAGATTTCCTGAAATTAACAGGTTTTGTTTGTGTACTTTTACCTATGAATTCAGAGAAATGGTTTGTCAAGGGGGATTTTATCAGAACTTGCAAAAAAAATTGATTCGTAGTATTCTATCATAGAAGCGAAAACGAAGATTATATTCACCGTCAAGGAGGCTATTATAATGGCTACGAAGAGAACTACAAAAAAGGCAGAAACAATGGCGGCCAAGAAGGCTGCTAAGACTGTGGCTGAGGTTAAAGCTACAGCTGCAGCAGAGGTAAAGGCTGAGCCAAGTAAGGCAGAGGCTGTTAAGACAGCTGTTGTTGAGACTGTGAAAGCAGCTACAGAGACTGTTAAAGAGACTGCGAAAGAGGCTGTTAAGGAGACTGCAAAGGCTCCGGCTAAGACAGCTGGGAAGGCAGAGGCTAAGAAGCCTGCTGTTAGAAGAACTGCTAAGAAGGCTGCTGTTGCAGCTGAGGAGATTTTTATTCAGTATGCAGGCAAGGAATTCACTACTAAGGATGTAGTGGCAAATGTGAAAAAGGCCTGGACAGAGATGACCGGAAAGAAAGAAGAAGATATCCAGGATATTAAAGTTTACGTTAAGACTGAAGAGAATAAGGCATATTATGTAGTAAACGGTGAAGCAGAGGGACATTACGTAGAGCTGTAATTTCCCCTATATGAATGGCTTCAGGGAGTGTGTGTGCGTTCCCTGAAGCCTTTTTTTTGTTTCAAGGGACGTGAGAGGAAGTGGGTGTCGTCTGGGGGAGTATAATTGTATAGGTGGTGTGGGGAAATAAATTGCTGGACAAAAGGGGGTAAATAGGATAAAATATTTAGATATAGACAGGAGTAGCCCCTTGATTTGACAAGGGGTCTTTTTATGAAAGGAATAAAGTATGTTTAATGAAATTGATTTCAGTAAGATAGATACGAGTATTACACCGCCTCAGGATGATACAGAGCGTCAGTATTATTATATGGCGAAGCTGGCTGAGATGGTGGCTTTGAGGGAGCGGGAGCTGGGACGGCGGATTACTTATTGTCTGCAGACCTTTGGATGTCAGATGAATGAGAAGCAATCTGAGGTTGTCGCAGGGATTATGGATGAGATTGGTTTTAAGAGACAGGAAACAGAGGATGCGGATGTTGTGATTTATAATACCTGTACGGTTCGTGAAAATGCCAATCTTAAGGTGTATGGTCGCCTTGGTAAGCTGCATAGTCTGAAGAAGTCTAATCCGGATATGAAGATTGCTTTGTTTGGGTGTATGATGCAGGAGAAGCAGGTTGTGGATAAGATCCAGAAGGATTATCCATTTGTCAATCTGGTGTTTGGAACCCATAATATTTTTAAGTTTGCAGAGCTGTTTTATGAGATGGAGAATCGTGACAGCCAGCTGATCGATATCTGGGAGGGTACGGATAAGATCGTGGAGGAGCTGCCTACAGAGCGTAATTATTCTTTTAAGTCCGGTGTGAATATTATGTTTGGATGTAATAATTTCTGCAGTTATTGCATTGTGCCTTATGTAAGAGGGCGTGAAAGAAGCCGTGAGCCGGAGGCGATTGTGAAAGAGATAGAGGCTCTGGTGGCGGATGGCGTTACAGAGGTTATGCTTCTGGGACAGAATGTAAACTCTTATGGAAAGACTTTGAAGGATCCGGTGACTTTTGCACAGCTTCTTGAGAAGGTGGAGCAGATCGAGGGGCTGAAGAGAATCCGGTTTATGACTTCTCATCCGAAGGATCTATCTGATGAGCTGATCGAATATATGAGTAAGAGCAGGAAGGTGTGCCATCATCTGCATCTGCCTATGCAGTCTGGCAGCAGCCGTATCCTGAAGATCATGAACCGGCATTATGATAAGGAGAAGTATCTGGGACTGGTGGAGAAAATCCGTACAGCGGTGCCGGATATTTCCCTGACTACAGATATTATTGTAGGTTTCCCGGGTGAAACTGAGGAGGATTTTCAGGAAACTCTGGATGTAGTGGAGAAATCTGATTTTGATACTGCATTTACCTTTATCTATTCCAAGAGAAGCGGCACTCCTGCGGCGAAGATGGAGGATCAGGTTCCAGAGGATGTGGTGAAGGATCGTTTTGACCGCCTTCTAAAGCTGGTTCAGGAGAAAGGAAGAGAAGTCTCTTCCAGATTCCAGGGCGAGGTTCAGGAAGTTCTTGTTGAGACGGAGAGCAAGGAAAAGGGTATTTTTCACAGGAAGAACCCAGTATAATCTGCTGGTTCATTTTCCAGGAACCCCGGATCTTCTTGGCAAGTATGTGAATGTGCGTCTGGATACCTGTAAAGGCTTCTATTACATGGGAACAAGAGTGGAGGATTAAAGCACCTGCCGAATCGTTACAAAAGATTTATATATCAGATTTTTTGATTCTGTAATCCTGACTATGAATAAAAAGCAATATTTGGCAAAAAGGCTACTGTCACTTCGTGACCAGTAACACGCTTCGCGATGCACAGAAATCATGCATTCGCATGATTTCGTGCTGAGATTCCCGGACTTCCTGTGAACTTTGTTCGTAAAAAACACCTCGCAGAACGTTACCATTGAACCGTAAAGTAAAAAGCGCAAATAATATAAATAATTACAAAAAAGGTTGCATTTTTGTGATAAATAGTGCAATATTATTATATTGAACACTCGTGGGAAAGGCGGCACCTGTAATGTTTAAAGGGCTGTGCAGGAAATTTTATGCATTGTTGAGGAAAGAAGCAGTTCATGAGAATGAGCCTCAGCGTATATTGTTCCTTCTCAGAATTATATTGTTGATTCTGGGACTTTATTTTCTGATCATTCCGTTCGTATTCTGCATTGTGGGACCGAAGACAGAGGTCTGGACAGGATATATTTTCGCAGCAATGGCGGTTGCTGCTTTTTATGCAACATACCGGCTGAAGGTACACACCAGTGTGCTTGTCTGCAGCGGTCTGCAGCTGGCATGGATAATTGTGTTTGTTATTCTCTATGGATGGGACTGCGGTATTCAGCATCTGATGTTTGAGATGCTGGTACTGGTATATTTTGCTGTCTACAATTCTCTTGTGTATAAGGTCAGCTATACAGCAGTTCTGTTTGCAGTACGATTCAGCCTGTTTTTGTACTGCAGGGTAAATATTTCTGTTTTTGCCCTGACAGAAGCGGCTACAGTTGTATTACAGATCATAAATACCATTGTGACGTTTGTGCTTATGGCTGTAGCGTGCAGTATGTTCAGCTCCAATGTGGAATCCGCGGAGAAGAAACTGGTGCTGTATAATGAGCAGCTGAAGAAACAGGCAGGGACAGATCCGCTGACAGGTTTGTGGAACCGCCGTCAGATGATACAGTACATTACGGAGAAGCGCAGGAAAGAGCCTGTTATGGCGTTTACCATTGGTATGGGCGATATTGATTTCTTTAAGAGAATTAATGACCACTGGGGACATGACTGCGGAGATGCGGTACTGGTATGGATCACACAGCACATGAGCCGGGAATTGGGTGAGCATGCCAAATTGTGCCGCTGGGGAGGCGAAGAATTCACTTCTTTTTTTCCCGGATATGAACGGAGACGAAGTATGCCTTATGCTCAACACTTTTCGCATGAAGCTGGGCAACGATCTGTTTGACTGGAGGGGAGAATGGATTCCGGTTACTATGACGTTGGCGTGGAGGAGAATGATTTCAAGTCCAATATAGACACCTTGCTGTAAAAATGTGGATGCGAAACTTTATATGGGCAAAGAACAGGGAAGAGACCGGGTGATCTATTAAACTCACCGGGTCTTTTGTCGAATTAACAACAGTAATAAGCAGGAGAATAAAACTTGTATGTATACAGTTGAAGAAATCAAAAAATAAAGTAAAAACAGGAACCTGGACAAAAGAGGATGTGGCACGCTGTGTGGAGGAGCTGAAGCAGATATCGGAATTTTACTGTTTATACAGAAGAAATCTATTATATAAGTTATGGGATTTTTGCCTATAATTTTCGGGAATATGCTTATCCTCTGATCGAAATCTGCCGGGAGGCCGGAGTTCACATGGAGCGTTCCAAGGAGAAATCCAGACTTTATCTTGCCCTGGTAAGACTTTATTTCTGCCTTGGTTTTCCCCCGAAGATTGTGGAATATGGCCTGAAATATGCCAATTCCGGATTTACCTTAAGATCCCCTCTGAAATCCGTTTATAACACTATCGTAGCCGCTTTTTCAGACTGTGGGCTGTTTTTGGAGGCAGATTTTTATCTGGAGAAAATGCTGGATATTTCCAGACTGGATCCCTGTGACAGCAGTGTGGATTCTGGAATTCGGATACTTTAAATGAGCTGGTTTATTATGACAGCAAGGTTTACGTGAAGCTGGGAATGGGAGATGTTGCAGGTGCAGAGCAGGCGTCAGCGGATATGCAGGCGATTCTTACAGAACGGGAGATTCCTGAAGATGGCAGAGCCTTTTTCCTGCTTCAGAAGGAATTTACGGATATTTATGATATGCTGAAGAAAAAAATTATTCTGTTGGAAGATAACAATGGATTACAGGTAAATCTGGCCTATGGAAATTTACATCTATGGTCCATCCTTTATGTTACCGGAGTCAGTCTGCCTGTAGCTACTATAGCTTTATATGCATTCGAGAACAGAATTTTCTGGCAGTCAGTGAGAAACAATACCCGCCTTTCCGTTGATTACAGAATGACAAGCGACGATCTATACAGGAGATTGAAAACATATCCGGAAGAACGGGCCCTGCCCTTGTTGCAAATGCTTTCCTGTTCTTCTTCCGCCTTTGATTCCCTGGTTGCCGGTTTGAGAAACAATGATGAAGCGATGTTTGTAGAGACAGTCCGTGCTAATGATTGTGATCTCCGGCCAATATCATCTGTCTGCCATGTACAGGATTTGCTTGTTTCCTTGCTGCAAATGTGCCGTTTTATTATCAATAATTTACAATTCAGTCAGGATAAAAAGACACAGGAGGAGATTTATGACCTGCTTTACTGTCAGCTGAAAGATATAGAGATTTCGTTCCCTCAAGACGAAGAGTATGCGGAGATGCAACAGAAGATCATCAGGCAAGAACTGGAGATCTGGGAGTTGCTGGAATACTTAGACCAGGTGACCCGGACAATCCTGTCCATGCTTGAAAGGGAGTTTACCCCCAAAGAATTGAAGATGATTGACAATATCATTCAGGTGCCCCTTGTAGAAGGGATTCATAGTTTGCTTAATGATTTACGACAGGCCAGCTTGTCTGACAAGCCGGTGGAAACCGAAAGTACTGACTCTGGCAGTGATGCGAATCAGGAATTTACATTGCCCGATGATTATTTCGAGTTGCCCTCCAATGAAGACGACTGTATCTCAGTAGACGATATCCATCCTTTAGTAAAGGAACGTGGAGTGACAGTATTTAAGGATTTCATAGAGTATGTTGCCGAACATGGTTATATAGAGAATAATCTGGAAACTAAAGCCAGTTTCGCTTATCGTTTGACAGGGATACTCAGACCTGACAACTTGCTGGAACGGATTGAATGGAAAAAAATGACAAAGACCGCAACAGCCGTTGTCTTTATTATCTGATCAAGTATTTCTATTCTGGAAATGGAAGGAAGGACATAGGTTCTTCGGCTCTTCCCAACGGTAAGTATGAACGTATGAAACGTTTCTTTATTTGTAAAACAGATATTCCCAATCCTTCATCATACGCAATTGGAAGCTCGGCTTTCAGGAAAAAACTAAAAGAATTCTTTTCTGAGAAATTTGAGGAAAGGATTTGAAAACATAACATGGCATGTAAATGCAGTATTGTATTGAAGCTATTTCCAATTATTGGGGATAGCTTTTTTTGTTGTTTATACTCACACCTTCCGGTGTCCATATCATTTTTCTTAAACGATCGTTCTGTTATTTTTTTTGTTCTACACTTTCTTCTTTTGTTCTCATGTTTCCTTTCTGTTTCCTCTAAAATGATCTATACCAAATAATAAAATATAAAGCCATACATTCGCAGCGTTTAAAAACAATCGCATATGAAAATAAATAGAGAATTAGATCACTTGATGGAGTTAAAACAGAAACTTCTCCTGAAACTGAAAGCCGCCCTTGTGCTGGATCGGATTGATCTAGTGATGAAGTTGGCCAGTGAACTTCGGATTATAACAGAGGAAGAACGTTCTTTGATACAATAAGGAGTAATTACCCTTCTGTCTGATATTAAAAATGAAGGTTGGTTATGAGGTTAAGCAACGACCTGATGAAGTGTTGCATATTATTATAATTTTAAAACCAGACTAAGATGCCAGAGGATTATGAAAAAATAGAGGGTATAGGTCAAATCCCCAGTGCTGGTTTTGGACCAGCACTGGTACACTTGAATGAATCAGGCACAGCTTCTCGTAATGATAAGAAGGCCTTAGTAGAGTCTCCCAAAGCTGATAAGGAGGCTGAACAAAAAGAATCTTATAATTAACCCGGAGTGATTGCTGGTAGTACATGAGCACTCCATAAAATTAAATTATATGTTGAACAATATGATTATCAAGAAACTCTATGACACTGGAGGTGAATGCAAAGGTTTACTCTTGCTCCCTAGTATCCTAAAATTGGGTGGTGCATGCTTACTTCTAAGTGTTGCAAACTTTGGTCTTTACTGCCTTTATCATAGGTATAAAAAGAAAGTTGAACTAGATGAGGAGGTTCGCGCGAACAATGCGGCACTTCAAATCAAGTTGAAACTTAATAATGTTCATATAAATAGTCTAATAAATAAAAGTAAATTACAAAAATGAAATTAATACCTGATTCAAACAACATTGCCCGAATCACCGGGATACCGGGAGTTAAGAAGACAACCGAATACCTTTTTATAGGGACAGGTCTTACACTGGTTGTTTTAGGTTCTGTCTGTTATTTTATAACGGCGATTAAATCCCACGGTAGGATAAAGGAGCAGAATGATGTATTCGCAAACAAGCAGAAGGAAATTGAAATTGCTTCTTTATGTAAAATGCAGAAGAACGAGCAACTTCACATTCATCGTATGCAGGAAGAGCGTAAGCGGATGTCAACAGGTACAAACTGACAGAATATGAAGAGCGATGACTGTATAAAACGGAATAGGGGAAGTCCAGCGGTAATAACAGATTTGAGATACTCGTGGAGAATCTTTCAACTAACGAGCGGAGGTTCCTATTTACCGAAGAAGATCCGGGTTGTGATCGTAACAGACAACCGAATTGATAAGATTAGAAATACTTTTAAAAGGAATCAATTATGAAATATAAAACAACAACAATCGCATCAGTACTTGGCATAACAGCCGCAGGTTTTATTAGTGTATGGGTCTGTGACCGATTTGTCAAGAGACGTAAGCAGACAAAAAAGATGTCTATCGTATTTAACGATGTGGTGAATGATACCGAAACAGCTATACTGTTACAAACGGCTATTTCTCAAAAACGTACGAGAACCAGGATTACGTCCGGTATGATCAAGAAATGGAATATGATGGCGAAAAAGGGAATGTCCCATAAACAGATTGCCGCCGAGTATGGTGTGTCATTGGTTAGTGTAGACAGGCATTTGGCCAGGTCAGGTAGAAAGAAGACCGCCAAAACCGATAAGGCCTATTCCACAGTCCCGATGATTAACAGTGAAGTTAAAAATAACAGATTATTAATTAATAAACATGAGTTATGAGTAATAAAGTAAAGGCAATGTCCCACTCTATAATCGATGTAGGAGGTAAAATTGGATTAGGGGGAGTTAGTGGACGCTACAAAGGTACTGCTTCAACTCTTTGGAAAATTGGTGGTTCCTTATTG
>ENA-OQDT01002209-OQDT01002209.1-human-gut-metagenome-genome-assembly--contig:-NODE-2209-length-10199-cov-4.849980_pt1 | contig 10199 bp, 7 predicted proteins | sample MGYA00242786_ERZ504617 | MGnify/ENA primary metagenome ERZ504617 (study PRJEB26092, sample SAMD00036337) | human gut metagenome | host: Homo sapiens | study: EMG produced TPA metagenomics assembly of... | reverse complement strand
AAGAGACCATCCCGCTCATATCTGATGCCCTGTGCTGAAAGAGCAGCTACCCCATGTCATTCAGTCCACGTCCGTCCCAGAAAATAATCTTCCGAGCTGCTTGTTTTTTTCATATAAACCACACCAATGACTATCATAAGTAATCAGATAGGCAACAAATGCGGACAATATGTACCATTGTTTGTACCACTCAAAATTTTACTCCTCCTTTTTTCTTCGTTTTTTTTCATACACTCTGGATTTGTCAAAGTATGTTCTGTTTCCTTCACATATTTATCCGAAAACAGAATACAGTCATTTTATATACTGCAAAAGTAACCGGGTACCACTTCTGTACCCGGCTACTTTACCACATTACCTTAGCATCACGCAAGTGTATTTCTTGTTTTTCGACATTTTTCCGCCATTTTATGGAATTATTACTGTTACCGTCCGGCAAAGACCTTCACAGTAACTGTTTTATATTTTTACACCCAAACAGGTACTCTGTCAATCAGAAATTTATCTGTTTCTGTCTGCCAGCCTGTTTACATTCTCTTTTTGCTGTATGTTTTCTGCCTGCCAGAGCGTGTCTGAAAAATGCTTTACGCAAGATGTGCGTCACAATTTGTGGGAGATTTTGTTCGGATGAGGGCGTCGTAGTGGGCTACGACAACCGAATTCGGACAAAATATACCGCAAAGTGGGGCGTGCAGATTGCGGGAATGATTTTTCAGACACGCTCCAGGGCTTTATCTTTTTTCAGATAAACATTCTTAATATAGGAAATCAGTACCTCTTCCCCATGATCATTAAGTATCCGCAGCAGCCCCTCCAGATCTCTCTTTGTCTTCGGATGGATAAACCACAGCTTTTCCTTACCTTTCAGATAATAGTCCAGCGGCTGATGCTGATCATACTTATCCCCCAGATAATTTCTGGAAGCACTGATCCTGTCCATCACCATTTCCGCAATATAATTACGGGGCATGGGCACACCATTGATGATATGCTCATCTCCCGGTGCATAATCTACCCAGTACTCAAAATGATGTTTGTTGCGCCCTTTATGATGAAGCCAGGATTTTGATATTCCTGTATCTTCTCTTTCTGCATTGTTGGGACTTCTGTCTCCCTGATAGTATTTACATCCAACCAGAAATTCCACAGGTGCATATTTGGACAGGTCATGAAGCAGTCCCTGTTTATACATACCAGCCCGGAAACAGTAATGCATAACCAACAGCTTATGTCTGGTTATTGTTTTAAAGTGCAGCCACGGATGCATCTTTCTTCTCCTCCTCTACAGCCATCAGCACCACGATCGTACGCGGTGTGACCTTCAGCTTTTTACTATAAGTTTCCTGTTCCTGCTCCAGGAAACCATTCTCTTTCACAGCACTGGTATCAATCACTTTCTTCCATTTTCTGTATCCTGCCAGATTAGGAAGCGCAAAAATACGATCTTCCCAGTGAAAGTTATATGCAACGTATATGGAAGCATCCTCGCTGCCGTCTGCCCGGTGCGCATAGGCGCCACAATACATAATTCCAAGCAGTCTGGATGTGTTCTCAGAATTCATATACCATGCGCGTTCTCCATGAAGGGAAACATCCGGCAGTCCCCTGGTCTGATAATCCACTCCGTACATTTCTCCCGGAACATGAAGAATCGGATGTTCTTTCCGGAAAGCAATGGCATTCTTTACAAACTGAAACAGGGATTCATTTTTCTTCAGTGCTTTCCAGTCAATCCATCCAACCTGATTATCCTGACAATAGGCATTATTATTTCCGTTCTGCGAATTTCCAAACTCATCCCCGCCATAGATCATAGGAACACCCTGACTGAGTAGCACCATAAGAAAAGCATTTCTGATCTGACGTTCTCTCATCTGTCTGATCTGCAGCCTTCTGCTTGGCCCTTCCACGCCACAGTTCCAGGAATAATTATAACTGCTGCCATCGTGATTATTCTCCTGATTTGCTTCATTATGTCTGTAATTATAGGTCACCATATCATTCATGGTAAAGCCATCCTGACAGGCCATATAATTAATGACTGCATAGGTATTTGGATTCCTTCTGATATGGTAAGCAGCCGCTGAAACCATATCCTCGTCACTTTTCAGAAAACGGCGCATATCCTGCAAAAATCCCGGATTATACTGTGCAATACATTTGTCTTCCGGTTTCTTCTTTTTCCGGATCTGGCTCTCATCAAAATCGTGAAACATCAGCCGGGTATCACTTAAAACTCCGTCATGCATCAACAATTTGGCAGAAACTCCCTCACCCAATACATGAAATCCGTCTACATGATAATAAAGCTTCCAGAACTGCAATGCCCTGAGTGCTGTCACAGGATTACATTCTCGTGGAAAATACATTTCCATGATACAGGCAATTCCGGCCTGATGCAGTTTTTTAATGAATGTTTTAAACTCTTTCTCCGGATCATCTGTTGCACAGTAAGATCTCTTGGGTGCAAAATAATAGCCATACATATATCCCCAGAAATTAACACGTCCCTGTGTATGCTTCTCAGATACCATTTTCTCAGATTCAGAATTCTTACAGGTACCGCTTTCCATAAATTCATATGCAGGCATCAGTTCAATTGTATTGATACCAAGCTCTTTCCAGTACGGGATCATTTCCTCCAGTGCCTGAAAAGTTCCCTTTGTACCGGTTATCGTCCGATTCGCTTTTGTATATCCGCGCACATGCAGTTTATAAAGGATCATTTCGTGATATGGAATAGCCGGATTTTTGTCGTTCTCCCAGTCAAAAACTTCTTTTTTAAGAAATCCTCCCCTGACTTTGTGCGGATTCGTACCCACCTCTGCACCAAAGCGTTCCCGTCCCAGAATCCTGTACGCATAGGGATCAGTATACACCTTTCCATTTATCAGAAAATTGTACTCGTACTCTTTCAGATTAAAATCCGGAATATACATTGCATATACATTTCCGGTTCTGTTTTCTTCTGTAAAAGGAATCTCCACATAAGGTTTTGCTGATCTCTTTTTGTAGAGAATCAGAGATGCTCTGCTGTCTTCCGGTACCTCAACTGCAAAATTACAGCCATCTGCCAACGGATTTGCACCAGGCACAAGAGCCAGCCCCTTTTCTGTTTTCATCTTTCTGCTCTCAGCCATCTCTTTCTCTCCTTCATATTTTTTCTTGTTGCTCATTACACTTTTCAGAAACACTATACAACGCTATAATGTAATCTGAAGTTCTACCGGACAATGATCGGAGCCCATAATTTCAGAATGGATTTCTGCGCCTTTAAGCTTATCCTTCAACTGTGGAGACGTGATAAAATAGTCAATTCTCCACCCTGCATTCTTCTCTCTTGCTTTAAATCTGTAAGACCACCAGGAATATCTGCCCTCTACATCCGGATAAAAATAACGGAATGTATCGATAAATCCACTCTCCAGCACCTTACCAAAGCATGCTCTCTCTTCATCTGTAAATCCGGCATTTTTCCGGTTGGTCTTAGGATTCTTCAGGTCGATCTCCTGATGTGCCACATTGAAATCCCCGCAGCAGATCACAGGCTTACTTTCCTGCAATTTCAACAAGTATGCCAGAAAATCCTCTTCCCAGTGCATACGGTATTCCAGTCTGCGCAGTTCACTCTGGGAATTTGGTGTATATACAGTCACCAGATAAAATTTTTCATATTCCAGGGTGATCACACGCCCTTCTTTGTCATGTTCCTCAATTCCAATTCCATACACCACAGACAGTGGCTCTTTCTTTGTAAAAACAGCAGTTCCGGAATATCCCCGTCTGTTGGCATAATTCCAGTACTGATAATATCCCGGAAGTTCCAGCTTCACCTGCCCCTGCTGGCATTTCGTTTCCTGCAGGCAGAAAATATCCGCATCAAGTGCTGCAAAGCTCTCTTCAAACCCTTTGCCAATGCATGCACGTATACCATTTACATTCCATGAGATTAATTTCATAATCAACTGATCCCCTTTGTTTTCTTATTAGCCCTGTTCAGCATTTGCTAACGATTCTCCCCTGAACACTTCTGGTCTATTATAGCACGTTTCATGACTGTAAAAACCTCTTTTCTCCGGTTTCTGCTCATTGCATTTTTTTCCGGTTTCTGCTACAATGAACTGACATCAGATAAACATAGTCCCTGATAAATAAGAAAGAATGAGGAATATAAAATGAGTGACGAATTTACAGCTGGCGGATGTAACCCGAGTGACTGCGCTTCCTGCGGTGGTGGATGCAGTTCAGCCGGCGGATGCGATCCTGTTGAAAACCACAAGACAATCACCCTTACCATGGAAGACGATACAGAGGTAGAATGTGCGATCCTCACCGTTTTCCCGGTAGATGCGAAGGAATATATCGCACTTCTCCCACTTGATGAGAACGGTCAGAATGAAAGCGGCGAGGTTTACCTCTACGCATTTGCCCGTACTGAGAGCGGTGATCCGATGCTTTCCAACATCGAAAGCGACGAAGAATATGCAAAAGCCGCAGTTGCTTTTGACACAGTGCTTCAGAATGCAAAAGATTCAATGGAAAAAATTGATTAAGATCAAAGAACAATTATAGCAATTCCGGTATTTTATGGAATTGCTATAATTATTTTACCAAAATGTTACTGTTCACTCCGTTCACAGTAACACCAAAACACCTCTCAGGATAACTTCTAACCAATAGTTAATAGACATCTCCTTGTTCCAACTGTATACTGGATATAAAGATTATATTTGTGGCCAGAATCTATTCTGTCCCGGATCACTGTATCAGAAAATCCATATACACCCAAATATTCAAAACAAGGAGGGCTTACATAATGAAAAAGAAAAAATTTCCGGTTTTTATTCTATGCTCACTTCTAACCCTTACCAATATTCAGACACCATGGGCATTTTCGGATGAAGCACCCGATGATCCGGTATTTTCGGATGAATCGGTCGATGATCCGGTATTTCCGGTTGAACTGCCCGACGATCCGGCATTTTCTGACGAAATCACTCCTGATGAAGCAACATACGCCAAAGACACTGCAGATATATCTGCTTCCGGAAATTCCATTCCGATCACTGCTGACAGTGGATTTGCAGACCCTGTTTTCCAAAAATGGATTTCCGAAAACATTGATACAGATCGCAACGGGCTTCTCTCTGACGAGGAAATCTCCATGTGCACAGAAATCAGTATTCCTTCCATGTCAGTCGATTCCCTGGAAGGCATCGAATATTTTTATAATCTGAAAACCCTGGACTGTTCTGACAATGAACTGCTGTTTCTCGATGTATCAGCCAACACAGTTCTGAAATCTCTGAACTGCTCGCACAACAATCTGCTCAGTCTGGATCTCTCCTCATGCAAAAAACTGAAAGATCTTGACATCTCCTTTAACAACTGTGGGAGCAACAGTTCCATCAGTCTTCCCAAAAGTTTTTCTGTGGAGAAATTAAACATCTCTTCTGTTGTTCTTGATGATTTTGATTTCTCCCGTTTTTCCAGACTGAAAGAACTGGATTGCAGCAACTGTAATCTGCGCGCTCTTAAACCTGCATCTATGCCATCACTGGAAAAGCTTATCTGTTCCGGCAATCTCCTGGATACCCTGAACTTAAGCCGTCTTTCCGGTTTGAAATATCTGGACTGTTCTTCCAACAGTATACAGACTCTGAAACTGCCGGACACCAGATCACTGAATACCCTTTACTGCCAGAATAATCTTCTCACTAAACTGAACCTCTCCGGTTTTTTATCACTGAAGAAACTGAACTGTTCCGACAATAAGCTGTTGGAGCCTGATCTTCGCGGCTGCTTTCCCGAGGAACTGATCTGTAATGATAACGTGATCCGCACTCCTATGGAATTTTATGATCTGTCTCAGTTCGCTTCACCTGAAGATATCACCATAATGGAAAATGGCATGATCGACACCTCTTACCGGCTGACTGCTATTAATAAATTAAACCCTGTAAAAATCCGCCGCAGATTTACCAGTGCCAGCACAGAACAATATGGCACACAGATCATTTACATTGGATATCTGCTTGAAAATGATTTCCGATCACCTGCATTGTTTCAGCAAATGCAGCAGAACTATCCACTGACAGACGATCATATGCTTTCCCGCGAATATCTGAAGGAAGTTTCTTCCCTTTCCTTTGACGAAGATTTTCCGTTATTTTCTTCAGATCTGGCCTATTTTACAGGACTGAAAAGTCTGAGATGTACGGATCTTCCTCAAATCACCGAACTGGATCTCAGCAGAAATCCGGAACTTACCGAACTGATCTGTATTGGAACAGGTATCCGTTCTCTGAACCTTACCTCCAACAAAAGCCTGGAATCTGTTCAGCTGTGTAACAACAGCCTTTCCTCATTAAATATAACCGGACTTACGTCACTTTCCAGCCTTGACTGCCGCTTTAATTCTCTGGTCAGCGTTGATACCACAGGCTGCACTGCTTTGAAGGATAACCTGTTCTTTCCGCAGCATACATGCACCGTCAATGCTGATCAGGCAGGAAAAATTTCGTTCGACCAACTGGGAAATTTCCATCAACAGCTGGATACACCGGCAGCAATCCTCGCAGGCGATGAACTTCTGTACACACCCGGAGATGACTTCTTTACTCTTTTAAGTCCTGCCGTAACCATGACGGAAGCATCTTTTTCCATTATGGATACCAATACATGGCAGATTCTCGGAACCTGCCGGATGACCATAAACATTGAATCAGGAACTCCTGTCACTCCTGAAAAACCGTCATTAAAAAAAATCAAATCCACTCATGAGGTTACCATCACCTGGAAAAAAGCAAAGAATGTCAGTGGATACCGGATTCTCCGCAGAGAAAAGAATAAATCAGAGGCTTCATGGAAAGCAATCGCAACAGTTTCCTCTTCCCGTACCTCCTATACAGACAGTACCGGACTGATCAAGAAATCCTACCTGTATACAGTGCAGTCCTACACTTTCCGGAACGGTAAGAAAATCTACAGTAAATATAACACCAAAGGCCTGACCGGTACAGCAAAACTCAAACGCCCTGCGGTTAAAAAGCCCCAAAAAGATGTTGTCATAAATCTTATGTGGGACGAAGTTCCGGGTGCCGATGGCTATCGCATCTACCGCCGCAGGAAAGGTATCTCCAAATGGACAAAACTGGGAGATATTGAATTTTCCGGGTTGTATTACACAGACGAAACTGCTGTTCCCAAAACAGTCTATGATTATGCAGTCCGCCCATACCGTAAGCTTGGCAGCAAAATTTCTCTGGGTGATTACAGCTCCACCGGATACGTCTGCCAGACTGCAATTCCAAAGGTCAGCCTGACTTCTGTCACTGAGCAGGATGGCGGCGTCACAGTAAAATGGAAACACCAGACTTATGTCACCGGCTACTTTATTTATCGTGCAGACGATCAGAACAGTAAATACTGTAAAATTTCAGATACACCAAACGGTCCTGATTCAGAGGAATACTATGCATATTATGAACCAGTGCCATTCGGCTCCGTAAATCCATTATATAAAGTTCGGGCATACGTCCTTATCGGTAAGAAATATTACTATGGACCATATTCCAGAGCACTGGCTCTAAATCCGTACTCCGATAATCTCAATGCTCACGATTTTTCGGAATTCCACATGGGTTACCAGTTAAGCAACAGTTCTTCCTCCACAGGTTTTGACCGTAACTATAATGACGGTGGCAGTTTTTCCATGGCTGCCGCCTATCTTACACGCGGATCCGGTCCTGTATACGAATGGCAGGCTCCTTACGAAAATATCTCATCAGCATCCTATGACTCATTCACACCTGCGCTTAGAGTAAATGAGATTATGTTTATTCCCCAGCGAAAGAATGCATTAGATAATCAGGCAATCAAACAGGCAATTATGAATTACGGTGCAGTATCTGCATCCTATCTCTCCGTTGACGAATACTACTCCAATGATCAGATTTCCTTCTGCCTTCCCGACGATTACGATGCAGGAAGGGCTCCTGCCGGTTCTGCACCTGTCATATCCACACAACATGCTATTGCTATTGTAGGATGGGATGATGATTACGCAAAAGAAAACTTTCCGGTCCGGCCGGCCGGCAACGGTGCCTTTCTTTGTAAAAACAGCTGGGGAAAAGATTTCGGGGACAATGGATATTTTTATATTTCCTATTACGACGGCTTTCTGGGTATGCAGGAGTTCTCCATGGCATTCGGAAAGATTTCCTCTGATAACACCTGTAACCGCATTTATCAGTATGATCCTTTAGGTGCCACCACTGCTTTCGGTTATAATGATGAACTGTACTGTGCCAATGTATTCCCTGAAAACGGACAGAAATTTAGCCAGGAAAGAGCAGCTTGGTTCTGTCTCCTTCTATACCTATGATAATGATTATAACTATGAAGTTTATATTGTTTCTTCCTTTAAGAATCAAAACTCCTTTCAAAAGCTTCCTTCTCCTGCTGCCCGGGGAAACTGCCGGTATGCCGGATATCATACGGTAGATTTTTCCAGACCTGTGACTTTAAAAGCAGGCACACGTTTTGCTGTAGTCATAAAGTTATGGAGCAGCACAGGTGCAAAAACGTATTTCGAGGCTCCTCTGAACGGCACCAGTTCCAGAGCCACTGCTTCTGACGGAGAAAGTTATATCAGCCATCATGGGGATATATGGACGGATTTTAACACCTATCTGCCAAACACAAATGTGTGCATCAAAACATTTACCAATGGTAAAATCACAGAAAATGTCCCTGCTGCCGGTTCAGACGGTAAAGATATTTCCTGTGAAAGCTACTCCGCTGAGGAACTGAAAGAACGAGGATTTCTCCTCAATCCGGCTTATGAAGACGGAAGTTCAGATATGGTCTCTTCTGTAAGCACCGGAAACGCATCTTCAGCCTCTGCCCCTGTACTTCCTGCCGCCTATGACCTGCGTCAGAGTGGTCGTGTATCCCCTGTGAAAAATCAGGGGGAACAGGGATTATGCTGGACATTCTCCACTTACGCTTCGCTTGAGAGCTTTCTTCTTTTTTTCCTGAAAAAAAATCCTCTCCCGGAATATCTATGAACATTCATAAATATTTCCGGGAGAGGATTTTTTATAGTCATTTTACATTACAATCCCGTTGATCTCCACATTCGCATCTACGTCCTGTGTATAGTCAATATCACTGTAATGGAATCCGAACATATGATAGAAATCTTCCCAGTAGCCGTCAATGTCGCAATACTGATTTACTGTATCTGTAGTGACTGCTTTCCAGCATTTCTTTACTTCTTCCTGAATCTCAGGGAGCAGTTCGTAATCATCCATACGGATAAATCCGTTTTCATCTGTCCGGAAACCTTCCGGGGTATAGAGTTTCTGTGTAAAAAGCCTTGCAATCTGCTGAATACAGTTTTCATGATTTCCGGCCCTTTTCATAACTTTATAAAGAATAGCAAAATACAGCGGTACAACCGGAATAGCTGCACTTGCCTGAGTTACCAGACCTTTGTTTACAGAAATTACTGCGCGGACATCCGGATGTGCCTGATTAATCTCTGACATTGTTTTCTGTAAGTGCTGTTTGGCAGTTCCAATGGTTCCATGATAGTAGATTGGATAAGTCAGTTCCGGTCCGATGTAGGAATATGCTACGGTTACTGCATTCTCAGTCAGTACATCTGCTGCTTTCAGCGCATCAATCCAGTCTGCCCAGTCTTCACCGCCCATAACCTTTACAGTACTTAAAACTTCTTCCTCTGTAGCAGGTTCTACTGTTTTCTCTGTGATCTCATTATTTCTCAGATCCAGACTCTTCTCTGTAAATGGCTCATCTGTAGTTTTCAGACAGGAAGACCAGGTCTTTCCTTCTGCATCTGTACGTCTCGGTGCTGCCAGGCTGTAGACTACCAGGTCCACTTTTCCAAGATCCTGTTTGATCAGTTCAATCGCCTTCTCCTTGATTTCCTTTGAAAAAGGCATCTCCGTTAATGGTCTTTGCATAAACACCTTTCCCGGAAGCCAGTCTGTGAAACTCTGCTGTATTATACCATCCGGGTGTAGCTGTCCTTCTGCCATTTGCCTGACGTTCAAACATGATTCCAAGAGTATCAGCACCACAGTTTTCCAGTGCACAGATACGGGATGCGAGGCCGTAGCCTGTAGAACATCCGATGATCAGTGCTTTTTTTAGTTCCGTTTACCATTCCC
>ENA-OQDT01002208-OQDT01002208.1-human-gut-metagenome-genome-assembly--contig:-NODE-2208-length-10200-cov-2.494292_pt1 | contig 10200 bp, 20 predicted proteins | sample MGYA00242786_ERZ504617 | MGnify/ENA primary metagenome ERZ504617 (study PRJEB26092, sample SAMD00036337) | human gut metagenome | host: Homo sapiens | study: EMG produced TPA metagenomics assembly of... | reverse complement strand
GATTCAGGAAAGGAGAGACACATATGGCCAAACGTAGCTATTTATAATATGGAGGCAAAGAAGTTGGCACGATGGAGCTCAACGATGCAGTGTTCGGTGTAGAGATCAACGAGCATCTGGTACATCTTGCAGCAGTAGGCCAGCTTGCAAATAAGCGCCAGGGAACACAGAAGGCTAAGACCCGTTCTGAAGTTTCCGGAGGCGGAAGAAAGCCGTGGAGACAGAAAGGACCGGTCATGCAGACAGGGTTCGACAAGAGCTCCGCAGTGGACCGGCGGTGGAGTTGTATTTGCTCCGGTACCGAGAGATTACACAGTAAAGATGAACAAGAAAGAAAAGAGAGCTGCTCTGAAGTCCGTACTGACAAGCAGAGTACAGGAGAACAAGTTCCTGGTTGTTGATGAGCTCAAGTTCGATGAGATCAAGACCAAGAAGATGCAGGGTGTTCTGGATGCTCTCAAGGTTAAGAAGGCACTGGTTGTCCTGAAGGACAACGATCAGAACGTACTTCTTTCTGCAAGAAACATCGCAGACGTAAGAACTGTTCTGACAAGCACTCTTAACGTATTCGACATTCTGAAATATGACACAGTAGTAGTTACAAAGGCTGCTGTAGAGAACATCGAGGAGGTGTATGCATAATGGCAGATATCAAGTATTATGACGTCATCCTTAAGCCGGTAGTTACCGAGAAGAGTATGAACGCTATGGCTGATAAGAAGTACACATTCCTGGTTCACACTGATGCGACCAAGAGCCAGATCAAGGAAGCGGTTGAGAAAATGTTCGAAGGCACCAAGGTAAAGAGTGTTAATACCATGAACCTTGATGGAAAGAACAAGAGACGTGGCATGGTTGTCGGAAAGACAGCTAAGACCAAGAAGGCAATCGTTGCTCTGACCGAGGACAGCAAGGACATCGAGATCTTCGAGGGACTGTAAGATACGCCCCGGGGAGTTGAACCTCATTTATCTGCTGAGAAGCAGGACAATAACATCGCATGATGCCCCACACTTTGTGAGGCTTCATGGTATGAAAGGAGAACATCATGGGAATTAAGACATATAACCCATATACACCTTCCAGAAGACATATGACTTCTCTTGACAATTCTGAGATCACGAAGAAGAGCCCGGAGAAATCCCTTCTGGTTTCCAAGAAGAAAACTGCTGGCCGTAACAACCAGGGTAAGATCACAGTAAGACACCACGGTGGCGGATCCAGACAGAAATACAGAATCATCGATTTCAAGAGAAATAAAGATGGTATCCCGGCAACGGTTATCGGTATCGAGTATGATCCGAACAGAACAGCAAACATCGCACTGATCTGCTACGCAGACGGCGAGAAGGCTTACATCCTTGCACCGCAGGGCCTGAAGGACGGCATGAAGCTCATGAACGGACCGGAGGCTGAGGTACACGTAGGAAACTGCCTGCCGCTTTCTGAGATCCCGGTTGGTACTATGGTTCACAACGTTGAGTTGTACGCAGGCCACGGCGGACAGATGGTTCGTTCCGCTGGTAACGGCGCACAGGTAATGGCTAAGGAAGGCAAGTATGCTACACTGAGACTTCCGTCAGGCGAGATGAGAATGGTTCCTCTGAACTGCCGCGCTACCATCGGTATCGTTGGAAATGCAGAGCACAGCCTTGTTAATATCGGTAAAGCAGGAAGAAAGCGTCACATGGGTATCCGCCCGACCGTTCGTGGTTCTGTCATGAACCCGAATGACCATCCGCATGGTGGTGGAGAAGGTAAGGCTGGTATCGGACGTCCGGGCCCGTGCACACCGTGGGGCAAGCCGGCTCTTGGCCTGAAGACCAGAAAGAGCAAGAAAGCTTCTAACAAGCTGATTGTAAGAAGAAGAAACGGTAAAGGTATTAACTAGGATTTGAGAATAATAAGGAGGTAACCAAATGGCTCGTTCACTGAAAAAAGGACCGTTCGCAGACGCGAGCTTACTGAAAAAGGTAGACGCTATGAACGCTGCAGGAAGCAAGCAGGTTATCAAGACCTGGTCCCGTCGTTCCACGATCTTCCCGCAGTTTGTTGGTCATACGATCGCAGTTCATGACGGAAGAAAGCACGTTCCGGTATACGTTACAGAGGATATGGTAGGCCATAAGCTTGGTGAGTTCGTTGCTACAAGAACTTACCGTGGACATGGCAAAGACGAGAAGAAGTCCGGAGTTCGCAGATAATTTCCGGTTACGGTTATAAGGCTGTGCGGAGGGGCTGTTGCTTTACTCCGTCGGCCAACTCCGGAAGATGAGTTTCCGGAGAAAAGAGGAAAGCCCACAGGGCACAGATTTTGAAAGGAGGCTACATCCAATGGCTAAAGGACATAGATCCCAGATCAAGAGAGAAAGAAATGCTCAGAAGGATACAAGACCGTCAGCAAAGCTGTCTTACGCTCGTGTTTCCGTTCAGAAAGCATGCTACGTATTGGATGCCATCAGAGGAAAAGATGTACAGACTGCACTCGGTATCGTTACTTACAACCCGAGATACGCTTCTGAATTAATCGCTAAATTACTGAAATCAGCAATTGCAAATGCTGAGAACAACAACGGAATGAGTGTTGAGAACCTGTACGTAGAAGAGTGCTACGCAAACAAGGGACCGACAATGAAGAGAATCAGACCGAGAGCACAGGGTAGAGCTTACAGAATCGAGAAGAGAATGAGCCACATCACAATCGTGCTGAAATGAAAGATAGGAGGACAATATGGGACAGAAAGTAAATCCTCATGGCTTGAGAGTCGGCGTTATCAAAGAATGGGATTCCAAATGGTACGCAGAGAAAGATTTCGCTGACAACTTGGTTGAAGACCACGAGATCAGAACATTTTTAAAGAAAAGATTATACAGCGCCGGAATCTCCAAAATCGAGATCGAGAGAGCTTCCGATCGCGTGAAGATCATTGTTTATACAGCTAAACCGGGCGTTGTTATCGGTAAGGGCGGTTCCGAGATCGAAAAAGTAAAAGCAGAGCTTGCTCAGTTCACAGATAAGAAACTTATCGTTGATATCAAAGAGATCAAAAGACCGGACAAAGACGCACAGCTTGTAGCTGAGAACATTGCCCAGCAGCTTGAGAACCGTATCTCCTTCAGACGTGCTATGAAATCCTGCATGTCCAGAACAATGAAAGCAGGAGCTCTTGGAGTTAAAACTTCTGTATCCGGACGTCTCGGCGGAGCTGATATGGCTCGTACAGAGTTCTACAGCGAGGGAACAATTCCGCTTCAGACACTTAGAGCAGACATTGACTATGGATTCGCAGAAGCTGACACAACTTACGGAAAAGTCGGTGTAAAGGTTTGGATTTACAAAGGCGAAGTTCTTCCGACTAAAGCAGATAAGGAAGGGAGAGATAAATAATGTTAATGCCAAAAAGAGTAAAACGTCGTAAACAGTTCCGTGGTACCATGAAAGGAAAAGCTCTCAGAGGTAACACGATCGCATATGGTGAGTACGGTATCGTAGCGGCAGAGCCGTGCTGGATTCGTTCCAATCAGATCGAGGCAGCCCGTGTTGCCATGACACGTTACATCAAACGTGGCGGTAAAGTTTGGATCAAAATTTTCCCGGATAAGCCGATCACGGCAAAACCGGCTGAGACTCGTATGGGTAGCGGTAAAGGTACAGTTGAGTATTGGGCAGCTGTAGTAAAACCGGGCCGCGTGATGTTTGAAATTGCAGGAGTACCAGAGGAAACAGCTAGAGAGGCACTTCGACTTGCAATGCATAAATTACCTTGCAAATGCAAAATCGTTTCTCGCGCAGACTTAGAAGGCGGTGATAACAGTGAAAACTAATACATTTGTAAAAGAATTAAGAGGAAAATCCGTAGAGGAATTAAATCAGGAATTAGTAGCTGCTAAGAAGGAACTCTTCAACTTGAGATTCCAGAATGCCACAAACCAGTTGGACAATACAAGCAGAATCAAAGAAGTAAGAAAAAATATCGCACGTATCCAGACGATGATCACAGAGGCTGGACGATAAGCGGATATCAGCTTCTTTGCCAGAATGATTGAAAGGAGAATAGAAGTGGAAGAGAGAAATCTGAGAAAAACCCGTACGGGTAAGGTCGTAAGCGACAAGATGGACAAAACAATCGTTGTTGCCGTGGAAGACCATGTAAAACACCCGCTTTATAAGAAGATCGTAAAAAGAACTTACAAGCTGAAAGCTCATGATGAGAATAACGAGTGTAAGATCGGTGATACAGTAAAAGTTATGGAAACAAGACCTCTGTCAAAAGACAAAAGATGGAGACTTGTGGAGATCATGGAGAAAGCAAAATAATTTTTGAAGGAGGTTTACCTGCATGATACAGCAAGAAAGCAGACTGAAAGTAGCAGACAACACAGGCGCTAAAGAATTACTGTGCATCCGTGTGCTTGGCGGTTCTACAAGAAGATATGCGAGCATCGGTGATGTGATCGTTGCAACTGTAAAAGATGCAACACCAGGCGGCGTTGTTAAAAAAGGCGATGTCGTAAAAGCTGTTGTTGTCCGTTCTGTAAAAGGCGCTCGTCGTAAAGACGGTTCCTATATCAGATTCGATGAAAATGCTGCTGTTATTATAAAAGACGATTTGAATCCGCGTGGAACACGTATTTTTGGACCAGTAGCCCGTGAGCTTAGAGAGAAGCACTTTATGAAAATTGTTTCTCTTGCTCCGGAAGTACTGTAGGGAGGTGCCTAAGAATGTCAACTATGAAAATTAAAACAGGCGACACTGTAAAGGTTATCGCCGGAAAAGATAAAGACAAAGAGGGCAAAGTTATCGCCGTAAATAAAAAGACGGAAGAGTCCTCGTTGAAGGCGTCAATATGCTGACAAAGCACACAAAGCCGAGCGCAGCAAACCAGAACGGTGGCATCGTACATCAGGAAGGTTATATCGATGCATCTAACGTAATGCTTATGCACAAAGGTCAGGCAACACGAGTAGGCTTCAAAATGGATGGAGACAAAAAAGTTCGTTTCGCAAAGAAGACTGGCGAAGTTATTGATTAATTCGGGAAGGAGGACCAAGGACTTTGAGTAGACTGAAAGAACAGTACCAGAACGAGATCATTGACGCAATGATCAAAAAATTTGGTTATAAGAATATTATGGAAGTGCCGAAGCTCGACAAGGTTGTTATCAACATGGGCGTTGGCGAAGCAAAAGAAAATGCAAAGGTTTTAGAGTCTGCAATCGCCGATATGGAAAAGATCGCAGGTCAGAAAGCCGTTGTTACAAGAGCAAAGAACTCCGTGGCTAACTTCAAAATCAGAGAGGGTATGCCGATCGGATGTAAGGTTACGCTTAGAGGCGAGAAAATGTATGAGTTCGTTGATCGTCTGATTAACCTTGCGCTTCCGCGTGTGCGTGACTTCAGAGGTGTAAACCCGAACGCATTTGACGGAAGAGGAAACTATGCACTTGGAATCAAGGAGCAGTTGATTTTCCCGGAGATCGAATATGATAAGATCGACAAAGTCAGAGGTATGGACGTAATCTTTGTTACAACAGCCAAAACTGACGAGGAAGCACGTGAATTATTGAAACAGTTCAATATGCCGTTTGCAAAATAAAGGAGGAAAATCATGGCAAAGACATCTATGAAAATCAAACAGCAGCGCAAGCCTAAATTCTCCACAAGAGAATATAGCCGCTGCAGAATCTGCGGACGTCCGCATGCGTATTTGAGAAAATATGGAATCTGCCGTATCTGCTTCCGTGAACTGGCATACAAAGGACAGATCCCGGGAGTTAAGAAAGCCAGCTGGTAAGCCGAAAGCAGTTTGGCGCATCGCAAAGAAATTTTCCGCGGGGCAGAAAATGTAGAACAGATAGAATATAAAAGGAGGATACATCCACATGACTATGAGCGATCCTATTGCAGATATGCTTACAAGAATCCGTAATGCAAACACTGCAAAACATGATACAGTTGATGTACCGGCATCCAAGATGAAACTTGCTATCGCAAACATTCTTCTTGATGAAGGATATATCGCAAAATATGATCTTGTAGAAGACGGACACTTTCAGACAATTCATATCACACTGAAATACGGTGCTGATAAGAACGAGAAAGTTATCACAGGACTTAAGAGAATCTCCAAACCGGGACTTCGTGTTTATGCAAACACAGAAGATATCCCGAGAGTACTCGGCGGACTTGGAACAGCGATCATTTCTACAAACAAAGGCGTTGTAACAGATAAAGAAGCAAGAAAACTCGGCGTAGGCGGAGAGGTACTTTGCTTCGTTTGGTAATTTAAATCCGTTGAGTACAGAGGAAACACCATCGCCGCTAAACTCGTGGGAGACCTCGTTAAGCGTCGAGGTGTACTTTCGCACTAAGCTCGAAAGTACCTCGCTAAGTGCTCAATGCAACTGAAAACAGAGGAGCCAAAGCAGCTCCTCCGAAAATCTAAGTTAAGGAGGAATAGGGTATGTCACGTATAGGAAGACTGCCGGTTGCAATTCCTGCAGGAGTAACTGTAGAAGTTGCTGAGAACAATGTAGTGACTGTGAAAGGTCCGAAAGGAACTCTTACAAGAGAGCTTCCGACAGAAATGGAAATTAAGGTTGAAGGCGAAGAAGTAACTGTAACAAGACCGAACGATCTCAAGAAAATGAAATCTCTTCACGGTTTGACAAGAACACTGATCAACAACATGGTTGTCGGAGTTACAGAAGGATATCAGAAAGTCCTTGAAGTAAACGGTGTAGGTTACAGAGCATCAAAATCAGGAAATAAACTGACACTGAACCTTGGATATTCTCATCCGGTTGAGATGATCGATCCGGAAGGCGTTGAGACAGTTCTGGAAGGTCAGAACAAGATCACTGTAAAAGGAATCGACAAAGAAAAAGTTGGACAGTTTGCGGCTGAGATCAGAGATAAGAGAAGACCGGAGCCATATAAGGCAAAGGTATTAAATATGCTGACGAAGTAATCAGACGTAAAGTCGGTAAGACTGGTAAGAAATAAATAAGGAGAGTGTGAAAATGGTTAGTAAGAAATCTAGAAGCGAAGTTCGTAGAAAAAAACACATGAAATTACGCAACCGTTTCAGCGGCACTGCTGAAAGACCGCGTTTAGCTGTTTTTAGAAGTAATAATCATATGTATGCTCAGATCATCGACGACACTGTTGGAAATACTCTGGTTGCGGCTTCCACTCTTCAGAAAGATGTGAAAGCAGAACTTGAGAAAACAAACAACGTTGAAGCAGCAGCATGCCTCGGAAAAGTAATTGCCGAGAAAGCAAAAGAAAAAGGTATTACAGAAGTTGTATTCGACAGAGGCGGCTTCATTTATCAGGGTAAGATCAAAGCACTGGCAGACGCAGCAAGAGAAGCCGGGCTGAATTTCTAGGAAGGGAGAACACAGATGAGACAGGAACGTATTGATGCTAGTCAGATGGAATTAGTAGAAAAAGTGGTATCAATCAAACGTGTTACCAAAGTTGTTAAAGGTGGTCGTAACTTCAGATTTACAGCTTTAGTTGTTGTCGGAGACGGCAATGGTCATGTTGGTGCAGGTTTAGGAAAAGCTACTGAAATTCCGGAAGCTATCCGCAAAGGTAAAGAAGACGCTATGAAGAAAATGATCGAGATCACATTCGATGAGAACGGAAGTATCACACACGATGTACTCGGAAAATTCGGAAGTGCATCCGTACTTCTGAAAAAAGCTCCGGATGGTACAGGAGTAATCGCCGGAGGTCCGGCTCGTGCCGTGATCGAGATGGCGGGAATCAAAAATATTCGTACAAAATCTCTCGGATCAAACAATAAACAGAATGTCGTACTTGCTACGATCGAAGGACTCAAAGACGTTAAGTCTCCGGAAGATGTTGCAAGACTTCGCGGCAAATCGATCGAGGAGATCATGGGCTAAGACGATAGAAAATGTTGAATAACAGATTCTATCCTATCGCATAAGGAGGTAAGATTGAAATGGCAAACTTAAAAGTTACGTTAGTAAAGTCTACAATCGGAGCCATACCAAAGCATAAAAGAACAGTTGAGGCTCTTGGTCTCAAGAAGACCGGCAAGACAGTCGTACTGCCGGACAATGCAGCTACCAGAGGTATGGTACAGCAGGTTAGACATTTAGTTAAGGTTGAAGAAGAGGCATAAAAAGATAAGGAGGTAATGTCATGGACTTATCAAACTTAAGACCGGCAGACGGTTCAAAACAGAGTGATAATTTCAGAAGAGGCCGTGGACATGGTTCAGGAAACGGTAAGACAGCCGGTAAAGGCCATAAGGGACAGAAAGCACGTTCCGGCGCTACAAGACCCGGATTCGAAGGCGGTCAGATGCCTTTGTACAGAAGAATACCGAAGAGAGGATTCACTTGCAGAAACTCTAAGACGATCGTAGGTATCAACATCAGCGAACTCGAAAGATTCGAGGACGGAGCTACAGTATCTGTTGAAACACTGATCGAGAGCGGTATCGTGAAAAACCCGAGAGACGGAGTTAAAATTCTTGGAAATGGAGAGTTAACTAAGAAGCTTACAGTTCAGGCAAATGCATTTAGTGCAAAAGCTGCTGAGAAAATTTCCAGGTGTGTCCATTCTGACCACAACAAATTTAAGTCTGTGCGATGGCATTCACAATACAGCTCAGGCAAATGTGGCACTTGGCGAGAAGCTGGCAAAGCAGTGTGCAGAGGTGTTAAACGGGGCAGAGGAGTATCAGCCACCGAAATTAGTAACGATCGAGCGGACAGATGAGGCAGAGCAAAAGGCATTCCAGTTAGAGGGAAGCAAGATCTGGTTAAAGCTTACATTTGAGCATGTGAAGAATTGCTTTTTGGTTTACTCAGCAGTTGGAAAAGACAGTGGTTTTACATTGACCGATCAGGATGGTGAAGTTGAAATCCTCCATATAAGAGGAAATCGTGAAAATAAAAATCATCTGTATCTGGAGCTTTCACGCGAGGTTGCAGATGAGGCATTGCTATCGTTTGCATGGCAGGCAGATCCCGTTAAGCAGCCACCAGTTGATGAAGTGACATTTATGCCGATTTTGTCATTCTATCAAGAAAAAAATCATATTAAAGTAAAACAAAGACTCCAAAAGTGGGCAATAAAATTGAACAACTGCTTTTGGAGTCTTTTATTATAAAAATTTAGCGTGAGGTTGCAACTGCAATGCCGCGGCCCTGATCACCGACAGCACAGTAGAAGTGGTAGACGGTGCCATTATGTTGTAAGACATATGGCTTATGAGCAAACAATTTGTCGTAACCTTCTGTTGGCTTTACGAGAGGCTCACCGTCCCATTTTGTCCAGTGGACAAGGTCTTTCGAGCAGGCAAATGTGTCATAGGCCATTCCATCGCGGGCAACAAAATAGTGCATGACCCAGAGATCCTCAAAGCGAATCACTTGCGGATCACCAGCAATGTTCCAGCGGTCTTCGATTTCATTTTCAACGACACAGTTTTCTCCAAAACGCTTCCAGTGAATCATATCGCGGCTGACAGCCATTCCAATTTTCTCAATGCTAAAACGGCCAGCCTTGGCATTGTAAAACATAACAAATGGCCAGCCAAGTGATTCGTCTGAATCGAAAATGACATTGCTCTTATAGAGTGTGGTCGTCTCAAATGGGCGAACATCGGAATCGGTATTGGTTAAAATGGGATCAGGAAGTCTTGTAAAGCTTCCAGGTGTCAATGTGTCAGACCAGGCAATGCCCATTTTTAGTGGGTCGGGTTCATAGCCTGGCAGGCAGCCACCGATATAAGTCATCCAATATTTATTGTCCCAAGTGTGGACACTGTGGTCACCGTCCCAGTCGGTATCAAGAAGACAGATGCTTCCATCTGCCTGCAGACAGTCCCAACCAGACTCTGTATGGGCAAGTAGTTTTCCAACCGGTGTCCAGTGGAGCAGATCATTTGAAGTTGCAAGCCAGGTTTCATAACCCTCGCGCTCGGCACCTGGAACATGTTTTGCATAGGCCATTGCAAAGGTGCCATCAGGCCGCCTAAAAATATTAGGGCAGTCGATATTTGCGCCCTCCTCGAAAAGTACAGGGCCATATTTGATTGGTGTTTCATTGCGTCATAGACGTGTTGCATTTGCTCTTTTGTGATTTGTGTTCTACCATTTTTGTACCAGCCTTTCTCAAAATCGTTCAAAACAAAAAAGTGTTATTGATTATAA
>ENA-OQDT01002206-OQDT01002206.1-human-gut-metagenome-genome-assembly--contig:-NODE-2206-length-10220-cov-2.057763_pt1 | contig 10220 bp, 9 predicted proteins | sample MGYA00242786_ERZ504617 | MGnify/ENA primary metagenome ERZ504617 (study PRJEB26092, sample SAMD00036337) | human gut metagenome | host: Homo sapiens | study: EMG produced TPA metagenomics assembly of... | reverse complement strand
CCGGCTATGCGTAATGCCGCAAGGCGATAAATTTCAAGGGGTAAAAACCCAAGAAAGATGACGATGAATATCCGGCATGGCAACGGAGCCTCCGTAGTAGTCCGAGGGCGGGAAAGCCGTCTACATGTGTTTATTTGGCTACAGGTCCGCAATACAACTGGTATCTGGGGAGTCGTAATTTAAAGTATGCTGGTGAAAGTATAGGAAGTTTGGAACGCTCTACATTCAGTTGGAATGTGGGAGCCGGTGTGACGTTGCTTAGCCATTTGCAAGTAGGTGTGACTTACAATATCGCCATGGGTGAGACCGGAAAATTAGGCGGTGTGGGCGATGTCATAGAAGAGTTTGACGTAAAGAACAACACATGGCAAGTTCGTTTGGCTTACTTGTTTTAATGTAGTCCGATAGAAAATGGAATAAACGGAAGCTGTCTGCATGGAGCGGGCGGCTTTCTTTTTGCCTGTTTACTCCTTTTGTCGTATTTTTGTAGTCCATTAAAATCCGTTCGTATGAAATTTGTAGATGTCATTCTTCCTCTTCCCTTGTCGGCTACTTATACATACGCTTTGCCCGAAGAGTGGCAAGAGGCGGTACGGCCGGGTTGCCGTGTTATCGTACCGTTTGGAGCCAAAAAGTTTTATACGGCTATTGTGGTGGAAGTTCACGGGCGGCAACCGCAAGGTTATGCCGTGAAAGCCGTATGGGAGACACTTGATCCTGCTCCCGTTTTACTTCCTGTGCAGTTGGATTTTTGGAGATGGTTGGCGGACTATTACCTTTGTGCCGTGGGGGATGTGTATAAGGCAGCCCTGCCGTCCGGTATGAAACTGGAAAGCGAGAGCAAGGTGGTGGTAAACAGTGAATATGCGGGAAATTCCGTTTTGTCGGAACGGGAACAACGGGTCGTTACTTTGGTTTCGAGACGTTTTGAATCGACCATGACGCGACTTCAAAAAGAATGTGAGGATTTTCGGGTACTACGGGTGGTAAGGTCTTTGATGGACAAGGGCGTCCTTGCCATGAAAGAGGAAGTCAAACGGAGCTATAAGCCCCGCACGGAAGTTCATGTGCGCTTGTCGGAGACCTATTTTGACGAAAAGAAACTTCATGAATTGCTTGACGGTTTAGGAAGAGCCCCCAAACAGCAGTCCCTTTTATTAAAGTATTTAGAACTGGCAGGTGCCGGAACGGCTTTCCGGTTGCGTAACCCGAAGATGTTGGCGGAGGTGGGACGGAAGGCACTGATGGAAGCAGCCGACGGCAGTCTGGCGATTTGCCGTGCCTTGGAGGAGAAAGGCGTATTGGAGGCCTACCCATACGAGATAGGTCGTTTGGCGCATACGGAGGTCGCCGACACGCTTGGTGTTTCTCCTTTGAGTGAGGCACAGGCAAAGGCGTTCAGAGAGTTGGAAGAAGCTTTTGACCGTCATCCGGTATGCTTGCTTCACGGGGTGACATCGAGCGGAAAGACCGAGGTCTACATTCATTTGATTCGTCAGATGATAGCCGAAGGGAAACAGGTGCTTTACTTGGTGCCGGAGATTGTGCTGACCACCCAGTTGACGGACAGGCTATACCGCGTGTTCGGCAACCGTATGGGCGTGTACCATTCCAAGTTTCCCGATGCCGAACGTGTCGAGATTTGGCAAAAACAGTTGTCCGGACAGCCTTACGATATAATTGTAGGCGTTCGTTCATCCGTCTTCTTGCCTTTCCGTCATTTGGGGTTGGTCATTGTGGACGAAGAGCATGAGCAATCTTATAAGCAGCAGGACCCTGCACCGCGTTACCATGCCCGGAATGCGGCGATCATGTTAGCCCGGATGTACGGTGCCCGTACATTGCTCGGTACGGCAACTCCGGCGTTGGAGACTTATTATAACGTCCGCATGGGCAAATACGGATTGGTGGAGTTGACCGAACGTTTCGGGCAGGTGCGTTTGCCGGAAGTCGAGGTGGTGGATATTAAAGAGCTGCAGCGCAAAAGGCGCATGGTCGGTCCGTTCTCACCGCGTTTGTTGGAAGAGATGCGTCGGGCGTTGGAAAACAAGGAACAGGTCATATTGTTCCAGAACCGGCGAGGTTACGCTCCGATGATAGAATGCCACACGTGCGGTTGGGTGCCCAAGTGCAAAAACTGCGATGTCAGCCTGACGTACCATAAGGGACTGAACCAAATGACTTGCCACTATTGCGGCTACACGTGTAACGTGCCGGTGCGCTGTCCGGCCTGTGAAGGTACGGAACTGGTGCAGAGAGGGCTCGGTACGGAAAAGGTGGAAGATGCCGTACGTCAAGTCTTTCCGGAGGCCGCCGTGGCCCGGATGGACTTGGATACGACCCGTACGCGTTCGTCATACGAAGGAATCTTGGAGGATTTCCAAGGCGGAAAGACCGATGTGCTTGTGGGGACGACAGATGGTGACCAAAGGATTGGATTTCGAGCGGGTCAGCGTAGTCGGCATATTAAATGCCGACACCATGTTTAACATCCCGGACTTCCGGAGCTTCGAGCGCGCCTTCCAGTTGATGGCACAAGTGGCCGGGCGCGCCGGGCGCCGCAGCAGGCAGGGACGTGTCATCCTGCAGACCAAAAGTCCGGATCTGCCCCTCATCCGTCAAGTAACGGGACATGACTATTTCGGGTTGTACGTCGGGCAGATGGAAGAGCGTCAGATGTTTGTATATCCTCCTTTTTGCCGTTTGATTTATGTCTATATGAAACATAAGCGGGCAGACGTGCTCGACCATCTGGCTGCTGAAATGGGGAGCCGTCTGCGTCAGGTCTTCGGTTCCCGTATTTTAGGACCTGACGCACCGCCCGTGGCACGAATCCAATTGCTCTATATCCGTAAAATCGTAGTGAAAATAGAACCCGGAGCTTCTCTGTCCAAGGTTCGGGAACAGTTGCTTTATTCTCCGCCAAAGCCTGATGGCACATCCCGATTACCGCAGTGCCCAAATCTATTATGACGTAGACCCCGTGTAAGTCCGGGCTTTTATTTCTTTTTCAGTTCCGGATAGCTGATACGCGTGTGATAAATGGTTTTCAGTTTTTCTCTGAACACATCTTTGGCCACGGTAATGTCGTGGAACGTGATGGGGCAGTCTTTGAAGAATCCTTCCTGCACTTGGCAGTCCACGATTTTATCCACCAACGCGCTGATACTCTCTTCCGTGTATTCGTTCAGGCTCCTTGATGCGGCTTCCACAGAGTCCGCCATCATCAAGATGGCCTGTTCCAACGTGAACGGGTTCGGGCCTGGGTAAGTGAAAATGGATTCGTCTACCGTTTGGTCCGGATGCTGGTTCTTGTATGAAATCAGGAAGTATTTGGTCTTGCCTTTACCGTGGTGCGTCGAGATGAAATCCTTTATGACTTGCGGCAGGTTATATTTGTCGGCCAGTTTGAGTCCGTCCTTGACATGGCTGATGACAATCGCCGCACTTTGTTCGTAACTGATGCGGTCGTGAGGATTGAAGTTATTCTGGTTTTCCGTAAAGTAGGCAGGACTGTTCATCTTTCCGATGTCGTGGTATAAGGCTCCAGTTCTGACCAACAGTGCCTTGGCTCCGATTTTATTCGCCACTTCCGTAGCCAGGTTCGCCACTTGCATGGAGTGTTGGAATGTGCCCGGAGCCACTTCCGAGAGCCGTTTCAGCAGTTCGTTGTTGGTGTTGGACAGTTCGACGAGAGTCACGTTAGAGGTGAAGCCGAAGACCTTTTCGAACAAGAACAGCAACGGGTAGGCAAATAACAAGAGGATACCGTTGATGATAATATAGATATACATGCCATATTCCAGGCGTGCGAAGTCTTTTTCCATGAATGAGTTCCATGCTCATGTAAAAAGCTATGGATGCCAATGTGACATAAAATGCCGAACGGATAAGTTGTGAACGTTGTGAGAGTTCCCGAAGGCTGTAAATGGCTACCATGCCTGCTACAAGCTGCGTGGCAATGAACTCGTAGGGGTATTTCAGGGATATGGCACTGATGAGCACCGTGGCCACGTGAGTCACAAAAGCCGTCCGGGAATCCATGAACACCCGGATGAAAATAGGAGCCATGGCGAACGGGATGATGTAGACATTGAACAGGTTATGCTTGATGAGGAATGAAGTGAGCAGGGGGTAGATTACCGGCATGGAGGCTATGAACAAGATGTGGCGCGTGTTGGCCAGATAGTCGCGGCGGAACTGGTTGAAGTACAATGAGAGGCAGGCGATGATGAGTGCCACATAGAGCAGTTGGCCAAGCAGCACCGTGTGTGATTGCATCTTGGAGGTGTTTCGCCGGTTGTATTCTTTTTCCAGGCAAATACGTGCATATTCTTCTTTCATATAGGAAGAAATACGCTTGGTACGTTCCTGATAGGTCGTTCCGAATGAAGCATCGTTATAAAGTATGCGAGGCAATATTTTAGAGTAAATAATGCCTTTGCGGACATAGAAAGGTTGTGCCTTGGCTATAATCTCTCCATTGCCGTATAGCAGAATAGGAATAATATCCAATTGTAGAGTTTCTGATAAATAGAAAGCGCCTTTATGAAAACGTTTCATCTTGCCGTCATAGGTCCGGGTACCTTCGGGGAAAATGGCGATGGAGTATCCTTCTCTTACTTTTTCCCGCATCCGTTCCACACAAAGTTCATATCCTTCGTCTACATGGAAGAAGCCTGCATATTGAATAATTTTTCCAAATACCGGAGAGTTCCATACCCAGTGATTGGTTATCATGATAATCTTCGGGGAAAAAGATAATAACTCCAGGATATCAATGAAAGACTGGTGATTGGCTATTATGATAGCCGGCTTTTTTGAATGTCTCATTGGTTACGTTGACGTGTTCTTTACGTACAAATGTTGCCACTACCAATATACCTTTGCAAGTAATGTTGATAATCCGGCAAACAAGCTGCTGCTTATAACTGCGGCGTACCGGAATGAGGTATAATAAGATAATGAAAATTCTCAGAATGATGCATCCTGTAACGAAGAGCATGAAAAGGATGATCGTGCGGAGTAAGCCTATCAAGGTATACGGGGGCAGTCCCTTAGAAGCCGGTTTAGCAATAAAGAACTGGAAAATAATAGGTTGTATGGTATAGGCTACTAATACCACCGCTGCCATTCCAAGGATGGAAATCAGTGAAATGGATTGCAGGGCGGGATGTTTGGCAAATACTAAAGTTCCCATTCCCACAACGGCTGTGAATGCAGAGAAGAAAATAGCTGTCTTATGGGAATTCAGGATCGCTTTTCCTGTCCGGTATTTGTTTTGGAGTCCATCCATGATGAAGATACTGAAGTCGTCTCCGATACCGAAAATGAAAGTAGAGAGGATAATATTGATAATGTTGAATTCGATACCCAGAATTCCCATCAGGCCCAAAATAATGGTCCAGCTGATAAGCATAGGCAGGAAACTGATCAGGGTTAATTCTATACGCCCGTACGAAATCAATAGAGCCAGGAATATAAGGAACGAAGAAATATAAAGTATCAGGTAAAAGTCGTTATTGATGGCAGAGACCCATTGATTAGTGAAATAACTCCGGTCGAAGACTACAACATCCGTATTATCCTTGAATTGTTGATAGACTTCTTCCTTATTATCATCAGTGATGCGTACCTGGGTAACGAGCATCGTGATGGAGTCAGCACTTGTTTGCCATTCGTTCAGTAGGGTAGTGGCGATACTATTTGTATCGTCCTGATAATTATAGGGCTGGAATGGGTGTTCCAACCATTGGTAAAATGTATCGAGACTACCTTCCCGGAAGTGATAGGTACGGGCGGCGTCTTCTATGTATTTGCGAATAGTTGATATCTTTCCCGACTCTCCCCAATACTGGTTCCATTGTTCCAGACGCTTTTGCTGTTCTTCCGGTGAAATTAAGAATTGCTCGGCAGATGCATACGCTTTAATAAGTCCCTGCTCTTTAAAAGCGGATAAGTGCTGATTGGTATTTGCATAGCTTTCGAGTGCTTCTGTCATGTTCTTACCTACACTGACAAAAAGTACGGTTTTCTCTTGGGCATTGAAAAGCTGTTCCAGGTTTAGCCTCTGCTTGTTTTAAGTGCTGAGGTTCATAGTTGAGGCTCATCATGTCTTCGTTAAACTTGACTTTCTGTGAAGTAAATAAGCCGATGAGGGTAATAATAACGATGATGCCTACTAGCCATTTGTTCTTTTCATAAGGATAGGCATTGATTTTTTCAATAAAGCATAAGACCCTGCCTTGCTTCACATCAGCTTGTCCTTTCAGAAAATGTGGAAGGTAAATAAGACAGAAAAGAGTAGTACCGATAAGTGCCAGAGAAGCAAACAAACCGAAATCGCGTAGCAATTCGGACGTGGTAAAAGTAAGTCCGAAGAATGCACCTATTGTAGTAAAGCTGCCTACTGTAAGCGGATAAGTTATTTCTTTAATCAATTGCTGGACAGTAGAAACATGATTTTGATGGGCCAGCATGTGTATGGAATAACTCAGTGCAATACCCAGAATAGCCGATCCGGCACCTACGGCGATTGCAGAAATATATCCCTGGATGAAATAGATCAGGCATAAAGCGAACAATCCCCCGAATAAAACGGGAGTGACAATGAGAGGGATTGATTTCTTGTGCTTAAACACCAGCGAGATGAAAACAATGATAATCAGCAGTGCAATCGAAGAAGTAATAATGGTATCCTTTTTAATCTGTCGCGCATTATAGACGCTGACCGAGGGACCTCCAAAGTAAGATGCGTGAATGAAAGGATACTCTTTCTGAATCTGTTGTAGCTCGTTTTCAAGTATCCGGATCAGATTTTCATTCTCACCGGTACTTCCTGTTCCGAATACCGGAGTCATAAACATCAGCAATGTGTTTCCATCTTTCGAAAAGATGTGTCCGTTGTTTATTTCATAATTGGTTTCCAATTGAAAATCCTGCAAATGCTTTAAGACGTTATTTCCAAGTCCTAACGGGTCTCTTTGTATATAACCTCTCAATGCTATACCTGCGGGAGAAAGAAGGTTGGTATAGTTCTTTCGCATAATGGCTTCTATGCCTTCCTGCGTTAAAAGTGAGTCGAAGTGCTGATAGTCTTTTTCCGTCAGGAACAGCGGAAGATTTTCATAAACAAAATCTGTTGCTTTTTCAATGGTTGTTTCATCTACTTCCGAAAAGATATCTTTAATCCAGGTTTGGTTAGACTCTTCTAATAAGTTTTGTTTCAGTTGGTCTCCGGCCTCTATCATTAGATCCGGAGTTACTGTAGAGTCGGCAGGAGAGATTAAGATGATAATCTTATCCTTTATTTTTAGGTTATCAAATACCTTGGTGATGTTCTGGCTGTTCTTCGTATCAGGAAAGAAACGGGTCACATTCTCTTCAAACCTGACTTGCCAGGCGAAGTACCCCATAAAAAGGACACAAACACAGAGTGACAAGTAGAAGAGAACTTTGTGTCTTTGAAAATAATTATATAGTCTGATAAAGAACTGAGTCATGTTGTTTTCGGCCTTCTGTATATAGTAAGCAGGCTGATCGTTATAATACCTGCCAGTATACTACAAGCGGTTGCAAAGATAACACTTCCAATTAAATATTGCTCTAAAACCGATTTCACATTTTCAAATGAAATATTGGTAAGATGAAGTTCAACCGGTCTGTTCAGTACTTTACACCCTGTCAGGTAACTGCCATATAATAGGAAAGGAATCATGGGAGGAATACTGATATTAGCTGCTACAATGGCTATTACTTTGTTGAGTTTAAGCACATGAGCCAAAAATAAAGTGGCAAGCATCTGGTATCCCCAAATCGGGACTATTCCCATAAATACACCTAACATAATGGCATAGGTAATCTTCAGATTCGATTCTTCGGACTGTGTAATGTGAGTTCGGAAGAATTTCCGGCAATTGCTCCAGGTTAGTTTCCGGAAGAAGTTACGCGGATAAATCCAAAGGAAAGTGATGAACACTAAGAAGGTATTCAATATACTGATGCGGGTGAAATCCCGGAAAGGACGGAAGTGTGAGACACGTTCTTCCTGGGGCGGATAATAGACATGTATGGGTATATTGCGGACCGTGGTTCCTCCCCATACTGCAAAGACCAGTGCTTCAAGCTCAAATTCATATTTAGCGGTATAGTAGAATCTCTGCACATTGATTTTATGTAATGGATAGAGCCGGTAACCCGATTGGGTATCCTGAAGCTTGACTCCGGTTTCAAGTTTAAACCAGAAGTTGGAGAACTTATTGGCAAAAGTATTCTTGCCTGGCATATTGTCCGAAGTCAGATTACGGGCACCTACCAGCAACGTATCCGGTTCTTTTTCTATTTCTTCCATGAAAATAGGAATGTCCGAAGCAAAATGCTGTCCATCGGAATCTATAGTGATGGCATATCGGTAGCCGGCTGCTTTGGCCTGCTTCAATCCGTTCTTTAAGGCAGTTCCTTTTCCTTTATTGGTAGGATGGGTGATGATATGCAGGTTCGGATAGTTTTCCAGAAGGGTAGGGGTGCTATCGGTAGAGCCGTCATTGACAACGATGATATCTTCTACATAGAAGAGTACATCTTCAATTACGGTAGTCAGCGTCTTCTCATTATTGTAGGTAGGTATAATAACTACAATACCAAGTTGCCTGGCTTTCTCATGCCATAGTTCCTCGCTACGTTCTTCCATGTTTATTTGCCGATTAGTTGTGCTTTTAATTTGATACAGATATCTTTTGAAGATGCTCCTTCAACCAGAATCTGGAATGTATCCGTTTCGTTATTCTTGATAGTCAATGAGAGCTTTAATTCCGGTGTTTCATTCGGATTAATAACAGAAAGAAACTTGCATGATGCTATATGCTTGTATTGCAGGGGAGCTTGTTGTATTTTCTCTATGCACTCTTTTATTATTTGCAGCATACAAACGCCCGGAACTACGGGTTGTTTGTGGAAAAGTGTCCGTTATAAATAGCATGTTGTGGGTTGAGCATGACTTGCACTGCCCAGTCTGTTTCATTGATATGCTCAGAGTACGTAATCTTATAGAAATTGTGAAGAAGTTCAGCCATATTAGTTTGGGTTTTCTTTAATTTGTCCAACTGTATACTTAGCCGCAACCAGGGATGTTTGATTTTTATCTGTTCGGGATGTCCTAAATTGAACTCCGATAGATAGAATACTGATTTTCCGAATCCTCTGCCTGTGACTCTTTTTTCAAAGGTACCGCTTTTCTTTTTGATGCGGATATTCTTTCCACTTAAAAATAGATTCTTAAAGTCTGTTTCCAGTAATAGCAGCATTTTCTTTTTCTTCATGGGCTCTATGCAGCTGTTGACGTGAAATTCATTTTTCCGGAGTGAAAAATTCAAAAAGACTGAGTCCAAAGTAAGTAGATGCCAATATTCTTATTTCATTATCCGGCAATTTCCGTACAATTAATAGACCGCTGAAGTGATGCTTCATGAAGTCTAACTGCATATTGTATTTTTGCGAATATTCTTCAGCGCAAATAATAGGTGTCACATGAGATGTGGCATCTCCTGCTATTGTTTTTGAGGAGCCGCAGGAAGTGAATAGATACAGAATAAAGATCAGATTAGCGAATAGAAAACTTTGTTTCATCTTTCAAAGCATTAAATCTCTTGTTGTAGAACTCATATTCCGTATAATTGGTGGCTGTTTCGGAAAGACGCAATTTGTAAACCGACATATCTTTCTTATCCAGGTATATTTCAATTTCCGAAATGTAGGCTTGTATGGCTTTATTGACCGGCTTAATCTTCACTATATAATAGGAATCATTTTCAAAATTATTCCAGTTTGTAGTCGGAAGACATTTTGAGAGATCGCCTATCATGCAGGCTGTGAGCATATCTTGCATTTGATTCATCATCTTATTGGCAGTTAGGCTCATAACGCTCTTTTTACCGTCCGATACGATTTTAAGCCGGGAGTCGTTTATCACTATTAGGTAGTTGACGGGTTGGGCGTATTCCATACGTATTTTGCCGCTCTTTTGATAATAGAACTTTCCTTTGGAGGTTACTTTCTCATCCAGAATATCCAGGTACTTCACTTGTGTAAAGTCACTTTCAATGGACTGCATGGTTTGTGCTTCCTTTGCCAGACGGTTTTCAAAATCCTGGGTATGGATTAGCTTCTTCATTGTCTGGGCATGGGTATAGGAAATGCCCAATATGATTGATAATATTATTAGT
>ENA-OQDT01002204-OQDT01002204.1-human-gut-metagenome-genome-assembly--contig:-NODE-2204-length-10234-cov-3.560206_pt1 | contig 10234 bp, 10 predicted proteins | sample MGYA00242786_ERZ504617 | MGnify/ENA primary metagenome ERZ504617 (study PRJEB26092, sample SAMD00036337) | human gut metagenome | host: Homo sapiens | study: EMG produced TPA metagenomics assembly of... | reverse complement strand
GATGTTTGGCGGTCTTGGACAGAATTTTGTAAACCCGGCGTTAGCCGCACGTATTATTTTAATGACATCCTTCCCGACGGCAATGACCACATGGCCGGCGCCAATGGCTTCGGGGCGGACGCCGTTTCTACCGCAACGCCGCTGGCGCTCATAGCCTCCGGTAACGGCGACCAGGTTCCCGGTTATCTGGAGCTGTTTCTCGGAATCCGGGGCGGCTGCTTAGGTGAAACATGTATCCTTGCCCTTTTAATTGGCGGCGTTTATCTTGTTATACGCAAAGTTATTTCACCGATTATCCCAGTTGTTTATATTGCTGTTGTCGCTGCGCTTTCAGCAATTCTCGGCCAGGATCCTCTGACGATGATTTTAACCGGCGGCCTTTTCCTTGGCGCTATTTTTATGGCCACGGACTATGTGACAAGTCCTCTGACGAATAAGGGGAAAGTCATTTATGCCATTGGCTGCGGTATATTAACTGTGTTGATCCGTACATATGCGTCGCTGCCGGAAGGTGTTTCCTTCTCTATTATTCTTATGAATATTTTAACGCCTCATATTGAGAAGCTTACAACGCCGAAAGCCTTTGGCGTGAGAAAGGAGGCGTCTAAGTAATGAAAGCAAAAGCAATTATTATGCCCACACTGACGCTTGTAATTATTGCCCTTGTGACGAGTGTCCTGCTTGTTACTGACCAATGCGGGAACAAGGAATAAAATTGCCCAGCTCCAGGTGGAAGCTGATAATGCTTCCCGCCAGGAGGTACTTCCTGATGCTGACAGCTTTGATGAAGGTCAGAGCATTGATGTTGACGGAACAACATATACCTACTGGACAGCAGCTAATGGTGCCGGTTATGTTTTTTCAACACAATATAAAGGCTATGGCGGCGCTGTTGTTGTGATGACAGGGATTACTGCGGATGGAAATGTTGCCGGTGTAAAAATCACTGAACAGAATGAAACGCCTGGCCTTGGGCAGAAGGCTCTGGATGCATCTTTTACTGACCAGTATTTAAAGGCGATTCCGGAAAATGGTTTTGAGGTGACTAAAAACGGAGCAACTGCCGATAACCAGATCGACGCCATAGGCGGCGCTACAATTACCTCTAATGCAGTGACCAATTCCGTGAACCAGGCAATTGAAATTTATCATACACTGACAGGAGGTGCAAACTGATGGCTAAAAAAGAAAAGACTTTAGGCCAGGTATTTACTGCTGGCTTTGTCAAAGAAAACCCTGTTTTGCGTCTTGTCCTCGGAACCTGCCCTACGCTGGCCATTACGACGATGGCCTCCAATGCCATCGGTATGGGTGTTGCCGCTACGCTGGTGCTTGTCTGCTCTAACGCGGTGATTTCCATGCTCAGAAAGGTGATTCCTGACAAGGTGTCCTTGTTAAAACTGGACGGCGAACAGAACGAAATGATTGACGGCATAGCCATTCATCGTATCGGAGAGGCTTATCAATCATTCTATGCTTACGAATACGCAGGTGTTGATCCGGAAACCGGATCGGAAATGTTCTACATTAACGGAGAAGATGGAAGTCGTGAAACCACCATACATTCAAATGAGGCCAATAAGGTGATTATCGGTTCGCCCGACCCGAAACTGACCGGTGGTCTGACTAACTTTGTAAGTTGGAAATTCATAGATTTAAACTTTACTCTGACTTACTCTTTGGGCGGTCATGCATACGATGCTGCAACTTGGTTACAGTCTAATGGCGGTACTTACAACTATGTAGGTAATGTTCCGGCATACTATAAGATTGAAGATACCTGGAAGCAACCGGGCGACAACGCTAAATTGCCCCTATTTGCCTATGGCAATAAAAATACGGTTTCTTCACGTTGGATGATGCCTACCGATCACTTACGTTTGAAAAACCTGACCATAGGTTTCACTCTTCCAAGCAACTTGTCCAAAAAGGCCGGAATAAACAAATTAAGAGCTTACATTTCGGGTAATAATCTGCTTACCTGGAAATCCAAAGACTTGTATGTAGATCCAGAAACCCCTGTTGACGGACTGTGTTACTTCGAGACACCTGCATTAAGAACAATTACATTTGGTATCGAACTTGGTTTCTAATTAAAATCTTTACTTAGCATATACATTATGAAGAAAATATATAATATCCTAGCATTAGCAGCAGTCACGACAGGGCTTTCGTCCTGTGTGAATAACTGGCTGGACCAAACTCCTTCTAACGGAACGCCAACAAGTTCCGCCATTACCAATTATAATGATGCCCGCACAGCAATGTATGGTATGTATGATGGCCTGCAAGGCAATTCCACTTACACCCAGTACTATGCAGCTCGCATGTTCTACTATGGAGATGTCCGGGGGGACGACATGCAGGCACGCACTCAAGGTATGCGCACCTCTTCTTGCTATGAAATGCGATATACCGCAGATGATGCCCCAAACATGTGGAATATACAGTACAATGTGATAAGACGCGCCAATCGCTTGATTGAGGCTGTAGATAACAAGACAATTACCGATGCGGAAAATTTTCAGGCTGAATTGGCAAATATCTACAATCAGGCCAAAGTAATACGCGCCTTAGTACATTTTGATTTGGTAAAAGTGTACGGCATGCCCTATACATACGATGAAGGTGCTTCGCTTGGAGTACCTTTCGTTGACAAACCACTGGATCGTGATGCACAACCCGGACGTGACAAGGTAGCCGATGTTTATGCTAAAGTTGTTGCAGACCTGAATAATGCCATCGACTCAGAAGCACTGACCGTATCCAAAAAAGCAGGTGAAAAACAAGGCTATATCGATTTATGGGCAGCTAAAGCTTTGCTGTGCCGAGTGTATCTATACATGAACAAAAATCAGGAAGCCTTCGATTTAGCAAAAGAAATCATCGACGACTCTCCTTATGAATTATGGACTCCCGAACAATACGCTGAGGCATGGGACAAGCAAGATCCGAACCATACAAAAGAAATGATTTTTGAATTGATAAACAATGGTTCTGATGACTGGGCCGACCGTGAAGGCATAGGCTACTTGCTGAATGAACAAGGATATGCCGATGCTATCTGTACAAATCATTTGTTGATATGCTGCAAACCGATCCTGCAGATGTCCGTAACGAAGTTGTGATACCAGCAATGTACGACAAAGACTTGAAGAAAAACTATGGGGAAAATCCAATTTTCATCAATAAGTTCCCGCTGGGAGCACTGGGAGATATGCGCCTTGCCAACTTGCCGATTTTACGTCTGTCCGAAGTTTACCTGAACGCAGCCGAAGCTGCTGCCAAACTGGGCGGAGCAGCCAAAGCAGAAGGTATAAAATATCTGAACGATTTATTGGACAAACGCACCAAAACTCCAACAGCCAAAGTATCCGATGCTATTGCTGATGACGAATTCCTGAGCAAAGTTTTGATTGAACGCCGTAAGGAACTGGTTGGCGAAGGGCAACGCTTTTTCGATGCCATGCGCAATAACGAAACGATTGTACGCTATAGCAGTGAGGAAAACCAAGGCTGGCACTACTCATTACTTAAAGAATCACAAAGTTTCGACCGTACGTATACAAAAGCATTGTTGCCTATTCCTGTAAGTGAAACCAATGCCAACCCGACTTTGAAAGCACAGCAGAATCCGGGTTATTAAACAAAGCCTAACCAGTACCGGTTTGTCGTAATAGCAGAAAAGACAAACCGGTAGTTAAGCTTTCTGATGATAAAACATAAAGCATGATATGGTATTTCATGCCAGCTATAAAAAAAGTTGCAAACGGAAGACTGTTTTCCTGTTTGCAACCTTTTTTTCATTACTGCCAAATTCCGGCTCTCTTATTTAATTACATCAAGCAACCTTCCTTTACAATATCCGTCAATATCGGCTTCACTCCGCTAACGAAACATTCTACGGCAATCACCATCAAGATGAGTCCCATAAGGCGCATCATCACATTATTACCGGTTTCCCCTAATAAATTGACCAAACGGGTAGAAGCCTTCAATATCAAGAATGTAAGAAAATAAATAAGGGCAATAGTGCCTATAAGCACCCCTTTCATCTCAAAGGAATGTGCATCTTGCATCAGTACGATTGCATTGGCAATAGCGCCCGGACCACATAACATCGGAATACCTAAAGGAGTAATCGAAATATCATCCGCATAGGTCTTGATTTCTTCATCTTTCAATTTCATCGGTGTATAGCGTGCCTGCAGCATATCAAAACCAATCTTGAAAATGATAACGCCACCCGCTATTCGGAAACCGTTTGTCGAAATACCGAAAAACTTGAAGAGGAATTGCCCGGCAAAGACAAAGACCATCAATGTGATAAACGAGACTAATGTTGCGCGCTTTACGATAGAACAACGTTCTTTATCGGTCATACCCTGCGTCATAGTCAGAAAAACCGGCATTGTGCCCAACGGATTAGTCAACGTAAAGAAGGATGTGAAACACAACAATGCAAAAGGAATGAGAGTTTCCATAATAGTATTTTTAGATGTTCATCATTGGAAACAAAAGTACAACTAATCTGTCAATGTCACAAAAAATTAAATAAATCTTTCAAATCAGTAATCTGATAGGTAGGAGCAAAAGGCAAGTCGGTACGACCGGACAAGTTGTAAAACACCTGGTGCATGCCTACTCCCGCCGCTCCGACTATATCATTTTCCCAACTATCTCCGATCATCAGCGAATTATTCAACTCGGACTGGGTTGTCGAAAGAGCAAAATGAAAAATCTCAGGCCAAGGCTTCAGGATTCCGATATCATCGGAAAGAACCACTTTTTTGAAATATTCATCAATGCCCGACGAACGCATTTTATGACTTTGGAGTTCTTTAAACCCATTTGAAAGAATGTACAAATTGTATTTTCCCGAAAGATATTCCAGCACTTCACGCGCATGTGGCATCAATTTGCTTTTGGTAGGAATCATTGTAAGAGCATCTCTTTCGTAAGCCTTTGCCAAAGTGGAGTCACCTGCTCCTACAGCCTCCAAAGGATAAAGATAACGTTGACGGTTTAACTCTTCTTTCGTGACTTTACCATCTGCATACTCTGCCCATAAATCCAGATTGCGACGCTGATAAAGTGAATAATAATGCTCGAACGAATCGAAATAGCGATCGTATCCATACTTCCAGTACATTTCTTCATAGGTATCACGAGCATTGAGAGAGAACGCCCAAAGCGTATCGTCCAAATCAAAAAAAAGATTTTTATAAAGCATAAAAAAGAATACTAAAAAGGCTGTTTCAAAAGCAGGCCTACAAACGAAACGCACTTTTGAAACAGCCCTATCAATTATCAATCAAGTAACTATTTCACTTGAATTACCAGATACTTGGAAACGCTCCAGAATTCTTTCGGATTAGTAATCTTCAATGTCAACTGATCTTTATCATCTTTTTCCAAGGCATAAGAACCGGTAGGATGGGTAGTCAGAATATCGGCATCTTTGGAATACAGTTTGATTTCTTTGGTAGTACGAATATCAACCTGGGTAAAATAATCCTTATTGACATCACCATCTTTCAAGACCGAACCTTTTTTAAATAATCCGGAACCGCTCAGAATTTTCTGGTCTTTCAGTTCTTTCTTCGTTCCGAATACAAACCATGCAGTATTAAGCGCTTTATCCTGTTCTGCCACTGTCTTGGCTTTTGCCTCATTCTCAGCAGTCAATTCACTCTTGACAGCATTCAAATCCGTAACGGCGGCATCCAACTCCTGGATACGGATATTCTTAGAAGCCAGTTCGGCCTGTAACTCTTCGATACGCTGGGTTTTCGCATTCAGTTCCTGTGTCAAAGACTCAACGGCTCTTTTTAACTGAGAAGAGTTGGTCTTGCTGTTTTTCAACATAGATTGCAGCTTGGCAATCTGCTCTTTGTTCTCTTCCATTTGCTTACGGATGAATTCAATATCAGAGGCTATCTGCTGTTTAGCATTCAGAGAACCCTCTGCAACTGCACCACGCTGCAAGTCTACACGGCTTTCTGCCGCATTGATTTGACGAAATCCTTCCGAAATATCATTGAAAGTGCCCATCATTTCATCCAGTTCAGCATTACGCTGAGTCAGTTCCATTAAAAGAGAATCATTCTCAGCTTTCAACTGATCTTTGCTACCACCTGAAAAGCTGTCACATGAAGCCATAACGGCTGTACATACAATCAAAACTGCTAACTTTTTCATACGCTTTCGTTTTACGTTTGGTTAATGAAGTTATTTAATCGTCTATTCCTGCTACTACAATCACTATCTCACCACGCGGTTCGTTGGCTGTGAAATGTTCTATCAATTCGGTAAGAGTACCACGTACCGTCTCCTCATGTATCTTGGATATTTCACGGGAAACGGACGCCTGCCGTTCCGAACCGAAATATTCTGCAAACTGCGTCAGTGCTTTTACCAAACGGTGGGGAGATTCATAGAAAACCATTGTCCGGCGTTCTTCCGCCAAACCTTTCAGACGTGTCATCCTACCTTTCTTCTGAGGAAGAAAACCCTCAAAGCAGAACTTCTCGTTGGGCAATCCGGAAGCCACCAATGCCGGAACAAAAGCAGTAGCCCCCGGCAGGCACTGTACTTCGATACCGTTGCGGACACACTCGCGAACCACCAGAAAACCCGGATCGGAAATACCTGGAGTACCGGCATCTGAAATCAACGCCACAGTCTCACCACCCTTTATTCTATTTACAACACTTTCTACTGTTTTATGTTCATTAAATTTATGGTGAGACTGCATCGCATTCTTTATCTCAAAATGCTTCAGCAATATTCCGGAAGTACGCGTGTCTTCTGCCAGCACCAAATCCGCTTCCTTCAATATGCGGATAGCGCGAAAAGTCATATCTTCCAAATTTCCTACTGGCGTAGGCACTACATAAAGTTTTCCCATATCCGCTACTTTTTTAACTGAAATACTTCTTGAGAAGTTCTATAAAATCAGCAGCCGCCTCATTTTCTTCATCCGGTTGTACAGTTGACATAAATACAGACATAGCCTCATCCAAAGAGGAAGCCCCACCGCAAAGGCGCACCACCTCATTCATACGTGTCGCATCTCCGGCAAACAATTCACGGGTAAAACGAAACGAATCATTCAGACTGATAGCATGTTGTAAGTCCGTAGCCGGCTTAATACGTTCGGCAAGAATCTGAGAAGCAGGTACTGCAATATCCGAAACGTGAGTTGCCTCAACCGGAACATCAGCAACCGGTTCGGAAATCACTTCCGATTCAGTTGTTTTCTCCACAATGTCAGAAGCAACATGTTCCACCGGAGTTATCACAAAAGTGTCGTCCAACAGTTTGGTCAGCGCATCCAACCGCTCCTGCATCTGATGAATATTCCTTTTAGCAACTATTCTCAACACAGGATTTGTATCAGTGAGCATCGACTGTATCAAACATTTCAATTCCTGAACATCCAGTTCTATATCATTCAATAATGCTTGCATATCCTTTTCCTGTCCGTATTAATGGCACAAATGTAGAAATAAATAATGAAAAAATATCCGGAAGCGAACAAAATCATTACTTTTGCGACTGAATATAACACTCAAAGATATGGTATTATTTTCGGAAGACCACATACAAGAAACCAAACGTAGAGGAAGAATTGAAGTTATATGCGGATCCATGTTCTCCGGCAAGACAGAGGAACTGATACGCCGTTTGAAACGTGCCAAATTTGCCAAGCAACGTGTAGAAATATATAAGCCGGCAATAGACACGCGTTACTCAGAAGCAGATGTCGTATCGCATGACAGCAACATCATATCCTCTACACCGATAGACTCATCGGCAAGCATACTGCTATTCACCTCCGAAATAGATGTAGTAGGCATCGACGAAGCGCAATTCTTTGACGAAGGTCTGATTGATGTATGCAACCAGCTTGCCAACAATGGTATACGTGTAATAGTAGCCGGATTGGATATGGATTTCCGCGGTAATCCTTTCGGCCCCATGCCGGGGCTGTGCGCCATTGCAGATGAAGTTTCCAAGGTGCATGCCATTTGTGTAAAATGCGGACAGCTTGCTTCATTCTCTCATCGTACTGTAAAAAATGACAAACAAGTTCTGTTGGGTGAAACAGCCGAATACGAACCCTTGTGCCGAGAGTGTTATTTACGGGCGATAAAGGAAGACCAGCAAACAGCAAGCGATTAATAAATTTAATACAGGATTCTATGGAACGTAAAAAGATTACATTCGACAGTTTTATCCGCGGTGTCATTTTAGGAGTTATCATTATCGGCATATTAATGCTTTTGAAGCGTTTAAGCAGCGTTCTATTACCTTTCTTTATCGCTTGGCTTATTGCCTATCTGGTATATCCTTTGGTCACATTTTTCCAATACAAGCTAAAATTAAGAAATAGGATTGTTTCCATATTCTGCGCATTACTCACACTTCTGATTGTGGGTGCCGGAGCTTTTTATCTGTTAGTGCCCCCTATGATACAAGAATGCGGCAGAGTACAGACTTTATTGGTCCAATACTTTTCGCACGGAACATATAATAGTAATGTGCCCACCTCTCTTTCCGATTTTTTACGAGATAATATCGATGTTAAATTTATAACCGAACTATTCAATAAAGAGAACCTGTTGGATGCGCTCAAAGAAGCAGTTCCCCGCCTATGGTCTTTATTATCGGACTCCGTTGACTTATTATTCAGCGTATTCACCATATTCATTATCTTACTATACGTTATCTTCATTTTATTAGACTACGAAAGCATCGCAGAAGGTTGGACGCATCTCGTGCCTATGAAATACCGTTCTTTCGTGGTAGGCATACTCAATGACGTAAAAGTAGGTATGAACAGATACTTCCGCGGACAGGCATTCGTAGCCTTATGTGTCGGCATTTTATTCAGCATAGGCTTTCTTATCATAGACTTCCCATTAGCCATAGGTCTCGGTTTGTTCATCGGGGCATTGAATATGGTGCCTTATCTTCAAATCATCGGTTTGGTTCCTACTATCATACTAGCAATCCTGAAAGCCTCCGACACAGGCGATAATTTTTGGATAATCATCGCCTCAGCCATGGCAGTATTCATTGTAGTGCAAACTATCCAAGACGGATTCATCGTGCCACGTGTTATGGGGAAAATTACCGGACTAAATCCTGCTATCATTCTATTATCACTTTCCATATGGGGTTCATTAATGGGAATGTTGGGAATGATTATCGCACTACCGCTCACAACGCTGATGCTCTCCTACTATCAACGTTTCATTATCAACAGAGAAAATATTCATAAGACAGAATCAGCTGATAATCAAGCAAAAGAAATAAACAACTAAAATAATGCAAACTTTTTTTCGTTATAAGTCTTGCATATTAAATATAAAATCCATATCTTTGCACCCGCTTAACAGCAATAAGGATTGATTCGCTAGCTCAGCAGGTAGAGCACAACACTTTTAATGTTGGGGTCTTGGGTTCGAGCCCCAAGCGGATCACTTGAAAATCAAGCAGTTATCTAAAAAGATAGCTGCTTTTTTCTTTTGTATATACTGCGATTTGACGGCTTTGATGTAAACCAAGATGTAAACGGGGGGCAACGTAAACCAGTAAACCGTATGACTGAAACAATCAAGTACTGTGTTACAAATCAAAAACACTTAGTAATGGTGAACATCCTCTCATGTTATGTGTCTGTAAAGACGGAAAACTCTCAATCCTTTTCTTTTATAGTAAGTTTTCCAGAACTCAATATGAAGCATTGACAAAGATAAGTTCTGTATTTAGCCTGTTTAAGTCCAAACCTTCGGTTTGAATAAAAATCTTCCTATACATTTCATTCCGAGCGTATTTTTATCCAAAGACTTGCACAGACTAAACACTTCACTGGAAAAGTCAATGATTAAAATTAAATTCCGAAAAACAATGTTTTCTAAATCTTCTACAAAAGAAACATTTCCTATTAAATTCAAAACAAGATATACAACAAAAAAACATATGATAAGGATATGGCTATTACCACTGCGTTTTCGGACAATACCTTAAAACGTCTTTTTCATTACTTGCCCAAGAATAAGATGCAGTTATTGGTAAATCAAATTTATATGGAAACTCTATTAAAGTTATAGCTTTGTAACCATCCATGTCAATAGGAGAAAACTCTCCACCGGGTTCATCATGCATGAAAAAAGTCACCTTGCAGAGCATTACAATGCTCACAATGATTCGCCCAATACTTTCC
>ENA-OQDT01002202-OQDT01002202.1-human-gut-metagenome-genome-assembly--contig:-NODE-2202-length-10236-cov-12.771985_pt1 | contig 10236 bp, 10 predicted proteins | sample MGYA00242786_ERZ504617 | MGnify/ENA primary metagenome ERZ504617 (study PRJEB26092, sample SAMD00036337) | human gut metagenome | host: Homo sapiens | study: EMG produced TPA metagenomics assembly of... | reverse complement strand
CGCACAATCATTCACGATCGGAATCCTCTTCGATCATTTAAAATCTCATCCGGATAAGAAAGACATAATTCGTAGAAAAACAAAACAAAGTCGAAGATTTTACCAATATACCATTCAGATCATGAAATGTAAGTTTGTCATAAGAACAAGACTATGCCCAAAAGGAATACAAACCGACAAATTAAGATTAAAGCCATTTGAAACAGTTGTAGTCATTGGTGCAGGAACTATGGGATTAATTAACGCCCAGACAGCGAAAGCTTACGGATGTCGTGTGATCGTATCAGAGATGATCCCTAAGAAGATTGAGACAGCCAAAGCGATGGGATTTGAAGTGATAGACTGTAATGAAAGTGATCCTGTAGAAAAGGTAAAAGAGTTAACGGAAGGAATTGGAGCAGATGCTGTGATCGTAGCTGTTGGAGCAACCAGTGCCAACAGTCAGGGACTTGAGATGTTAAAACAAAATGATGGAAGAATGTTATTATTTGCGGCAGGATATCCAGTTCCAGAGTTGAAAGTTGACTCAAATATGTTACACTATAGAAAGATGGAACTGATCGGGACATTCGGGGCAGATCATGAAGACTTCAAAGAAGCTGCCCAAGCATTAAGTAGCAAGGTTGTGGATGTGTCTAAATTGGTAGAAGAGAAGAAATTTCCACTAAGCAGACTGCAGGAAGCTTATGAAGAGGCAAGCAAACCTGGAATGTACAGGGTCAGTGTCATGTTAGACGAAGAATAAATGAAACACTAAAAACAGGAGGTAGCCATGAACAATTTTACGTATTCTATTCCAACAAAGATTCATTTTGGAAAAGGACAGATTTCTCATCTTAGTGAACTTTCAGAGAGCGGTAACAAAGTTTTACTATGCTATGGCGGTGGAAGTATCAAAAAAGCAGGAATTTATGACGAAGCAGTCAAGATTTTAAAAGAAGAAGATATGGAAATCTTTGAATTATCAGGAATCGCGCCAAATCCAAAGATTGAATCTGTTAGAGAAGGTAAAGTTTTTCAAAAGATTATATGGGCAAAAAACAAAGAGAACTTAAACATATTCTTGCTTCATTTTTTAGAACGGTTGAATAGCAATGAACCCCAATGAAAGGAAAGTTATTGAATCGTTGACCGATTTCTGCAACTACTATGACTTTACGAAAAGGGTTTATCTATCAGACTGACGGATTCCGTTATTTCTTATTGAAAGAAACGATTGGAAATGAAGGTGGGACTATGAAACCCCGTTTCGATATGGGAGAGTTGAAAAAGGAGCATGTCGATGCCATGAAAGCTCGGGATAAACCTTTCTATGGAAACAGAAATGCGGATGCTTCATGGGATGATATTGACATTCTTGATTTCTACGGTGAGGATTCTTTGTTAATCAGGCATTTTGAAGATACTGGGGGTAAAATCATCGGATTCATAGGTTTTGCAGGCAGGGAGGAAGAGACCTATCTCACGGAAGAGGAGTTGCAAATCATTCATCTCTTGCTGGGCTCGTTCTCTAAGGAAATTGCGGTCAGGGAATATAAGGAAAGGGAAGTGAGGGCCAGCAATACATTAGGCAGTATCATGAATAATATGGGCGTTGATATTTACGTCAACTCTTTCGATTCCCACGATATGTTGTATGCCAATAGGTCTATGGTGGAACCATATGGCGGTATCGAGCATTTCTGGGGGAAAAAATGCTGGGAGGCCCTCTACTCGGACAAGACGGGGGAGTGTGAGTTCTGCCCAAAGAGGCATTTGATAGATGAAAACGGACACCCCACCAAAGTCTATTCGTGGGATTATCAACGGCCATTTGACAAGTGTTGGTTTCGCGTGTTCAGTGCAGCCTTTGCTTGGGTGGACGGGCAGATGGCGCATGTCATTACCAGTGTGGATATCGACCATCAGAAAAAGATAGAGGAGGAATTGCGGGTCGCCAAGGATAAGGCAGAACATCTGGACCGCTTGAAGTCTGCTTTCCTGGCCAATATGAGTCATGAAATCCGTACTCCGCTCAATTCCATTGTCGGTTTTGCAAGCATCATTGCCGAACTGGACGATAGGGAAGAACGCCAGGAATACCTTGCCATCATGCAGGAGAATACGGAACTGCTCTTGCAACTGATATCCGACATTCTGGATTTGGCAAAGATAGAAGCGGGAACACTTGATTATAATATGGGGTATGTGGATGTCAGTGACTTCTGTAAGGACGTGATGCGCAACTATGATATAAAGGAAGACAAGGCTGTACCGGTTCTGTTGGCTCTCGACTTGCCCGATTACCGTATCTATACCGACAAGAAACGTCTGATGCAGGTGGTCACCAATTTTATAAACAACGCTTTGAAGTTCACCAGTGAAGGGCAGATCCTTTTGGAATATCATCCGGTGGAAGGTACCGGTCAGATAGAGTTTTCTGTGACGGACACCGGTATGGGTATTGCTCCGGATGCCGTGGTTACTGTGTTCGACCGCTTTGTAAAGCTTAATACCTTTGCGAAGGGCACGGGTTTAGGCTTGTCCATCTGTAAAAGTATCATTGAGCATCTTGGCGGGACTATCGGTGCTGAGTCGGAATTGGGAGTCGGCAGCCGTTTTTGGTTCAGGCATCCGTGTGCCGAATGATTTTATTTGCCTATATTTGTGCGAACTTCAATATTTATGGATAAAAAACTCTGTACCGATGAAAAACAAGACATGGACGTGCCTGGTTGTTGTGTCAGCAGCATTGCTGATGGCGGGTTGCGGCAGCAGGACAAAGAAACAAACAAATGAAGATGTAAGTATGGATAGTGTCGGTGTAACATGCAGTGGCGTAAAGACCTTGCAACTGGAGGGAGTGCAGGCCACTTGGATTCAGGATAATGCTGGTGAGCATTTGATGCCGAGAACGATTTTCCCGGATGCAAGCGATGAATTGATGGAAAGTTTGTCGCTTCAAGGCGGTATTCCTTCTTCCATGAGCACCTTCCTGGTAGATACGAATGGTATCCGTATCCTTTTTGATACGGGAATGGGAGCTCCCGGCAGTCGTCTGTTGCCCGGATTACAATCTTTGGGTATCTCTCCGGCAGATATTGGATATCTGTATCTTACCCATTTCCATGGCGACCATATCGGTGGAATGATGAAGGGAGACAGTGTAGTCTTCCCGAATGCCGAAGTGTACGCATCAAAAGTGGAATATGATGCCTGGATGGCAATGCCTGCCGAAAGGAAGGCGCAGGTCGTAAAGACGATGGATGCCTATAAGGAACGGCTGCATCTGTTTGAGTTTGGCGATACCTTGCCGGGCAATGTGGTTGCCATGGAGGCAGTCGGTCATACTCCCGGTCATACGGTTTTCCAGAGTGGCAAGTTACTGGTGATTGGTGACCTCATCCATGGTGCGGCCCTTCAGTTGGAGCATCCGGAATACTGCGCTTCCTATGATATGGATAAGGAAGCTGCCGTGAAAGCACGCAAGTATTTCCTCCAATATGCCAAGGACAACCAATTGACGATGGCAGGTATGCATCTTCCTGCTCCGGCCTTCAAATAGAATGGGAGAGTGTCAAAAGTATATGAGTACTTTCATTATGCTATATTTAGGCGCGGATAGTTCTGAGCCCCTCGTTATTCCTTTTTACTTTTAGAAGCGGCAGTCTTGTTCGATGTATGTCATATATTCGTCGTAACTGATGTGCCTGCCTCCCATTGTTTTGAGGTGAGGGGTTTCGAACTGGCAATCTATCATGACGCCTCCATGTTCCCTGAAGAATTGGGCCAGATGGATGAGGGCCAGCTTCGAGGCGCTGGGAACGAGTGAGAACATGCTCTCTCCAAAGAAACAACGTCCCAGGGTCACTCCGTACAGCCCACCTACCAATTGCTCTTCTTCCCATACTTCCACGCTGGCGGCGAATCCTTGTTCGTGCAGGTGCGTATAGGCTTCCATCATCTTCGTTCCGAGCCAGGCGCCTTCTTGTTCTATCCGCAATTCTCCGCAGGTTTGTATGATGTCTTGGAAAGCTTCGTTGAAGGTGATTTCGTACTTTCCTTTGTTGATGAGCGTACGCATGGAGTGGGAGATATGGATTTCGTCCGGAAAGATGACGAAACGGTCCATCGGGCACCACCATTGTATCAGTTCTTCCCGAAATGCGTACCAGGGGAAGATGCCGTTGGAGTACGCCAGGATGAGGCGGTCAATGGATAGGTCACCGCCCACAGCGAGCAACCCGTCGGGGTCGCCGTAGTGAGGGTCGGGGAAAGCAAGTTTATCCGTCAGTTGAAAGACCATATCGTTATTCGGTTGCGGGTTGTAGTTTCAATGCTCCGTTTTCCACTTGCACGCGGACTTTTCCTCCTGCCTTCAATGTACCGAACAGAATTTCGCGCATCAGCAAGGGTTTCAAGTGGGCGGCTATCACGCGGTCCATCTCCCGGGCGCCGTATTCGGGAATAAAACCCCGTTGGAGCAGCCATTCGTGTGCTTCCTGGCTCAATACCATTTCCACCTGGCGGGAAGACAGCTTGCTGCCTAGTTCTCCGAGTTTCTTGTCGAGGATAAGTGATGCCATCGGGCGGTCCATGTCATGGAAGACCACCGTGGCAGAGAGGCGGTTGATGAATTCGGGCTTAAAGGTTTTCTTGACTTGTTTCAGCATGGCTTCTCCGGCGGTGACCTGACTGTTGAAGCCGATGGACGCTTGGCGGGCATATTGTGCTCCGGCATTGGAGGTCATGATGAGGACCACGTGTCGGCAGTCGGCTTTCCGTCCTTTGTTGTCAGTCAGTACGGCATAATCCATTACTTGCAGCAGGATGTTGAATACGTCGGGATGTGCTTTTTCTATCTCATCGAGCAGTAGCACGCAGTTTGGGGTCTTGCGTATGGCGTCGGTCAGCAGGCCGCCGTCCTCGTAACCCACGTAGCCGGCAGGCGAGCCAATCAGTTTGGCTACGGTATGCTTTTCGGTATATTCGCTCATGTCAAAACGTTGCAGGGCGATGCCCAGCTCGGCGGCGAGCACTTTGGCAACTTCGGTCTTTCCTACTCCGGTGGGGCCTACAAAGAGCAGGCTTGCTAGCGGTTTGTTTTCGTCCAGCAGTCCTGCTTTGGACATTTGCACAGCTTCCACTACCTGACGGACGGCTTCTTCCTGCCCGTAGATGCGGGAGCTGATGCGCTCGTGCAGGCTTTCCAAGGCGACTGTGTCGTCCTCTTTCATGGCGAGGGCATTGACTTTGCAGGTACGTGCCAGTATGTCGGTTATCAGTGCCTTGTCCACGGTCTGTTCTCCGGAGTCTGTGGGATGTATTTCCCGGTAAGCTCCTGCTTCGTCCACCAGGTCGATGGCTTTGTCGGGCAGGAAACGGTCGCTGATGTAGCGGGCGCTTGCCTTTACGGCGTAGGGGATGACGTCGGGCTCGTAGGTGACGCCGTGGTAGGTTTCGTATTTCTCTTTCAGGCCTTCTACGATATGTATGGCTTCTTCAATGCTCGGTTCCAGTATGTCTATCTGCTGGAAGCGGCGTACCAGTCCCTTGCTGCGTGCGAAGTAGCGGTTGTACTCGTCGTAGGTGGTAGAGCCGATGAAACGTATTGCCCCGGTTTCCAGATAGGGTTTCAGCATGTTGGAGGCATCCATAGAGCCTTCGCCCGTGCGTCCGGCGCCTATCAGGTTGTGTATCTCGTCGATGTAGACGATGGCGTTTCCCTCACGGCCGATGCCTTCCATGATACTTTTCAGCCGCTTCTCGAAATCGCCGCGATATTGTGTGCCTGCCAGTAGACTGCCCAAGTCCAGCTCATAGATGCGGAAGCCGGCAAGCCGTTCGGGGACGTTGCCCGCTTCGATACGGGCGGCAAGCCCATAGGCAAGGGCTGTTTTGCCTACACCGGGTTCGCCCACATGCAATGGGTTGTTCTTTTCTTTGCGGCAGAGCACTTGTATGGTTCGCTCCAACTCCATCTCCCTGCCGATAAGCGGGTTGTGGTCTGCCAGATGGTCGTTGAGGCAGGTCACGTAGTTACGCCACGGTTCTGTTTTCTCTTGTTCATCGGGAGATGGCGTACCGCCTGCTTCTTCTGCCAGCTCCGCTTCTTCGTAGTGGGTAATGAGCAGACTGAGGAATTCGGGCAGGTTGCCGCCGACTGCTTCCTTCAGGAAATGGCATGCCCAGGAATCTTCCAGTTGCAGCAAGCCTTGTATCAGATGGGGAACACCCAGTTCTTCGGCGCTGGAATACTCTGTCACCGTATAGGCATGTTGCAGGAGTGAGCTGAGCTGGACGGAAAGTCCCAACTCGTATTCCACATTGTCGGGGACAGTGTCCACTTCTTCCGTCAGATAGTTTTCCAGTGAGATGCTGAGCTCCACATAATTGTAGAAGGTATCTTGCAGGGTGTGGATAAAGGGTTCCTGCTCTATAATGGCGCTCAGCAGATGTTCGGGCATGATGAACTCGTGCCGGTAAGACTCGGCCTTTCTTTGTGCGGAAGCGAATGCTTGGTTTACGAATATCGTATTTTTTATATCCATATTGTTTCTTTCTTCTTATTCTTCTTCCTCCGGGGTGACGGTGAGCCGGAGGGGGAAACCTTCATTGCGTGCCATGCGGGTGGCTTTCTGTACTTTGGAGTGGGCGATGTCGTATGAGTAGATGCCCACTACCGCGGAGTTGCTCTTGTGCACCTGCAGCATCAGTGTTTCCGCTTCTACCGATGATTTGTAAAAGACGGTGGTGAGTACTTTTACCACAAACTCCATGGTGGTGAAGTCATCATTGTAGATGGTGACTTTAAAGCGTCGGGGTTCCCGTAGTTCTATGCGTTCTTTTTCTTTGAAAGAAGATTGCTGTTGTTCCATTTCTTTGAAAAACTACTGTTAAGACATTGTTCTACCGTTGTGTGGGCAACGAAAACTCCTGCCAGTCATATTCGTCTCCGTACTCGTCGGCTATGGCTATGCGTATGGTGACGTTACCCGTCTTTATCCGTTCTCCGGCACTGATGTTGGCGGTGTATTTCACACCGTTGTGCGGAGTTATTTGCTCTATCATGACCGACGGTGATATGTAAATGCGCTTCATGCCCGTGGTTTCCGCCACCACCGGCACTACGTTGTAGGCTGTTTTGTTTCCTTCGTTCATGATTTCAAAAATCACTTTACAGTTTTCGCCCGAATTGATGACGTGGTTGCGGCTGTCGTCAATGAAACGTATATTCCGTATCCTCAAGTGGTCGATGGCCGATGCTTGCGGCTGTCTTCCGGATTGCGGGGGATAGGGCTGTGTCCTTTCTATCCGGTAGCTGTACTCCTCCTGCTTTTTGGGGGCTGTGGCTGCATTGGCAATGGCAGCTCCCGCAATGGTTCCTATGATGGTGCCGATGGCGGAACCCCGGTATCCTCCTCGCCAGCCTCCGTTACTGTCACCTATCAGCCCGCCGATGGCACCGCCTACATTACTTCCGATGGCAGCTCCTGCGAGCACTGCGTTAGGGTCGCCTGCAGCCATCTGGCTTGTGCCGCATCCGCTGAGGATGATGGTTGCTGCCAGGATTCCTATAAAAGACTTTTTCATGTTCATATCCTATAATTATTATGTTGGGCAGATTGTTTTATAAAAGGGCTATTCCCAGTAAATCATCTTTTTGGTCATGCCTCCGTCAATGGTTATGTTTTCGCCATTGATGAAGTCGTTTTCGTCTTGACATAGGAATACGCACATACGGGCAATATCTTCCGGTTTGCCAACCCGTCCGGAGGGATGTTGTGAATGGTCTTCTGCCCGTAATTGTTCATAATCGTGTGTCTGAATCCAGCCCGGAGAGATGGAGTTGACCGTGATGTGCCACTCTGCAAGCGATAAAGCCAACGCATGCGTCAATGAATAGATACCTCCTTTGGAAGCTGCATATCCTTCACTGCCTGGTTCACTCATCAGATAGCGGGTAGAACAGAGATTAATGATTCTTCCGTAGGTATTCGTGCTGTTTTGACTTTTGCGGTGTACTGCCAACGCATGTGAAGTAATGAACACCGGACGTAAATTCACAGACAATATTTTATCGAAAGTCTCCACACTCGTTTCTGTGATGGGAGAGAATTCACTGATGCCGGCATTGTTTATAATGATGTCAATATCCCCCCATTCCTTGAAAATATTTTGCAGGCAAAGTTCCAATGCTTCTTTGCTGTTTAGGTCGACGGGGTGGAATTGTGCTCCGGTGGCTTGGGCGGTTTGTTGTCCTTCCAGTTCATTCTTGTCACAAAAGGCTACTTGGTAATTAAGCTTGCAGAAGGCTTCTACAATGGCTTTGCCAATACCTCCTGCACCTCCGGTAACGAACACTTTCTTTCCGCCTTTTTTGAGGGGAAGTGTCGGCTTATGTAGCGTTTGTGCCTTACCGGATTTTTTCGCTTTCTCCCAAGCTGCTTTGCGTGCCCGGTATTGCTCGTACTGATTTTCAAGATAATTATCGGCCATATATGTTTCCGGTTTTATTGTTTAACTGTCTTTCTCCGAATAAGTTCACTTCCTTGCATTGGGAGATGATATAGAGATGATGCCCCCAAGGGATGGAGAAAAATTTCTCTTCACCTAATTTGGAAACAACTTGTTGCCAAATAGTATATGGCTCATTATAAAATAGATACCACTGCTTTATACTGCGTATGTTTCTATATGAGAACCCTTTCATATCAGGAAATTCTGCCATCAGCTCACGACTCAACTCTTCGAGAAATCCGCTTCCCCAAGTCATTTCTTTCTGCCGTTCTATAATTTCTGCCCCCAGTTGCCAGTAAAGGTGAAGCAGTTCGCTGTTCACGCGTACAGCCGCTTTAATCTGTGCACTACGAATGTCTTGTTTTAGGTGGTTTACCCAATCCTTGAACGGTTGATTTATAGATAGTGCTGTTTTCATATTTTTATTTTCTTCATCGTCATATTCGATGTTTCTATTTCACAAAGTTAAGAAAAAGAATTTATTTCAACTGTAATCCTTTCCGTCTTTTCTACCTCTCCACTTTTACCACACAATATACCATCTCCCCCTCTCTTTCCTTTACCTCATCCCGTGTTGCTGCAATATCCTCCCGAACACGTTCACCCGTTTTGCAGAGAATAGGTATCGCACTATGTCGCTGTATTTCCTCCTATATTTTCGCAGGCGATAATTATTCCCCTTGTAGGGCTTCAAAAGGGAATCCGTCTGTTTCCCTAAGGAGAACGGTTTGTTTCAATATGGAGAACAGTTTGTTTCATTAGTAGGAAACAGTTCGTTCCGTTAAAGAAAACAGTTTGTTTTATTGAGTGCGAACAGTTTGTTTCATAGTATGTGAACACTTTGTTTCTTACTGTTGTAACAAAGTGTTCACCGTTGTGAACTAAAGTGTTATCTATATTTTCAGTGATAAAATGACATGAAAAGGGGGCTGAAGATTACCTTTCTACCATTTGTATTCCTCGCTGTAAGAGTCGAAAGCCGGTTCTCCCGGAATGTTGTATTGGTGGAAAGTTCTGCGGATATAGTTCTGGTCTTCGGGGGAAAGGTAAGATTCTTCCCGGTAGAAGCGGTAGTATTTTCCGCGGCCGAAATGGGCTATCAACTGGCTTTTCAGAGGTTGGAGATTCTTGTAGGGAACTTCATCGAGCAAGTGGCTGATTCCCCATGCGACATGTATCTTTTGTGTCGATTGAAAATAGGCGCATTGGCTGCTATCCTCTGGAATACACAGTGGATTGATGATGCGGATGGACGGGTACTCGGGGGTATCGCGAAGGGCGGCTAAGCGATGCAGGCAGTTGTCGGCTTTCGGGCATTGGTTGTTGAAACAGCGTGAGTAGTTGGCAGGTGCTAAAGGTTTCTCGGAAGAATGTTTCATGTTTATATATACTTTGATGAAGCGACAAAGATAGCACTAACTTTTTGATATAGCCTTCTGTTCTCTTGTTTGAAATGCCCCCTCATTGAAAAAACAGCAGCCGGAACCACTGAATTCAGTAATTCCGGCTGTACCGTTCTTTCTTATAAGTATGGATGGACTATTTCACCTGGATGATGTCATAATTCAAGTCACTCACTGCTTCCTGCAGGCTGTCGTTGACAAGGCGCAGGGTTGTGTCGTTCACTACTACGAAGTACACCGGAGTGTCCCCGTCGTTCGGGGTCAGCTTGATGGCTGTTTTCTTCTTGTTGTCGACGTCTTTCTGGATAACTTCTTTCTTTCCTTTGGAAGTAAA
>ENA-OQDT01002201-OQDT01002201.1-human-gut-metagenome-genome-assembly--contig:-NODE-2201-length-10238-cov-3.234299_pt1 | contig 10238 bp, 5 predicted proteins | sample MGYA00242786_ERZ504617 | MGnify/ENA primary metagenome ERZ504617 (study PRJEB26092, sample SAMD00036337) | human gut metagenome | host: Homo sapiens | study: EMG produced TPA metagenomics assembly of... | reverse complement strand
TTGGACTATTTTTGAGACGGTAAACGGACGTAAGCCGAGTGTTCAGGAAATGGCGGATGCTTTGAAAGCTGGAGAGTTTGTTAATGAAGCACCGGCTAAAACTGAAGATACAGTTACTACTGAACCTATTAAGGTTGAGGCAGAAATCGTCGAGACAAGCACTAGTCCTCTACCAACAGAAACGGCACCAGCGGTAACAACAACAGCACCTTCTATGGTTGCTTTTCCAGAAGGACAAGTAGCTATGGCAAATTTGGCTCCTAAAAAACCAATGGATCCCAAAAAGAAAAAACGCATCCTAGTCTCAGTTTTGTCAGCGGTAGTCCTCGTCTTCTTATGTATCGGTGGCTTTATGACTTACCGTTATGTGACAGGTAATATTGATGGCAAATGGTACAGTAGTTCTCTAGGTAGAGAGTATAGTTCAAGCATGTCTGAAAGTTTGACAGACTTGGATAGTAAGGAGCTTGAAAAGTACTTTACAGATACTGCTGTAACCATGAAAGTAAAAGGTAGCAATGCGAAGGTGACTGCTGGCTATACTTTTGACAAGAAAACTTACATCAAGGATTATCGTGAGAGGGTTCAGAAGTCCTTCTCAGCCTTTGGAGATTTATTTAAAGCCTTCTATGGAGATTCCTTTGAAAACTATTATAGTGAGGAAACTATAGAAAAAGAACTTGATGAAGCTCTTGAAAAAGCTGCAAAAGACAGCGGTCAAAAGTATGATTCGAAGACAGGCGAAACAACGACAACCCTTTTCAAAGGGAGGGTTAGCCGTTTGGGACATAAGATGACCGTTACTTCTGTCAACAAAGACGTTGATATTGATGGTCTCAATGTGAAAAAATGGTCAAGAGCTAAAAGTGACTAAAAAAGGATAAGAAAGTAACGCTTAGTGGTGATGGAAAATCAAAAGATATCACTTTCTCAACTAAGAATGACACCAAAGATAAATTTTAAGATGACATCCGGAATAGCATTCCGGATTTTTTACATGTTTTTGAGAGGAGAAAATTAGGGTGATATCCGAATGATTTTCTCACAAGTCACAATACGTGTAGAAATATTCTGACAATTATGCTACAATAGAGCCACAGACTATCTAAAAAGAGGATTTACCATGACACTTGTATACCAATCAACACGTGACGAAAATAATAAAGTAACAGCTAGTCAAGCTATTCTTCAAGGTTTGGCAACAGATGGTGGCTTGTTCACACCGTTGTCAACGCCTGAGGTTGCTTTGGACTTTGATCAATTGAAAGACGCTTCTTATCAAGAAGTTGCTAAATTGGTCTTGTCAGCTTTCTTGGATGATTTTACTGAAGAGGAATTGGATTACTGTATCACAAATGCTTATGATGACAAGTTTGATACAGCTGCCATTGCACCAGTAGTTAAACTTAAGAACCACTACAACCTTGAACTTTTCCATGGTTCTACTATCGCTTTCAAAGATATGGCCCTTTCAATCTTGCCATACTTGCTAACAACATCAGCTAAAAAGCAAGGTGTTGATAATAAGATTGTCATCTTGACAGCGACATCAGGTGACACTGGTAAGGCTGCCATGGCTGGTTTTGCAGATGTTCCTGGAACTGAAATCATTGTCTTTTATCCAAAAGACGGTGTTTCAAAAATCCAAGAATTGCAAATGACCACTCAAACAGGAGCTAATACTCACGTTATTGCCATTGATGGTAACTTTGATGATGCTCAAACAGATGTGAAACGTATGTTTAATGATGTTGATTTGCGTGAGAAATTGTTGGCTCATCATACGCAATTCTCATCAGCTAACTCAATGAACGTTGGTCGTTTGGTACCGCAAGTGGTTTACTATGTATATGCCTATGCACAGTTGGTTAAGGCAGGTCATATCCAAAACGGAGATAAGGTGAACTTCACAGTACCAACAGGAAACTTTGGTAATATCTTGGCGGCTTATTATGCACGTCAGATTGGTGTTCCAGTTGGCAAATTAATCTGTGCTTCTAATGAAAATAACGTCCTTACAGACTTCTTCGCAACAGGTACTTATGACAAGAAACGTGACTTCAAGGTAACAACAAGCCCTTCTATGGATATCTTGGTATCTTCTAACTTGGAACGCTTGATTTTCCACCTTCTTGGTAATGATGCTACTAAGACTAAAGAGCTTATGGATGCACTTGTGACTAAGGGTGAGTATACTTTGGCTGATGCAGATAAAGATATTCTTGATTTGTTTGCAGCAGGTTTTGCAACTGAGGATGAAACAGCTGCTGAAATCAAGCGTGTCTATGATGAAGACAAGTATATCGAAGATCCTCATACAGCAGTTGCCTCAGCTGTTTACGAAGCATACGTTCAAAAGACAGATGACCACACACCAACAGTTATCGCTTCAACAGCTAGCCCATACAAATTCCCACGTGTGGCTGTTTCAGCTGTCACTGGTAAAGACAGTGGGGATGATTTCAAAGCAGTAGAAGATTTGCACCAACTTTCAGGTGTAGCTATCCCAGCGGCTGTAGATGGACTTGAACATGCAGAAGTTCGCCATAAAACAGTTGTTGCGGCAGCTGATATGCAAAAAGCAGTTGAAAGCTTCTTGGTGTATAAGAATAAAAAAATAGGAGCGAGAAATCAGCCCTATTTTTATCAATATAGAAAAGATATTATGACAGAAACAAAGAAAATTTTAAACATAGCCTTACCGGCTATGGCTGAGAACCTCTTACAAATGTTGATGGGGATTGTCGATTCTTACCTAGTAGCTCAGGTTGGTATTGTTGCTATATCGGGGGTTTCCGTGGCCAATAATATCATTACGATTTATCAGGCTATCTTCATTGCGCTGGGGGCTTCGAGTGCTAGTGTCATTGCTAGAAGCCTAGGAAAAGGAGACGTTAAAGCGACTAACAGGGATATCTGGGATGCTATTATTATTACTCTTGCTCTTAGTATCGTCTTGGGTCTACTCTCCATTTTTTTTGGTGGAGACATTCTTAATCTTCTGGGAACTGAGCAATCTGTGACTCAGGCTGGCAGCCTCTATTTGGCTATAGTCGGTGGAGGTGTGATCTTTCTGGCTTTGATGACTACCTTTGGTAACATACTACGAGCCAAGGGACGTCCTCGTATTTCCATGGTCGTCAGTCTTTTGACCAATCTTCTTAACGCTCTTCTATCTTCTTTGGCTATTTTTGTTGGACATTGGGGGATTATTGGGGTAGCTACAGCTACGGTTTTTTCTCGCCTAGTTGGGACAGTCATATTATGGACTGCAATGAAATTGGATGTGAAACAGTTTGAAGTTACCAAACCTTTTAACAAGGAGTTGTTGGGAATTGTTCTACCAGCAGCAGGTGAGCGGTTGATGATGCGTGCAGGGGATGTTGTTATAGTGGCCATCATCGTTACCTTTGGTACAGCAGTTGTTGGTGGTAATGCCATTGGTGAAAATTTCACCCAGTTTAACTATATGCCTGGTATGGGAGTCGCTACGGCTACGGTTATCTTGGTTGCCAATAGTCTGGGTCGAGGGGATAAGACGCAGATGAAGCGTATTATACGAGAGTCTTATTGGATTTCAACCTTCTTGATGGTTCTGGTTTCGGGAAGTATCTTGCTCTTTGGCCAAGGATTATCAGGTCTCTTTACAGATAATAAAGCAGCTATTGCGGCTAGTCAGGTAGTTATTCTTTATTCTTTCCTTGGGAATCCTGTAACTTCGGGGACTTTAGTTTACACAGCAGTTTGGCAAGGTCTGGGTAAGGCTAAGATGCCTTTCTATGCGACGACTATTGGGATGTGGATTATTCGAATTTTCTCAGGATACTTCCTTGGGGTGAGTCTAGGACTGGGTCTTGCCGGAGTATGGATTGCAACCGTTGTTGATAATATATGGCGTGCGATCTTCCTTTACGTGATGTACCGTCGTTATCTCGTAAAGAGAAAGTTTTAAGGATAAATACTGAGGAGATACTCTTATTCAAAGGGTATCTTCTTCTTATTTTTTACAAGTAGGCTCGAATATGGTAAAATAAGCTGATAAAAACTTTTTGAGGTAGTAATTATGACTGTAAAAATCAATACAAAAGATGGTCAAATCGAATTGTCAGATGATGTCATCGCAACAGTAGTTGGCGGTTCAGCAACAGAAATTTTTGGCGTTGTCGGTATGGCAAGTAAGAGTGCTATCCGAGATAATTTTCAAGCACTTCTTGGAAAAGAAAACTACGCAAAAGGAGTTGTCGTGAAATCTACTGATGCAGGTATCACTGTGGATGTCTACACTGTTATGAGTTACGGTGTTAAGATTAGTGAGGTTTCAAAAAATATTCAAGAACGTGTGAAATTTAATCTTGAGAATCAACTCGGTATCAAGGCTGAAACAGTAAATGTTTACGTTCAAAATATTAAAGTCGTAGGAGAAAACTAGTGTCTAAAATTACAACAAGCTTGCTTCAGGAGATGGTCCAAGCGGCAGCAACACGTCTAGGTAAGCAAGCAGAATATGTGAATTCACTCAATGTCTTCCCAGTACCAGATGGAGATACTGGAACAAACATGGGAATGACTATGGATAACGGAGCCAAAGCTGTCGCAGATCAATCAGCTTCAACAGTTGGTGAAGTTGGTCAGATTTTGTCTAAAGGTCTTTTGATGGGTGCCCGTGGTAACTCAGGTGTTATCACCTCACAATTGTTCCGTGGATTTGGTCAAAGTATCAAGGATAAAACGGAACTTGACGGCCAAGATCTAGCTCATGCCTTCCAAGCAGGTGTTGAAGTTGCTTATAAAGCTGTTATGAAACCTGTTGAAGGAACAATCCTTACAGTGTCACGTGGTGCAGCTTCAGCAGCGATTAAGAAAGCTGAATCTACAAATGATGCTGTTGAGGTTATGCGTGCAGCTCTTGACGGAGCTAAAGCTGCTTTGGCTAAGACACCAGAGATGCTTCCAGTTTTGAAAGAAGTTGGTGTGGTAGACTCAGGTGGTCAAGGTTTGGTCTTCATTTATGAAGGTTTCTTGTCAGCCCTCACAGGTGAGTATATCGCTTCAGAGGACTTCCAAGCGACACCGGCTACGATGACAGAGATGATCAACGCAGAACATCATAAGTCAGTTGCTGGTCATGTTGCAACAGAAGACATTACCTTCGGTTACTGTACGGAAATCATGATTGGTCTCAAACAAGGTCCAACTTATGTGAAAGACTTTGACTATGAAGAGTTCCAAAATTACTTGAGCAACCTTGGGGATTCTCTCCTTGTTGTTAACGATGATGAAATTGTCAAAGTTCACGTCCACACTGAGGATCCAGGTCTTGTCATGCAAGAAGGTCTTAAATATGGGGCTCTTGTCAAAGTTAAGGTTGACAACATGCGTAACCAACACGATGCACAAGTTCAAAAAGAAGAAGCTATCCAAGCTGCACCTTCTGCTCCTAAAGACTTTGCTCTTATTGCAGTTGTTGCTGGAGATGGACTTGCAGATATCTTCAAATCGCAAGGTGTTGACTATGTGATTTCAGGTGGTCAAACAATGAACCCATCAACAGAAGACATTGTTAAGGCTATTGAGCAGGTTAATGCTAAGAATGTTATCATCTTGCCAAACAATAAAAACATCTTTATGGCAGCACAATCAGCTGCTGAAGTAGTAGATGTCAATGCGGCTGTTGTTGAAACGCGTACAGTACCACAAGGCTTTACAAGTTTGCTTGCTTTTGATCCTAGCCAAAGTATCGAAGTGAATGTTGAAGCTATGACAGCTAGTCTTTCAGATGTAACAAGTGGTAGCGTGACCTTGGCGGTACGTGACACAACTATTGACGGACTTGAGATTCATGAAAATGATATCCTTGGTATGGTTGATGGTAAGATCCTTGTGTCTACACCAGATATGGACCAAGCCCTTCTTGACACTTTTGACAAGATGATTGACGAAGACAGTGAAATTGTTATGATTTATGTCGGCGAAGAAGGTAATCAAGAACAGCTCAAGCACTTGCGGAAAAATTGGAAGAGGCTCACGAAGATATCGAAGTTGAAATCTTCCAAGGAGACCAACCAGTTTATCCATACCTCTTTAGTGTTGAATAATTTTGAAATAATCATTTAGGAAGTCTTAGAGCTTCCTTTTTGTTTTGTCAGTTTTGATACGGCTGGGACATCTTTTCGAAATTACAGAAATATTCTGAAAATTCCTTGACATTACTTTCCAAAGTGGTAACATATGTTGTAAGAAATTTTATAGATTGAAGGTAACATCATGAGAAGTGATATGATCAAAGTTGGTGTTGATAAGGCACCAGCACGCGGACTTTTGTATGCGACTGGGCAAGTTAAATCTGCCAAGGATATGCAAAAGCCCTTCATTGCTATTTGTAACTCTTATATTGATATTGTTCCAGGGCATGTTCACTTGCGTGAATTAGCAGATATTGCCAAGGAAGCCATCCGTGAGGCTGGCGGTATTCCTTTTGAGTTTAATACCATTGGTGTGGACGATGGGATTGCCATGGGGCATATTGGGATGCGTTACAGTCTTCCATCTCGTGAATTGATTGCCGATTCTGCAGAAACAGTTATTAATGCCCACTGGTTTGACGGGGTTTTCTATATTCCTAACTGTGATAAGATTACGCCAGGGATGATTTTGGCAGCCATGCGTACTAATGTGCCAGCAGTATTTTGTTCTGGTGGCCCTATGAAGGGTGGCGTTGATATGACTGGTCATCAAGCGACGCTATCAAGTTTGTTTGAAGCTGTAGGTACCTATCAGGCTGGAGATATGAGCAAGGAAGAGCTCGATTATTTGGAGAAAAATGCTTGTCCAACTTGTGGTTCATGTTCAGGGATGTTTACCGCTAACTCAATGAACTGTTTGATGGAAGTTTTGGGTCTTGCCCTTCCAGGTAACGGGACTATCTTAGCTGTTTCAGATGAACGTCGTGAATTGGTTCGTCAAGCAGCCACAAAATTGATGGATAACATCAAAAATAATGTTCGCCCACGTGATATTGTGACCAAAGAAGCTATCGATGATGCGTTTGCTCTTGATATGGCCATGGGTGGTTCAACCAATACTGTCCTTCATACCCTTGCTATTGCGCGTGAGGCTGGTATTGACTATGACCTTAAGGACATTAACGAAATTGCCAAGAAGACACCTTATCTCTCTAAAATTGCCCCTTCAAGTGTTTACACCATGCATGATGTGCATGAAGCTGGTGGTGTTCCAGCCATTATCAATCAGTTGATTAAAAAGGGAGCCATTAAGGGTGATCGTATTACAGTTACTGGTAAAACCTTGAAAGAAAATGTAGCTGGTGCTGAAATCAAAAATGAAGAAATTATCCATCCGATTGAGCATCCTATTTCACCAGTTGGTGGTTTGTCTATTCTTTACGGAAATATTGCTCAGGATGGAGCTGTTATCAAGGTTGGTGGTGTAGATCCATCTGTTAAAACTTTCCGCGGTAAAGCTATTTGTTGTGATTCACAAGATCAAGCCCTTGAGTTGATTGACAATGGAACAGTTAAGAAGGGACATGTCGTTGTCATTCGTTACGAAGGTCCTCAGGGTGGTCCTGGTATGCCAGAAATGTTGGCACCAACTTCTAAGATTGTCGGACGCGGTCTTGGTAAGGATGTGGCACTGATTACGGATGGCCGTTTCTCAGGAGCTACTCGTGGTATTGCTATTGGTCACGTTTCTCCAGAAGCAGCAGAAGGTGGTAATATCGCCCTAATCGAAGATGGCGATGAAATCGTGATTGATCTTCCAAACCGTACCCTTGATCTGCTTGTCGATGATGTAACCCTTGAAGAACGTCGCAAACATTTGAAACCTTTCAAATCAAAAATTTCAAGTGGTTGGTTGCGTCGCTATACAGCCTTTGCTAAATCAGCCAATGTCGGCGGAACTTTGATGAGTGACGAAGAATTCGAAGAACGTAAAGCAGAACGTCAAGCACAAGAAAAAAACTAAGAACATTCTTTCCGAAGAGTTTGTGATATTTTTCTCTGAAACCCTTGCAAATTTGGTTAAAAATGTTATCATAGTATACAAGGTTTTGAATTTTTAGACAATTCGAAAAAAACAACTACTAAAGGAGGTCCATGTGAAGAAAATTGAACTTGAAGAAGCACGCTCTGGTGCTGATTTGATTCTTGATACACTTCTTGAACTTGGGATTTCAACTATCTTTGGATATCCTGGCGGAGCGGTTCTTCCTTTGTATGATGCTATTTACAAAAATGACAAGATTAATCATATCTTATCTCGTCATGAGCAAGGAAGTCTGCACGAAGCTGAAGGTTATGCCAAATCAACTGGTAAACTCGGTGTTGCTCTTGTAACGAGTGGTCCTGGTGCCACTAACGCTATTACAGGGATTGCAGATGCTATGAGTGATAGCGTACCTCTCCTAGTCTTTACTGGTCAGGTCGCAACATCAGGTATTGGTAAGGATGCCTTCCAAGAGGCTGACATTGTCGGAATTACCATGCCGATTACAAAATACAATTATCAGATTCGCGATACAGCTGATATTCCTCGTATTATTAGGGAAGCGGTTCATATTGCAACAACTGGTCGTCCTGGTCCAGTTGTTATCGACCTCCCTAAAGATGTCGTAGCTAAGGAAACAGCCTTCATCAACAATCCTGAAATTAATCTTCCAAGTTACCAACCGACGCTAAGACCAAACGAAATGCAAATCAAGAAAATCTTGAAGCAGTTGGGTAAAGCTAAGAAGCCGGTTATTGTAGCTGGAGGTGGGGTGTCTTATTCTGAATCTGCTAAGGAGCTAGTTGCTTTTGCAGAACGCTACCAAATCCCAGTTGTCACAAGTCTTCTAGGACAAGGGACAATTGCTACTAGCCACCCCCTTTTCTTGGGTATGGGTGGTATGCACGGTTCATATGCGGCTAACATTGCTATGACCGATGCTGACTTTATGATTGCCATTGGTTGTCGTTTTGATGACCGTTTGACAGGTAATCCTAAAACATTTGCTAAGAATGCTAAGGTTGTCCATATTGATATAGATCCAGCTGAGATTGGTAAAATTATTGCAGTGGACCTTCCAGTTGTTGGTGATGCCAAGCAAGCTCTTGAAATGCTCTTAGCAGAACCAGTGGTTCAGAATAACACTGAAAAATGGATTGAAAAAGTCACAAAAGACAAAGAGCGTGTACGTTCTTACGATAAGAAAGAACGTATGGTACAGCCTCAGGCAGTTATCGAGCGTATCGGTGAATTGACTAAGGGTGATGCTGTTGTTGTTACTGACGTTGGTCAACATCAAATGTGGACAGCTCAGTATTATCCATACCAAAATGAGCGTCAACTGGTGACCTCAGGTGGTCTTGGAACAATGGGATTTGGTGTCCCAGCAGCAATTGGTGCCAAAATTGCTAATCCTGATAAAGAAGTTATCCTCTTTGTTGGTGATGGTGGTTTCCAAATGACGAACCAAGAATTGGCTATCTTAAATATTTACAAGGTGCCAATCAAGGTTGTTATGTTGAACAACCACTCACTTGGTATGGTACGTCAATGGCAAGAGTCCTTCTACGAAGGGCGTACATCAGAGTCAGTCTTTGATACCCTCCCAGATTTCCAATTGATGGCTCAAGCTTACGGCATTAAGTCCTACAAGTTTGATAATCCAGAGACAATTGATCAGGATTTGGAAGTTATCAAGGAAGACGTACCAATGTTCATCGAGGTGGATATCTCTCGTAAAGAGCATGTCTTGCCAATCGTTCCGGCTGGTAAGAGTAATCACGAAATGTTGGGGGTGAAGTTCAATGCGTAGAATGTTAACAGCTAAACTTCAGAACCGTTCGGGTGTCCTTAACCGCTTCACAGGTGTTCTTTCACGACGTCAAGTTAATATTGAAAGTATCTCTGTAGGGGCTTCTGAGGATCCTAACGTTTCACGTATTACGATTATTATTGATGTGAATTCTCAAAATGAAGTGGAACAAATCATCAAACAGCTTAATCGTCAGATTGATGTGATCCGTATCCGTGATATCACGGATCAGCCACACTTGGAACGTGAAGTTATCCTAGTTAAGGTATCAGCACCAACCTCTAAGCGTGCTGAAATCTTGGCGATTATTCAACCTTTCCGTGCTTCGGTGGTTGATGTGGCACCAAGCTCTATCACTATCCAGATGACTGGTGATGCTGAAAAGAGCGAGGCGCTTCTACGAGTTATTCGTCCTTAC
>ENA-OQDT01002200-OQDT01002200.1-human-gut-metagenome-genome-assembly--contig:-NODE-2200-length-10244-cov-4.651675_pt1 | contig 10244 bp, 10 predicted proteins | sample MGYA00242786_ERZ504617 | MGnify/ENA primary metagenome ERZ504617 (study PRJEB26092, sample SAMD00036337) | human gut metagenome | host: Homo sapiens | study: EMG produced TPA metagenomics assembly of... | reverse complement strand
TGACTCGCTATTCCCTGTGTGCCTTGGTGACCAGCACATCTGCCGGCATGGATTCACAGTAAAAATATTCCTTCCACTGGTCCGCCAGAACACCGCCTGCTGAACCAAGAGCTGCTTTAATAAGTCCCATAAAAAAATCCTCCTCTTTCTTGTTTTACCTTAAATAGTTTCTTGTCATCTTATTCGACTGTTTCAGGCTGTTTTTCAGAAAAGCTTGTGGATAAACAGACCGCTTCTCAGTTTCGGCTCAAACCAGGTGGATTTCGGCGGCATCAGTTTGCCTTCATCCGCGATCTGCATCAGATCCTCCATTACTGTCGGATACATGGCAAAAGCCACTCCGCCTGTTCTGTCCGCGATCTCTGCCAGTTCTTTAAGTTTGTGGCTTCCTCCTACGAAACGGATCCTCTGATCTGTCCGCGGATCTCCGATCCCCAGGATCGGAGAAAGAACCTTCTCCTGAAGGATGGAGACATCAAGCTGTCCTACTACATCCTTCTTCACATAGACATCCTCCCAGGCTTTGAGATGATACCAGTTTCCTCCGACATACATTCCCATGCAGTGCTTCTCAACCGGTTTGCACGGGAATCCCGGCATGATCATCAGCTCAAAGTTAAATTTGAGGCTGGCAATAAACGCATGCTCATCCATTCCATTCAGATCGCGTACCACTCTGTTATAAGAAAGGATCGTAAGCTGGTCATACGGAAAGACAACAGAAAGGAAATAATTAAATTCCTCACTTCCATCGTAATCCGGGTGTTCCTCTCTCCTCTTGAGTCCTACTTTGACTGCAGAGGCAGCTCTGTGGTGTCCATCTGCAATATATATATACGGAATATTTCCAAACTGTTCTGCGATCACTTTCTTCTCTGCTTCCCCGTCGATCACCCACACGCGGTGTCCGATCTCATCCTCTGCCACAAAATCATAAACGGCATCATGGGATGCTTTCCAGGTTTCCATCAGATCAAGAAGTTCCTGTGGGTACTTGCAGGCAAGATAGATCGGACCTGTGTTTGCATCACATACATCCACATGATGGATACGATCCTGCTCCTTATCCTCTCTGGTAAGCTCATGTTTCTTGACAACGCCATTCATATAGTCATCAATAGAGCAGCAGCCGACCAGACCGGTCTGCGTTTTACCCTTGCGGGTCAGCTCATAGATGTAATAACACGGTGCTCCGTCCTGAACCAAAATTCCATTCTTTTCCATATTGATGAGGTTTTCACGTGCACGGTCATAGACTTTCTGATCGTAAAGATCCGTATCTGCCGGAAGGTCCATCTCTGCACGATCCACATGCAGGAAAGAATCCGGATTCTGATCTCCGATCTCCTTTGCCTCCTCCCTCGTCACTACATCATATGGAAGTGCCGCTACTGCCTCTGCCTTGTCAGGAACGGGTCTGAGGGCACGGAATGCCTGAAAAATAGCCATTTTTATATCTCCTTTGCACTTTCATTTTTCTTATGTAAAATGTATTTTTATTTTATCACATCCCCCAGTACGTTGCAATGAACATCACTTTTTTTATTATGTGCTAACTTTTTTTGTAAAAACCTAAAAAATTTTGTATTTCCTCTTGCAAAATCTTTTATTTATGGTATGATAGAGATATAAAAGACAAGCAATAATTATGAGTTCAAAATAAATTTTTTAAGGAGGGTTTTTATAATGACGGAAGGTTTAAAATGGACTGTCAATCACGTTGCAAAGTCTGACGACAAACATCTCGAGTTAATGTCAGAGGAAAACGTGAAAAAAGCCAATGAATTTCACAAAAGTTTCCCACAGTATACAGTAACTCCTCTTCAGGATCTTGCTGAACTGGCATCCTACCTGGGTGTTAAGAGCATCCACTGCAAGGATGAATCCTATCGTTTCGGACTGAACGCTTTTAAGGTTCTTGGCGGTTCCTACGCAATGGGACGTTACATAGCTAAAGAAGTTGGTAAGGATATCAGCGAACTTCCATATGCTGTTCTCTCTTCCGAGGAATTAAGAAAAGAATTCGGACAGGCTACCTTCTTCACAGCAACAGACGGAAACCACGGACGTGGAGTTGCATGGGCTGCCAAACGTCTTGGACAGAAAGCAGTTGTTCGTATGCCAAAAGGCACAACCAAGACACGTTTTGACAACATCGCCAAAGAAGGCGCTACTGTTACCATCGAAGAAGTCAACTATGATGACTGCGTAAGAATGGCTGCAGCTGAGGCTGCCAAGACAGAGCACGGCATCATCGTTCAGGATACTGCATGGGATGGATACGAAGAGATCCCGTCATGGATCATGCAGGGTTACGGAACTATGGTCATGGAAGCTGACCAGCAGCTCAAAGAAGCCGGCATCGACCGCCCGACACACGTATTCGTTCAGGCAGGTGTTGGTTCTCTTGCAGGAGCAGTTGTTGGATACTTCGCTCACAAATACAAAGAAAACCCGCCGGTTATGGTTGTCTGCGAAGCAAGTGCTGCTGACTGCCTGTACCGTTCCGCTATGAAAGAATCCGGAGATCTTGTAAATGTAGGCGGCGACCTTCAGACGATCATGGCTGGTCTCGCATGCGGCGAAGCAAACACCATCGGATGGGATATCTTAAGGAACCATGTTTCTGTATTTGCATCCTGCCCTGACTGGATGAGTGCCAAGGCAACAAGAATCTATGCTAACCCGCTCGGCAATGACCCGCACATCGTTTCCGGTGAATCCGGATCTGTTCCGCTTGGTCTGTGCTTCACTGCTCTTCACGACGAAGATGCAAAAGATCTTAAAGAAGCCCTGAAACTGGATGAGAACTCCAACGTTCTTGTAATCTCCACAGAGGGTGACACTGATCCGGTTCGTTACCGCGAGATCGTATGGGATGGCCTGTACGGAACAAACGAGTCTTTAAGCAAATGATGATACCAGGGTTCCAAATTCAAATGATGTTCGTGCTTGCACGATAAAGCATTTGAATTTGGAACCCGCCAAACATGAGGAAGCAGCGATTTACATAGTAAATCAGCGAATTCCGAATGTTTGAAGGATTGTGGGAGCAGTTTACTGCGGAACAATCCGTAAGTATCATCAAATAATTAAGAACTTTAAAACAATTTCTATATACACATGGGAGGAATTTTAAAATGGATTACGGCAAAATCAAAGAAGTTGCTCAGAATTATCAGGAGGATATGACCAAATTCTTAAGGGCGATCGTTAAGAATCCTGGAGAAAGCTGCGACGAAAGAAAACATATCGAGACAATCGAAGCTGAAATGAAAAAACTGAACTTCGACGAAGTTACGATCGACCCACAGGGTAACGTGATCGGTTACATGGGAACCGGCGACAAGATCATCGCTTTTGATGCTCATATCGACACTGTTGGTATCGGTAACATTGAAAACTGGAACTTTGATCCATACGAAGGATACGAAACAGAAGAAGAAATCGGTGGACGTGGCGTATCTGACCAGTGCGGCGGTCTCGTATCTGCTGTATACGGTGCAAAGATCATGAAAGACATGGATCTGATTCCGGAAGGATGCAAGATCATGGTAGTCGGAACTGTTCAGGAAGAAGACTGTGACGGTCTCTGCTGGCAGTACATCATCAACGAAGACAAGATCCGTCCGGAATTCGTAGTTTCCACAGAGCCGACAGACGGTGGTATCTACAGAGGACAGCGTGGACGTATGGAGATCCGTATCGATGTGAAAGGTGTTTCCTGCCATGGTTCTGCTCCGGAACGTGGTGACAACGCTATCTACAAAATGGCTGACATCCTTCAGGATGTACGTTCCCTCAACGAGAACGATGACGCTGATGAGACAGAAATCAAAGGTCTTGTTAAAATGCTCAACCCGAAATTCAACCCTGACTGGGAAGAAGCTCGTTTCCTTGGACGCGGTACTGTAACTGTATCCCAGATCTTCTACACCTCTCCTAGCCGTTGTGCAGTAGCTGACTCCTGTGCAGTATCTCTTGACCGTCGTATGACATTCGGAGAAACATGGGAAAGCTGCCTGGATGAGATCCGTGCTCTTCCGAGCGTTAAGAAATATGGCGATGATGTAGTTGTTTCTATGTACAACTACGACAGACCGTCTTATACAGGATGCAAATATGAGATCGAGTGCTACTTCCCGACATGGGCTATTCCGAAGGATCATAAGGTAACTAAGGCTCTTGAGGATGCTTATAAGAACCTTTATGGGGAAACTCGTCTTGGAAACGCAGAAACAGAGGAAATGAGAAAAGCTCGTCCGCTTACTGATAAATGGACATTCTCTACAAATGGTGTTTCTATTATGGGACGTAATGGAATTCCTTGTATTGGATTTGGACCTGGTGCTGAGGCTCAGGCACATGCTCCGAATGAGAAAACTTGGAAGGTCGATCTCGTGAGATGCGCAGCTGTTTATGCAGCTTTACCTACTTCTTATTGCAAATAAAAAACCGCAAAGGGAGCAGCGCCCTGCTCCCTCTGCACACCCTTCGGGCTTTTTGTTAAGTAGTTCTTCTTGTTTCAGATATGAAGTTGGCTGACTTTACTTTGATTGGAAGAACGGAAATTGATGTTGTGGGGATATGCATTGATTTCTTTATTGGATTTTTTGAGGAAGGTTTTGTTGGTTGAATTTGGGGACAGGAATCGTAGTGTGGCTGCTGCGATTCCGCTAAAATAAAAAATATTTTTAAAGGAGAATTTTCGAATGAAAACTTTACAGGATTATATTGATAAACTTAACAGCTTAAACTTTAAGGAAATGTACAATAATGACTTTTTCTGGACATGGGATAAGACTGATGAGGAACTTGAGGCTGTATTTACTGTAGCTGATGCTCTTCGTTTTATGAGAGAGAACAACATCTCTACTAAGGTATTCGAGAGTGGTCTTGGTATTTCTATTTTCCGTGATAACTCTACCCGTACTCGTTTCTCTTTCGCTTCTGCCTGCAACCTGCTTGGTCTTGAGGTTCAGGATCTGGATGAGAAGAAATCTCAGATCGCTCATGGTGAGACTGTTCGTGAGACAGCTAACATGGTATCCTTTATGGCTGATGTAATCGGTATCCGTGATGATATGTACATCGGTAAGGGTCATGCTTATCAGAAAGAGTTCATGGACGCTGTTACAGAAGGAAACAAAGATGGTATCCTTGAGCAGAGACCTACTCTTGTAAACCTGCAGTGTGATGTTGACCATCCGACACAGTGTATGGCTGATATGCTCCACATCATCCATGAGTTCGGCGGTGTTGAGAACCTGAAAGGCAAAAAACTTGCTATGACATGGGCTTACTCTCCTTCTTATGGCAAACCACTCTCCGTTCCGCAGGGTGTTATCGGTCTGATGACTCGTTTCGGTATGGACGTTGTTCTGGCTCATCCGGAAGGATATGATGTAATGCCGGAAGTTGAAGAGATCGCTAAGAAGAACGCTGAAGCTACAGGCGGATCCTTCACAAAGACAAACGATATGGCAGAAGCATTCAAGGATGCTGATATCGTATATCCGAAGAGCTGGGCTCCATTCGCAGCTATGGAAAAACGTACAAATCTGTACGCAGAAGGTGACTTCGACGGAATCGACAAACTGGAAAAAGAACTTCTTGCTCAGAACGCAGAGCACAAAGACTGGGCTTGCACAGAAGAGCTTATGAAGACAACAAAAGACGGAAAAGCTCTGTATCTGCACTGCCTGCCGGCTGACATCACTGGTGTAAGCTGTGAGACAGGTGAGGTTGATGCATCTGTATTCGATCGTTACAGAATCCCGCTTTACAAAGAAGCAAGCTTCAAACCATATGTGATCGCAGCTATGATCATGCTCTCCAAATTCGAAAAGCCACAGGATATCCTGAAGAAACTGGAAGTAAAAGCTGCTCCGAGAATTTTCGAATAAAATACAGGTTGTTTACAACGCCAGGCTATAAATATGAGAATCTTCTTTCTCATATAAGATAAACAGATTAAGGGCCCTGCGGATATGTTCTGCAAGGCTCTTTCTGTTTTCCAATATATGAGACTATTTCTTGTTTTTTCTTATATTATTTGTTAATTTATGTATTTCAGGAGGTTTTTTCAATGTATAAAAGAAAAAGAATCGTTATCGCTCTTGGTGGAAACGCACTGGGTAACACTCTGCCGGAGCAGATGCAGGCTGTAAAGACCACAGCAAAAGCTCTGTGTGACCTGATCGAAGAAGGACATCAGGTAGTCGTTGTTCATGGAAACGGACCACAGGTAGGCATGATCAACAATGCTATGGCTGCTCTTTCCAGAGAAGACGAAAATCAGCCAAACACTCCTCTCTCCGTCTGTGTTGCGATGAGCCAGGCATATATCGGATATGACCTGCAGAATGCACTTCGCGAAGAACTTCGCAAACGTGGATTTATGCGTACACCGGTTGTTACTGTCGTTACACAGGTCCGTGTAGATGAGAATGACCCTGCATTCCAGAATCCAAGCAAGCCGATCGGTCACTTCATGACCAAAGAACAGGCTGAACATGCAGAGAAAGCATACGGCTATGTCATGAAAGAAGACGCAGGACGCGGATACCGCCGTGTTGTTGCTTCCCCGAAGCCGGTTGAGATTGTTGAACAGGATGCGATCAACAGCCTTGTTGACGCAAATAAGATCGTGATCTGCTGCGGTGGCGGTGGAATCCCGGTTACTCTTCAGGGAGATCACCTCAAAGGTGCTTCTGCCGTTATCGATAAAGACTTTGCAAGCTGCCTGCTCGCAAAAGAGCTCGATGCAGACATGCTGATCATCCTCACCGCTGTCGAAAAAGTCGCCGTAAACTTCGGCAAAGAAGACGAAAAATGGCTGGATGAAATGTCTGTCGAAGAAGCCCAGAAATATGTAGAAGAAGGTCAGTTCGCACCTGGCTCCATGCTTCCGAAAGTACAGGCTGCTATGGACTTCGCAGCTTCAGGGGAAGGACGTACTGCCATGATCACCCTTCTCGAAAAAGCCAAAGACGGTATCCAGGGCAAGACCGGTACCAAGATCCACATCTGATCTGTTTCTGATCCGTTTTGGATCGATCCAAATAAATTTGCTATATTTACCTCAATCCATCTACACATAAACGAAAGCCGCAAAAGCTCCCCCTCCGAAACATGCTTCTGCGGCTTTTTGTTTATCTGATTTTTATTTCAGTTTTGTTTCTGTTTTAGTTCAGGCAGGATTGTCAGCAGCATCGTGAAAAAGCAGGCACTTCCACCGACAAGATTGGATATCGGTTCTGCCCAGAAAACACCGTCCACCCCAAGTCCTCCGATACGTGGAAGAAGCACAGTCAGCGGCACAACAATGATGACTTTGCGGAAGATCGAGAAAAATGTCGCTCTCTTCGCCTTGCCAAGTGCCACAAATACACACTGCCCGGTAAACTGCAGGGCCATAAAGCAAAATCCAAAGAAATAGATATGTAATGCCGGGACACCCTTTTCCAGAAGTGCCGGTTCGCTGTTAAAGATCCGGATAAAAAATTCCGGTGCGATCTTGATGATCCCCCATACAAACAGAGCATAGGAAAAGCAGACAACGGTCACAAATTTGATCGCTTTTTTTACTTTGTCGTAGGCCTTTTCGCCATAATTAAAGCTCATGACCGGGGACGCACCGTTTGTCAGTCCATGTACCATCATCGTCGCGATATCACGGACGGAATTGAGAACCGTCATGACTCCTACATAGATGTCGCCGCCGTAGATCTGTAACGTTGCGTTGCAGAAGATCTGTACCAGTCCGTTTGTAAACTGCATCATAAAACCTGAAACGCCAAGTGCCATGATCGCTCTTACTCTCTTCCACTCTATCTGCATTGCTTCTTTCCTGATGCGAAGTGTGACTTTTTTGCCTGTGAGGAATTTCAGCACCCAGACTGCGGAACAGAACTGTGACAGAATCGTTGCAAGTGCTGCACCGCGCACGCCCATATGGAATACGAAGATAAAGATCGGATCCAGAACGATATTTAAGGCTGCACCGATCAGGATCGTCAGCATTCCCATATTTCCGAAGCCCTGGCAGTTGATAAACGGATTCAGCCCCAGCGAGATCATCACAAACGGTGTTCCGATCAGATAGATCTGGATATACGCTCCTGCATAAACATAAGTCGTGTCACTCGCCCCAAACGCATACAGAATCGGCTTATAAAAAAGATATCCAACTGCCATCAGGACTACACTTGTCATCAGAAGCATGGAAAATGTATTTCCCAGCAGTTTCTCCGCTTCTTCCTCATTTTCCCGTCCAAGCTCCATCGCACAGAGCGGACTGCCGCCATTCCCATATAGATAAGTAAATGCCATGATCATCGTAATGATCGGAAAACAGATCCCGACTCCCGTCAGCGCGATCCTTCCTGTCTCCGGAATCCTGCCGATATACATTCTGTCTACCACATTATACAAAAGGTTCAGAAGCTGCGCCAGCGTCATAGGAATCGACAGCTCCAGAATATTCCGATATACATTTCCCTCCGAAAAAATCTGTCTGATGTGTCTTCACACCAAATCCCCCTCCTTTGTTTCCTGACTGTCCTTATTATAGCACTTTGTGTTTTTTCATTCCAGTCGTTTTCTTTTTGCAAAATCAACACAAATACAATATTTTTCTTTTTATTATTGTCATAAACCCACATTTAATCTGCGATAAAATCCACAAAAAACGTATTTTAGCTTGTTTTTTTGCGGGAAAAGCAGGTATAATTACAGTATATGAACCGAAATAAAATATTCCTGTAGAATGGATGGAGGTATTATGGCTGAGAATTATAATGGCATGGCAGTGGGGATCTTTGAACTTGACAGTTTTGCTGCCTGCTTCGTAGCACTGGACGCTGCTTCCAAAGCAGCAAATATAAGGATCCAGAACATCGAGCGTAATCGTCTTGGTGCAGGTGCCTGCGTGAAGATGCGTGGTTCTGTCTCCGACGTAAACGCCGCAATGGACGTTGCACTCCGCACCGCAGAACCAATTGCGAAGGTTGTTTCCCACACGGTGATCGCATCCCCGGCTCACGACACAGAACCGGCAATGTACATGACCGCAAATAAGTAATATGATCGTTAAATACTATAATGAAATGAGGATTCTGTTATGAGATATGGAGCATTTGGATTAGTGGAAGTTGTCGGAAGCAGCAATGCAGTGATCGTGATCGACCAGATGCTGAAGACCGCCGATGTATCCTTCCTTACCTGGAACGGTAAATGCGGCGGACACGAAACTGTTTTTATGACCGGCGATGTATCCGCAGTCACCGCTGCCGTCCAGGCAGTCAAAGAAAACCCGCCATGCGAGATCGTTTTCGCAGCCGTAATCTCCAATCCATCCGAAGAGACGATCCGTCTCGCGGAGGAGGATGCTGAGAAACACGGCTTTCTGAAGAAACCGGTTAAGAAAGCTGGAGCTAAGAAATAAAGGCCTGATGATTATAGTTTCAGGGAATAAGTGAATAAGTGGAGGAGGCACCGATGGTGCCTCCTCAATTCGTTTTAACGCCATTAGTGTCATTCTCTATTTTATTTGCATACTCCTGTTCCAGTTCTTCTGCCAGATACATATCACTCATACAATGCATGTCCGACACACCATCACGAATCAGCTGATAGACCTCTGAATGATAAAAAAATCCAATGCCTCATCCAGTGAAAGTCCTTGTAATTTTGCAAAACATTCAACAACACGACTATATTTTTTCTGAAGTAAAATTGGATTAGCTGTCATATACGCTCACTCCCCTCAAAATACAACAGCGACAGCGCCTTCTCTGTACGGAAACAAATTTGTAGATTCGGCTTTTCATAGCGCAGATGATTAATTGCTTCTGTGTAACTATTCAGAACTAGCTTTACTCAAAGATGAAATCAGGGTGACCTGTGATCGCATTTTTGATAGCTTCGTAAGCATTGTATCCCTGTTTATGTGCCGTGCCTACGTAGGACATGATTTTCAGATAATCTCTGGCACCTTCCTCAGTTCGGAAGCATCCGGATACTTTGGTCTTGACTTTTATCATCCGAAGATCACGTTCTGCCTGGTTGTTATCAAACGGGACATTGAAGTTATGGATAAAAAGGCAGACTGAGACCTTGTAATTCGCAAGGCGTTCTACAAGGGCAAGGATTTTTCCTTTTTTCTTCCGGCCACGTTTTTTCTCCGTGGTTTTGGGAAGTGGATTTTCCTTCCGGGCCTGTTCGATAAGTTCATCATACTT
>ENA-OQDT01002198-OQDT01002198.1-human-gut-metagenome-genome-assembly--contig:-NODE-2198-length-10249-cov-4.395080_pt1 | contig 10249 bp, 8 predicted proteins | sample MGYA00242786_ERZ504617 | MGnify/ENA primary metagenome ERZ504617 (study PRJEB26092, sample SAMD00036337) | human gut metagenome | host: Homo sapiens | study: EMG produced TPA metagenomics assembly of... | reverse complement strand
AACGCTCATCGATAAGAATTTTCGTGTCACCAAGCAGCACGGTCAATTTATGGAAAAAATCGGCGTGTGGATGATGGGCACTTATCATCCGGCTTCGCTTTTGCGCAACCCGCAGCAGAAGCCGGAGGCATTGGAAGACTTTATTGCGCTGCGGGAAAAGATTTGGGAGGTTTGCCCGGAGACATATGAGGATACGGCCGCTTTCTCAGATGAAAAGGGCTGAATCGCATTGATAGCACGGAGGAAAAGAAAAAGGAGCGCATTGCTAGTGCTGCAACGCGCTCCTTTTCTTTGTATCAGCTTATTGGTTATAATAGGTCGATTTCTCTTTGCAGGGAGCGGGATACATAGCTGCCGCCGAATTTTAGAAAACCCGCCGCCTTGGAGAGCATCCCAGGGTGTGCAAGCCTGCGGTCTTTTCTGTGATCCAAAATCAAATTCCCGTTTTTTAAGCGTGTCATACAGCGGCGCGGCTGTCCGGCAGGCGGGAAGATCTGTGCCGCTTGCAGCCAGAAGAAGGAGGTTTTGATCGAGCGGGAGGGTAAAGGATTTCGCTCCCGCTGGAATTTCGAACGTATATTTGAAAAAATACGCCTGCTCGCCGTAGCTATCCGCATCGCCTCTATGGAGATGAGTCGCATTCCAGGCAAGAACGGTCTGCTTAATCTGCCCAGTCTCCTGCATGCCGTAGAGATCCCATTTTCCAACCGCCTCCAGGAGATCATGCACGGTAAATAGAAAGCCGGTTTTGCCGATGGTCAGCGCGGTGCGCCGATCACCGCTGAGTGAGGCCATCATCAGGCTCAGATATTTTGCGCCCTCCGGGATACTCAGTTTTTGCCCACGGCAGATCACAGCATTTGCCGCCAAATCCTCTTTGGGGCCAGTCACAAAGCGCACGCCGCCGCAGCGGATCTCCGATGGGAAACGCTCTGCGGGTAGGGCTACAGGGCAAGCAGTGCCGCAATCCGCCCGATTGCGGTTAAAAGAAAGGAGATCCGTATCGTAAGGCAGCTCGATTGGCATGCTGTGCTTGAGCTGGCCGCACACCGGAGCGGGCGCGAGCGTTAGGGCAAAGGAGCGCGGTTCAAAGGCCTTTAGGTCAAATTGCAGCACGCCTCCCTCCAGCAGGAATTCCCCCTCCTCCCGCGGTTCCTCAGAGGCATAGATTTCTCGTGCAGATGCAATCCCGGCCCCAAGCTCAAAACGGAGCTTTGTGTGGGTTTTTCCTGCACCTTCATTGAAACGGATAATGATCTCATCAGAATCCTGCGCTTTTTTAAGCGCACGCACCAATGTATTTTCTTCGCTAATCCTGCCAAAGGAGAATTCGCGGCCTAGGGCACCCGGATGCTTTTCCACAAGAAAGGCGTTCATGGGCTGGTTAAAGCGCGCGGCCGCCATCTGTGTGCCGTTTTCATAGCCGCCCATATGGCCGAAAATACCGAAGCTGTAGCGGTTTAGGCCAAGATCCATCGTATTCTGGCCGCTTTCATCGCGGTAGGCGGATTGTGGGGTGTGAATGCCGGTCAACCGCAAGCAGTTGTCAAGCGGCTTATCCCAACCGTATTTCGAATCGCTCAGGATGGATACACCGCAGCTGCCATCCACCTTTGTGATATCCGCCCACATTTGTGCGGGCACCTCATAGAGCTTCGGTGTATTATTGCCGCGCTCAATGACGCCAAGGCCAAGGTCATAGCTTGCTTTGGGGTTGGATACCGCCAGCGGAAACTGCGTTTTGAGCAAGCTGCGCATATTGCGCCATTCGATCTCGTTATAAACCTCCACCGTATCGCCTCCGGCAGACAGGGAAATAACCTGACGGAAGGTCGAGGGGCCGCACACACGCAGCGTTTCGATCGCAACGCGGGCGGGGCCGTTCTCCAAGATGGTGAATTTAGGCGCACGCGCATACGCTATCGGCTTTGTCATCACTTCAACGAAATCAAGCTCCCATGCGGGCCAGTGCGTGCTGCCCAAGTAGTGGTGGACGCCCATGCGGATGGGGGCGGTAAGCAGGTCCATCCCAACCTCTTTATCATAGATGCTGGAGATATCGCCGTTATGGTCAAGCGTGAGGCGGTAACGCTCGTTTTCCAGCAGCTTTCCTGCGCGCGTAAACGCGTTTGGATGGGGCAGGCTCCCCGGACTCCCGCACATCATATACGGCATAGCCCATGGAGGGAACGCTTGCGATGAATACAATTTTTAGAGCCTCGCCGTTGCGCGAAAGCACCTGCGCAGGCACTTCTGACCCATTCAGATCGTAAACACGAAGATACTGGCAGTTTTCAGAAACGGGAATAAAAGCCGTGACCGGACCAATGCGGTTCTCACTCCCTTGGAGGGGATTGTTGACGAGCAGGGCCGTGCCCTTGACAAAAGAGGTATCCATCAGAGTGGATACGGCGCCCACGCTTGCGCGGTATTCTTCTGCAAGCTCGTTGAGCGAGAGGATATAATCGTTCCAATTGCGCTGGTAGCAGCGCATTAGAGAGGTGCCGGTGAGGTCATCGTGGAACTGATGGGCGATGATCCGTTTCCATGCGGTATCCATTTTCTCCTGCGGGTAGTCGGCCGCCCCCAGCCACATTGCCGCCGAGGCGCTGCGTTCTGCCGCATCCGCCAGCTGTTCCGCGCGACGGTTCCACCGCTTGCCGATTGCGCGCGAAGTGTAAGAGCCCACGCCATGATCAGTGGAAACGAGCTCTGTGTTCCAGAAGGGGAGGCTAGCCTTTTGCTCTGGCGTCAGCTCCGCTTCCATATCACGGAAAACCTGATCGGCCGGCGCGCTGAGCACATCACTTTTTTCCGTTTTGTTTTCCGAGAGCTCCTGGCAGACGGTGGCGACGGATTCCTCCTTTGGGGCTCCTCCGCAATCCCCCGTTCCGTGAAAAATATAGGTAAAGGGGAGGTTATACTTTTTGAGATTCGCCTTGAGCTTTTGTGAGACGGCACGGTTTTTGCGCACCTTGTCAAGCTCCGCCACATAGCTGCGCGCGTCGAGAGAGGCATAGATCCAGCGGCCATCCACCCCGTACCAACGGCCTAGATCAAAGGGTATGCCGAAGGCCGAGCTCCAGGTCAGCTTTTGCGTGGTAAAGCCGGAGAGGTTTGCGTGCCGCGCAATGCTCGGCAGCGCCCAGCCGAAGCCGAAACAGTCCGGCAGGAAAATATCCGTGCTGCGTTTGCCGAACGTTTTGTCAAAATAGCTGTTCCCATAGAGGATGTTGCGAAAGAGCGCTTCCGGAGAAGGGATGTTGACATCCCCGTTTTCATATGCGCTCCCGGTCACATTCCACCGCCCCTGTGCAACATATTCCTTCAGCTTTTCAAATTCTTCCGGATAGTATTCCTCCATCAGCTCATAGCGGTAGCTCCCCTCAAAGCTAAAGCGGTAATCCGGGTATTTCTCAAAGAGCGCAAAATTATCCCGTAGGGTAGCGGGTATGTATTCGCGCAGCGTTGTTTCGAAATCCCAGTTCCAGGAGGTATCCAGATGGGCGGTGGCAACGGTGTAAATGCGTGGCTTTAGGTCCGACATGGTTATGACCATCCCTTTCTTGTGCAAGGCTGCGGCATGATGTGGCTTTGCACAGCCAAAATTTTAAGTGGAATTTATGATCGAAAAGCACCATACGCAGTTCGGAAGGGTTATCTTTCCGATGTTTACTCCGCTTCCTTATTTTCCAATGTGTCAAGCCAAGCGTTCACCTGCGCGTCGGATGGCATACGCCAATCCCCGCGCGGAGAAAGGCTGACGGAGCCCACCTTTGGGCCGTCCGGCAGGCAGGAGCGCTTAAATTGGCTCTGGAAAAAGCGCGTTAAAAACAGCCGCAGCCATGCCGTGAGTTGCTGTTGGGTATATTGATCGCCAAAAGCGCGCTTGGCAAGAAATAGAAGCTTCTGGGGATTTGTGCCGAAGCGGAGAAAATGATAGAGAAAGAAATCGTGCAGCTCATAGGGGCCGATCTTCTCCTCTGTTTTCTGTGCGATTTGGCCAACCTCATCCGGTGGCAGGAGCTCTGGGCTGACAGGCGTGTCGAGCACCGAGCGCAGCACACGCGCGGTACGTGCATCCGCCTGGGCGGCAAAATTCTCAACCAAATGGCGCACAAGCGTTTTGGGCACGCCGCAGTTAACACCATACATACTCATGTGGTCGGCATTATAGGTGCACCAGCCAAGGGCGAGCTCGCTCAAATCCCCCGTTCCGACGAGAATGCCGCCCTCCTTATTGGCGAGATCCATCAGGATTTGTGTGCGCTCACGGGCCTGCGTGTTTTCATAGGTTACGTCGTGCAGAATGGGATCATGGCCGATATCCGCCATATGCTGTAGGCAGGCTGGGCGGATATCAATTTCCCGGAAGGTCGCACCGATGCACTGGATAAGCTCTACCGCGTTGTCATAGGTGCGGTCTGTTGTGCCGAAGCCCGGCATAGTAACGCAAATAATGTTGTTGGTCGGCAGCTTTAAAAGCTCCATCGTCCGCACAGAGACAAGTAGCGCGAGCGTCGAATCAAGCCCGCCGGAAATGCCGAGCACCAGCTTCTGCATCCCGGTGTGGGAAAGCCGCTTGGCAAGCCCCGCCGCCTGAATCGAAAGAATCTCCCGGCAGCGTTCCTCCCGCTTAACGCGGTCATCCGGCACAAAGGGGTGTTTATCATAAGCGCGGTTGATCTGCGCTTCTTCCAGGGCGGGAACCGGCGCGTCGATCACTCGGTAGGCTGGTGGAGGGACGAGGGTGGCGTTATCCGGGAAGCTACCGTTTTGCCTGCGCTGGGATAAAAGCCGCTCCAGATCGACGCAGGCAACCGCTTCGCTGCCCTCTAGTAAAAAGCGGGGGCTGTCTGCGAGGAGCGTGCCGTTTTCCGCCACTGTGCATGCGCCGGCAAAGACGAGATCTGTCGTAGATTCTCCAACGCCTGCGGAGGCATAGGCATAAGCGCACAGTGCTTTGGCGCTCTGCTGTGCAATCATGGCGCGGCGATAGTCATTTTTTGCAACCGCTTCGTTGCTGGCGGAGAGGTTGACGATCACATTTGCTCCGGCCTGTGCCATCCGTGTACTGGGCGGCAGAGGAACCCAAAGATCCTCACAAATTTCAACGCCAAGCACCGCGCGGTCATTCAAGCGAAAAAGCAGGTTTCCAAACGGAATATCCTCTCCTGCAAAGCGGACCGTTTCCGCCTTTGCCTGCTCTGCCGAGACAAACCACCGCTTTTCGTAAAATTCCTGGTAATTCGGCAGGTAAGTCTTTGGTACAAAGCCGAGGATTTTACCACGGTGCAGAACGGCAGCACAATTATAAAGAAACCCGTCTACCCGTAAGGGAATGCCTATGACGATCACGGTAGAAAAGCCCTTCGTCTGCTCCGCAAGGCCGAGCAGCGCCTGTTCGCAGCTGTCAAGCAGCACATCCTGCCCAAATAAATCGCCGCAGGTATAGCTAGAGAGGCAGAGCTCCGGCAGCACGGCCACCTGAACGCCCTCTTCCTGTGCATGGCGCAGGGCGTCCAGCGTATAGATTGCATTTTGTTTTGGGTTGGCAACACAGGTGCGCGGGCTGAAAGCGCCGATTTTTAAAAAACCGAAATCCATAGAGAAACCTCACAACGTTTATTAATTTACAGCATTTAGTATATACTCTTGCGATGAGAAAAACAACAGATAAACCGGCAAACAACAGCAAAAATAAAACCGGTTGAGTTTTGCCGTATCTAGGAGCAAAAAGGAACAGACGGCCCCGGATGGACCGCCTGTTCTTTGGAATAAACGTAGGCTTAGGATTCCTCTTTTACGAAAGTTTCTGCCAGTTCATAGAAATCCTTCTCCGTTTTTATCTGTTTGCCGCAATCACGCAGTTTTTCCCGCGCAACGCTCGGGAGGGAGAGAAAATATTCGTTTACCCCGGCATCTTTTTTCAAAAGAGAATTTAGCCCACCTGCTAATTTAGGATCTGCCATATGATCATTCCTTTCGAGCCAAATGAGAACTGATTTGCTCCGTCAACCTCTTCTGCATCTGTTATGGCCGGGAACGGCTGCTTTTATGCGTTGGCTATTTGCTGTTTTTTGTGTGAGAAAATAACGGTGTACATAATCTTTGGTAAGCTGGAATACCTCTCGGCTTAAAATCGTGATAGCAATCAGGTTTGGGATTGCCAGCAGGGCGTTAAACGTGTCGGATAAGCTCCATGCGAGCTCCATCCGGACCGTACTGCCCAGAAGGACGACGGCGGCAAACAGAATTTTATAAAGGGGAACAGCTCGGTCGCCCAATAGGTAGGAAACGGCTCTTTCCCCATAATATGACCAGCCGATGAGCGTGGCAAAAGCGAATAATACAATTGAAATGGCAATGAATTTTTCGCCGGCGGCACCGAATACTGTGGCAAAGGCGGCGGCGCATAGGGCGGTGCCGCTGTACGCGCAGGAAGGAGCCCAAACCCCTGAGGTGAGGATGGCGAGCGCGGTGACAGTGCAGCATACAAGCGTATCCGCAAACACCTCAAAAATGCCCCACATGCCTTGCTCGACCGGCTCCTTTACATCCGCATCGCAATGGACGATCACGGAAGTGCCGAGCCCAGCCTCATTGGAAAAGACGCCCATTGAAACGCCGGTGCGCAGTGCGCGGGCCATGCCGTAGCCCGCTGTTCCACCTATGGCAGAACGAATGGAAAAAGCCTCTGAAATAATACCGCCGACCGCCTGCGGAAGGCGGCGAATATTTATCAAAATTACAGCGCAGCCTGCTGTTAAATACAGAATTGCCATGATGGGAACTAGTTTTTCCGTCACGGCGGCAATGCGTTTGATACCGCCGAGCAAGATAATTCCAATCAATATGGCCGCCGCTGCTCCTGTCACTTTGGGGGATACGCCGAAGGCGTTTTTCATAGCCTGCGCCATTGAATTGCTCTGCGAGAGGTTGCCCATGCCGAAGGAGACGGGAATACAAAGGGCTGCAAAGAGCAGAGCCATCCATTTGCAGTGAAGCCCTTTTTCCATATAGACCATTGCGCCGCCTACCCAGCGATTTTTTGCATCCGGATAGCGGTAGCGGATGCCGAGCGTTTTTTCCGCAAAGCTTGTCATCATGCCGAGAAAAGCGGAAGCCCACATCCAGAAGATCGCGCCCGGGCCGCCTGTAGAAAGGGCGATAGCAACACCGACGATGTTGCCGGTGCCGATTGCGGCGGCGAGTGCGGTGGAGAGTGCTTGGAACGGAGTGATGGAATGGGCAGGTAGCTTCTGCCTGCCTCCCTTCCTGGCGAAGAGGCTGCCGACCGTCAGGCGCATCCATTTGGATAACCAGCGGACCTGAAAAAAACGTGTGCCGACCGTGAACAGAAAGCCGACCAGCAGAAAGCAAAGGAGCATCCCACGGCCCCAAAGGATGGAGTTGAGCATTTGATTCAGATTGGAAATTGTATTTGTAAATGCCGCCATGGATAGCCTCCAATTCAAACATGTTGTGCACATGATACTTGCAATAATTAAGAAAAGCTTATTTCAGAATGGATGGTAAGGCGAAACGGCATTCATCTCAATCCACGCACCCGCGTGGGGCGCTACCCTTCTGGTTTAATCCCATATTACGCACACTTCGACTTGAATATCACCTATATAGGAGCAAATTTGTATTCTCTTTATTTACCTACCTATGTGAAAGTGTGTTCTATATATATGCATGAGCAAGCCTATATTATTATTGCCGATGCCTCATCAATTGTATGAGATGTAGCGCGCTGTGTCGGATGCGACAAAACAGGATTTCTATACAATATTCGTGAATCGGCAGACTTATTTCGGCATGCCTGTTTCAATCCACGCACCCGCGTGGGGTGCGACCTACAATATAGCATAAATGCCCGTAACTACGTTAGATTTAATGCTTGTTGACTTGCATTTGACTTGCATTACCCAGATAATCGTTAAGCTTGTCCACTGATCTTATTTTAAATTTGGTGTCCAGATGCGTATAAATACCAAGCGTTGTTTTTATGTCTGAGTGCCCAAGCAGATCTTTTGCTGTCAGCACATCCACACCCGCCATATAGAGCATCGTGGCGTATGTGTGCCGCAACCAATGCGCCGTGAAATGGGGGATGGTTAAAAGGCTTGATTTCCCGACTTTTGGAGAACCGAACTTTTTATCAATTTCCCTTAGATAATCATCCCACATAACGCGCCAGGAGCTTTCTGACACAATTTGCCCAGTCGCGGAGGGGAATACCAATAAACTTGATTTAGGCTGATCTGATAAGTAGACCGCCAGAATTTCCGGAATTGATATCACACGCATCCCCGCGTTTGTTTTGGTGGATGCCTTGACGTGCGGAACACCATCATGAAATTCGACCGATTTATTTACCGTTACAGTGCGATCAGCCAAGTTTATATCAGGCCACGTAAGAGCAAGTAATTCGCCGCGCCGCAATCCAGTGTACATCATTATTACGGCCGCAAGCTGCATTTTATGAGGCGTGTTTAATATCCAGCCTTGCTCCTCTTCTGTTAAGGCTCGCCTGTGGCTTTGCGGGGCATTCTTGGGGATAACCACAGCATCAGCAGGGTTATAATCTAAAACGCGATTTGTAATCGCTAAGCGGAATATTTGCGAAGCCGTTAGCTTGATATCGCCTAAAGTCTTTTTTGAGGTAGGCTTACCGGTATGCGGGTTCTCGGCTGCCAGAGCGTCAACGATTTCTTGTATGTCATAGGTTTTAATATCGGATATGCGCAATCCATGCAGATTTTCCAAGCGTTTTATATATCCCTCATAAGACCTTAACTGAGAAAAAGATATATCCGCTTCTTTGTATTTAATCCAGCGTTTTGCCCAGTCCCCGAACGTATCGCGCTCTGCTGTCACGTCGATTCCTTTACGCAGAGCAAGCTTAACCTGTAGGGCCGCTTCGTCGGCCTCTTTTTGTGTGTTGCCGTACACTGTTTTATATTTTCGTTTACCATCCACCATCCCCAGATATACCTGCACGGCGATCCTTCCATCTGCACGGCGCTTATTTTGCTTTCGAGGCATTTCATCACTCCCAAATTATATATTTAATAATTATGCAAAGATAACCTATGATAAAATAGCCCTCCCTTCTATATAACGAAAAAAAACGTCAAATGTTGCACTTGATTGAGAAAATATTTTTTGATTTTGCTTTTTCTCCGTTTTGTACAAATTGCCTAAAGAATATTCTTGCATGTTTTTTTCGCTTGGTCAAATCGTTTTGACCAAAATTCACAAAATATGTGCTAAAATTTAGTTAGTGGTTACTCTTCACAGTTAGGCGTAAATTAAGGGAAAATTAGCAACAATAGACACGAGGTGTCTATTGTTGTGAAATACAAAGTAACCGTATTGCTAAAGCCATACAGAGAGCAAAACGCAATGACAGTGCGAATGTTGGAAGCAAAGGCAGGAGTAAGCAAGACACAAATCGTCAATATTGAGAATGGAAGCAATCTGCCGACGCTTCCCACCCTATGCAAACTTGCCGCCGCGTTAAAAGTCAACCCGCATGATATGTTGATTTTTGAAACGGAAAAAGATCAAGTTGACGAGCAAGCAAAGGAGTGATAATATATAAACGAACGAATGTTCTGAAACGAGGGCAAAAAGAATAAGGCAGCTTGCACTTTGGCCGGCGCGGCTGCCTTATTCCGATAGGGGGGCACTATTGTACCTCCGCACCCTCATTATACAGCAGACGGTGGTTAAATGCAATGCGCCGTTTTGAGGCGTGTGTCTATTATTAGGAGGGTTAAAAATGATGGAAGAAAAACAAAAGAATAAGAAACAAATTGAAGATGAATTCTTACATAGTTTAGCAAAAACGCTTTGCAAGACCGAGCATCCGGAATTAGCGTTTAATTCTTATAGCAAAGCACTAAAAGTTTTGTACAATGAGTTCGGCAAGAAGCCGAAGAACGACCTTTTGTCTTTCAGTCAAACTACTAACATCAATGTCTAGATCGGCAAATAGTTTCTTGAGACATATAAATATTTTTTCTTCTTTATCCCCTGAATCAGCCGACAATGATTCAGGGGGTTTTTCCGTTTTACCGAACTCCGCATCTAAATCAGTGATTTGGTAGATATCGCAGAGTATAAGGAAGGTTTCTGCGTCGGGCTGACGATTATCCGCTTTCCCAACTATATACCGTTTTTATCAGATACATGATATACCTTTTTTTTTCGTAGTAGTAATACAACTTCTTTCACG
>ENA-OQDT01002197-OQDT01002197.1-human-gut-metagenome-genome-assembly--contig:-NODE-2197-length-10249-cov-5.108279_pt1 | contig 10249 bp, 9 predicted proteins | sample MGYA00242786_ERZ504617 | MGnify/ENA primary metagenome ERZ504617 (study PRJEB26092, sample SAMD00036337) | human gut metagenome | host: Homo sapiens | study: EMG produced TPA metagenomics assembly of... | reverse complement strand
TGTATCCTGTGCAGATCAGCCGAGATCGATCTTGAGATCTCCCGGCTTGATGATCCCTTTTGCACGGAAGATCTTGCCGATCACCCAGGTAATGAGTAATGGAAGCACAAAACAGATCAGGATCATTCCGACCCAGTCAAACGCTCCCGTTGTATAGCCTTCCGGCATCTGTGCCCATCCTGTGATCACGCCGATCGGTCCTACCAGACCGGAAGTTCCCATTCCGGATGAGATCGCAGGGCCATTGTTCCGCATATGGAACACGCAGGTTGCGATCGGTCCGGTGATCGCAGAAGTGATGACCGGAGGGAGCCAGAGAACTGGTTTTTTTCATCAGGTTCGGGACCTGGAGCATGGAAGTTCCCAGTCCCTGTGCAACAAACCCGCCGATCCCGTTATCTGGAAAGCTCAAGATCGCGAAACCGAGCATATGTGCACAGCATCCTGCAGTTGCTGCTCCGCCTGCCAGTGCCAGTCCGTTCCAGACTTCCATTGTCACGCTGCCATCCGCAATACCGACGAGGACTGCCCCGCCGCTGATGCCGATTGCGGCACAGATCGCAGCCGAACTGATCGGAAGTGTCAGGACAACTCCAACTACTACCGATACGATGATCCCCATCCAGAACGGTCTTAGATCTGTTGCCCATCCGATAAAGGAACCAAGTGCATCGCAGACACTCTTGCATACAGGTGCCAGAAGCATCGCCAGAACTACGCCAACGATCACGGTGACTGCCGGTGTCACGATGATGTCGATCTTTGTCTCCTTGGAAACCAGTTTTCCGATCTCACAGGTGATGACTGCCACAAAAAATACTGCCAGTGGTCCGCCGGAACCGCCGATCGCATTGCAGGCAGCTCCTACTGCACACAAGGAATACATGACCAGCGGCGGTGCCTGGAGCGCATGACCGATCGCAAGTGCCATCGCAGCACCTGTCACACTGGTCGCATAACCACCGATCTCCAGAAGCTTCTCTGAAACGAAACTTCCCGGGCATACATTCTGCCCTATGGTGTTGATGATCGTACCGATCAGAAGTGACGCAAAAAGTCCCAGTGCCATGGAACCCATCGCATCGATCCCGTAGCGTTTGAACGATATGATCACGTTCTTCCGCTTCAGAAAGCTTTGTTTTTCGTTGCTCATAATCTCTTTCCCCTCGTAAAGTTTATTTGTTATCCAGAACTTTTTTATTCTTCCGGATCTTTGACCGGCTCTGCCGGGATGAACACTCTGGAATGGTTTTTCTCGGCTTTTTTCTGTTTTTTTGCTTTTTTCTGTGCTTCTGCGCAGAATTCCATCTGAGAATTGATGAGAGTTTTGCCTCTCTTGTCCTGTTTCTCATACGTTCCATCAGGCTGAAGCAGATGTGCCTTTACATTGTCACGGAATTCCAGATCCAGGATGTGCTTGATCTCTTTCTTGATCTGCTCATCCTCTACCGGGAATACGATCTCGACACGGCGGTCCAGATTTCGCGGCATCCAGTCTGCACTTCCCATGTAGATCTCCTCAGCTCCGCCATTCTGGAAGTAAAAGATCCTGCTGTGTTCCAGGAATTCTCCGACGATGGAGCGCACATGGATGTTTTCGCTCACTCCCGGGATTCCCACTTTCATGCAGCAGATGCCTCGTACCAGAAGATAGATCTGCACGCCGCAGGAAGAAGCATGATAAAGAGCTGAAATGATCGCCGGGTCACATAAAGAGTTCATCTTGGCAACAATGCATGCCGGAAGTCCTTGTTTCGCATGTTCTGCTTCTCTCTCGATCATCTGCAGGAAACGGTTTTTCATCCAGATCGGTGCGACGATCAGACGGTTCCAGCGCTTTGGCTCAGAATAACCGGAAAGCATGTTGAATGCAGCCGTCGCATCCTCTCCGAAACGTTCATCGCAGGTAAAGATACCGCAGTCTGTATAAAGTTTGGCTGTGGAATCGTTGTAGTTACCGGTTGCCAGATGCACATAACGGCGGATGCCGGTCTCTTCTCTTCGAACGACCAGAGTGATCTTGCTGTGTGTCTTGAGACCGACAAGACCGTAGATTACATGACAGCCGGCTTTTTCGAGCATTTTTGCCCAGACGATGTTATTTTCCTCGTCGAATCTGGCCTTCAGTTCCACCAGTACGGAAACCTGTTTACCATTTTCTGCTGCCTGTGCAAGCGCTGCGATGATCGGTGAATGGCCGCTGACGCGGTAAAGTGTCTGCTTGATCGCGAGGACACCAGGATCCTTCGCTGCCTGGCGCACGAAATCTACGACCGGATCAAAGCTCATATATGGATGATGCAGGAAGACATCTCCCTCGCGGATCACCTCAAAGATATCCTTGTCATTCTGGAACTGCGGCACAGGTGCCGGTGTATGTTTCGGGCTCTTGTACTCGTCAAAGCCTTCCAGTCCATAAAGTTTCATCAGCATGGTAAGATCCAGCGGTCCATTGATGCTGTAAATATCTGCTTCCTTGATCTCAAATTCTTTCTTGAGGATATCAAGAAGACGTGCATCCATCTTTTCTTCTGCCTCAAGTCGGATGACCTCGCCCCACTGGCGTTTCTTGAGCTGTTTCTGGATCTCTACCAGAAGATCCTCTGCCTCATCTTCGTCGATCGTGAGGTCCGCATTACGCATGATACGGTACGGATGCGCGCAGACAACATCATTGCTCAGGAAAAGCTTGCCGATATTGCGCTCAATGATCTCTTCCAGAAGGATCACGGTACGGTCGCCTTTTTTTGCGGAAGGGATCTCTACGATCCTTGGAAGTACAGAAGGCACCTGAACGGTGGCAAATTCCAGCTCTTTGGTATGTTTTTTGTTATTTTTCTTGGCGATCAGTGCGCCGATATTCAGAGTCTTATTGCGGATGAGTGGAAATGGTCTGGAAGAATCCATGGCCATCGGAGTCAGTACCGGATACACATTGTCCTCGAAATACCGGTCAACAAATTCCTGCTGTTTCTGGTTCAGATCCTCATGCTCTGCAATCAGGTGAAGTCCCACTTTCTCAAGTGCCGGAAGGACAGAACGGTTGAAGGTGCTATACTGTACTTTTACCAGCTCATGTGTCTGTTTGCTGATCTCACGGAGCTGTTCTTCGGAGGTCATTCCTGCGATGTCTTTTTTCTTGTAACCTGCATGCACCTGATCCTTGAGGGATGCGACACGCACCATAAAAAACTCATCCAGGTTTGAAGAGGTGATGCTTAAGAATTTCAGTCTTTCAAACAGGGGGAGGGATTTATCCCTGGCTTCGCTCAAGACTCTCTCATCGAATTTCAGCCAGCTTAATTCCCTGTTTACATAGTATTCCGGTTTTTCAAATTTACTTAAATCCATATTTTTCCTCCTCTACGCTCTGCGGCGGCGTTTCAGCACAAGATGTATTCCAAAGACTTCCTCAAAGAACGCTACTTTGTCCTTGAGAAGTCCAAGTTCCAGAGAAATGTCACGGCTGGAGTCGATCATAAGCTGCAGTTCTCTGTCTTTGAGCACAGCCTTGAGCCCCTGCACTTTCTGATAATGGCTGCGGTCCATGGCATTCGCAAGGCGAAGGATCGCGGTCAGTTTCGCTACCAGAAGATAACGTTCCTTGTCGAGTCCCGGACCATCGTCATAATTTCCATAATAAACGAATTCTGTCGTATTATAACGTACCGCGCTGGCAATGACTCTTCGCTCTTCTGTGGAAAGTCCGATGATCTCGGTCGCCATGATGATGCGGTAAGAACACTCTGCCACATCGCCCATGCTGATGTATTTACCGCAGTCATGGAGCTGTACGGCGATCTGGAGAAGAAGACGTTCTCTTGCACCCATACCGTGGACTTTCTTCATGCTGTCAAAGATCGTCAGTGCGATATCCGTTGTGCCCTGGATATGGTTTTTGCCGCTGGAATAGCGTTTGGCAATGTTTCTGGAAGCAACCAGAATGTCATTTTCGAAATTGTGGGCGCTCTTGATGAACTTCTTCTTTTCTCCGTAATCGTAGGCAATTCCATCAAGAAGAGAAACTCCCGGAACCCAGACTGCTTCTGCCTGGAAAATGTCGATGAAGTTTTTGCAGATGACCATCGTCGGAACGATCAGGGACGCATACTCCAGATCGATCCCCATCTCATCTGCCAGTGCCTGCTCTGTCTTGTATACCGTTTCCTCATAATGCTTCCCAAACTCTTCCATTGTGAGGATATGTTCTCCGATATGCTCCTGAAAGATCGTATCTGCAAGAAAATCCCCCATCAGGATCACATTTTTGATCTCCCGGTCTTTCAGATACAGCCGCTGAAAAGCGGTTAGGTCATTTCGGATAAATTCCATGATCAGCTGGTCGTAATGCGTCGTGGTCTTCTCAAGTTCTTTGAGCCGTTCACGGATACGCATGCTTCCCATCTTGAGGCTCTGTGTTGTTACAAGTGCATCCTTGTCAAAAAAGAGACACCTGCAGCCCGCCGCCTCCGACATCCAGGATCGCAGTTCCCTTCTGGATCATCTTTTTGAAGCTGGATTCTTTTGCCGCGATCGATTTGTAGCCCAGAAAATGCTGCTCGGCATTGCTGAGGATCTCTACATGGATCCCTGTACGGCGGTAGATCTGTTCCTGAACGATCAGCGGATTTACCATCTCACGGAATGCACTGGTCGCACAGGCACGATAATCGGAAACTCCGAATTCCTTCATCATCTTGTCAAAATCCTTCAAGATCCCACAGATCGCATCCACGATCTCAGGTTCCAGTCTTCCCGATGAATAGGCTCCCTTTCCGATCTCCAGGCGGTATCTTACATCGTTCAGCTGACGGAATCCGATCTTTTTGGAAAACTCAAAGATCTTCATGCTGATCTCATAAGAACCGATATCAATCGCTGCAAATGTTGTAATTGCCATATCCCATACCCCTTCCTGCTTATCTATTAGTTTTCCTCTTTTCCGAGAAGGTGATCAATAAACTGCTGTGCAGTTCTTCCGGTAAGTCCTCCATGAGAGATCTCCCATTTGCCAGCTTCCGCAAGGAGCTGGTCTTCCGGCATCTGGATGCCATGACGGGCTGCCAGTGTCTTGACGATCGTGTGGAATTCCTTGCGGTCCGGTGCGCCGAAGTAGATACGAACGCCAAAACGATATACCAGAGAAAGTTTTTCCTGTACGGTATCAGAGGAGTGGATATCGTCACTATCTCCAACTTCCAGTTTGTCCCCTGCTCTTTCGCGGACAAGGTGACGACGGTTGCTGGTCGCATAGATCAGAATATTGTCCGGTTTACGCTCCAGACCACCTTCGATCACAGCTTTCAGATATTTGTATTCAATTTCAAATTCTTCGAAGGAAAGGTCATCCATGTAGATGATAAACTTGTAATTGCGGTCCTTGATCTGAGCAATGATCTCGTTCAGATCCTGGAACTGATGCTTGTAAGCTTCAATGATACGAAGTCCCTCATCATAATACTGGTTCAGGATTCCCTTGATACTGGAGGATTTACCTGTACCTGCATCACCGAACAGCAGACAGTTGTTTGCTTTTCTGCCTCGGACAAATGCTTCTGTGTTTTCGATCAGTTTCTGTTTCGGGATCTCATAGCCTACCAGGTCATCCAGACGTACATGTGCGATCCTTGTGATCGGAACGATCTGTGCTTTTCCATTCTCGTCTTTCTCGATACGGAAAGCCTTATGAAGTCCCAGCTTGCCTACGCCGAAATCCTTATAGAACTGGACCATATCTTCCATGAATTCCTTTGTATCCTTGGCTGCTGCCAGTGTGCGGCTCATCTCGCAGATACGGTCGCGGATACGTTTGTTGAACATCTTTCCACTGTCCTTCGGTGCCTGATAGTCGCAGAGGATACCGCAGCAGGAAGTATGGAATACTTTGTCCAGAAGATTCAGGTCAAAATCATACAGTTCCTTGAAGATTGCAAAATCATGGAGTGCCAGCTCATTGATGCTTCCGTCGATATGTCCACGGATCTCGCTCGCGGTGCTGAATGCATTCTCGTTGTTCACAAGAAGCAGAGTCAGATAATTGTGCCACAGGTTTCCTGCAAATCCATAGGAACCTGCTGTCTCGATCAGACCGTTGACACATTCATAGAAATCTTCTTCCATTTCTTTTGCGTTTACGGCTGACTTCTCACAGGCATCCATAAGTGCTGTCATCTTGTCAAGGATCTCTCCATGTTCAAATCCTCTGTATAATACGCATTCTTTTACTCTGGTCATTTTTATATTTCCTCCTGCTGTCCGTAATTTCCAAGTACACGTACCCCGATCGCCTCTGCTTCAAGACCTCGAAGTGCATTTTTGACCGCCGGATCTTCCAGGTTTCCTTCGAAATCTACAAAGAAACGGTATTTCCAGTTCTGTCCCGGGATCGGTCTGGACTCGATCTTTGTCATGCTCAGGCTGTTGTAGATAAAATGTGACAGCATGTGATACAGAGTACCGCTTGCATGCGGCAGTTCGAAGCATACGCTGATCTTTCCTGCATTTTTCTCATAGATCGGTTTACTGCTGACAATGATGAAACGTGTCACATTCTGATCATTGTGGCAGATGTTTTCGGCAAGGATAGAAAGTCCGTAGAGCTCGCCTGCTGCACGGCTTGCGATCGCCGCCTGGTTTCTCTTCTGCTCTTCCTTGATCCTCTTGGCTGAAGCTGCTGTGTTCTCTGCCTTGACGGTTTTCCATGACGGATGTTCTTCGAGATAATGTTTACACTGTGCAAGTGCCTGTGGATGGGAATAGACGGTGTCGATCTCGTCCACGGTCACGCCCGGAAGTCCCAGAAGCACGTGCTGTACGCGGACCCCCTGCTCCCCGACGATATAAAGCTGATATTCTGTCAAAAGATCATAAATATCCGTCACGATCCCCTCTGTGGAATTCTCGATCGGAAGGACTGCATAATCAGCCTTGCCAAAAGCAACCTCCTCCATCGCTGCACGGAAGGTCTTGACATGGTAGCTGTTGATCTCCTCCGGGAAATATGCTCTCATGGCCGCATAGCTGTATGCGCCCTCAACTCCCTGAAAAACAACGTTTACATCTTTGAGCGGAAGTTCGTCGACCATCTTGTAGTTTCGCTCTGTTCCGACACCATTCTTGGTCAGAAGCTGGTACTGGCGTTTGCGGCTGATCGCCATGATCTGCTGAAAAAGCTCCTGCGCACCAAGGCTGTTGAAGCTTCCATGTGCCTGATTCTTGAGAACATCCAGTTTGTCCTGTTCTCTCTTCGGGTCAAGTACCTGCTTTCCTGTATGTATCTTGTATTCTGCAACATCCTCGCAGACTTTCATTCGTTTTTCAAATAACCGTAAGATCTCTTTGTCGATGACATCGATCTCCTTGCGGCATTCCTGTAAATCTATCATTCGTTATTCCCTTCCGATACCGGTGATCCGGATACCTCTTTTCTTGTATTTACGATCCGGGTGATGTCCCCGATAAAGGACAGTGAGCCAAAGGACAGGATCACATCGTCCTTCCCTGCCATCTCAAACAGTTCCTCGACCGCTTTTGCGATATTTTTCTCCGCGTGGACATGTGGGTTGCATGGACAGATCGCTTCGGCAAGTTCCTCCGCCGGGAGTGCCCTCGGGTTATCCGGTGTCTCGATCGCAATGATCTGTTCTGCATAAGGGCAGAGTTTCCGGATAATATATGGATAATCCTTGTCCCGGAAAACACCCATGATAAAAAACATCCTGCGGTCTTTGAAATATTTCCGTACAGAATCCTCGAGCATATCTGCCGCAGCCGGATTGTGTGCTCCGTCCACGATAAACAGCGGATCTCTGTGGATGATGGTCAGTCTTCCGTTCCAGTGGGTTGCCTTAAGTCCTTCCCTGCGCTGCTCTGTCGTGGTATGATAGCCTCTCTCATCCAGGATACGTAAGGCTTCCAGTGCAAGGACTGCATTCTCCGTCTGGTAGGAACCGGCGAGAGAAAGTGTGTATTCCTCTCCTTTGTAGAGGAAACGCTGTCCGGTAAAATCTGCTTCCAGCACTTCTGCCTGGGAAATATCTGCCGCGCAGAGGTCTGTCCCTGCCTCATGACTTACGTTCTCTATGACCTTCAGTGCCTCCGGTTCCTGTCCGATCGTTGCCACGCTGCAGCCTGGTTTGATGATGCCGGCTTTTTTCTCCGCGATCTCTGCGATCGTGTTGCCAAGGAAGGACTGATGATCCATGCTGATCGGTACGAGAACAGCAAGTTCTGTCGTGCGGATCAGGTTTGTCGCATCTGTGATACCGCCCATGCCTACTTCCAGGATGACCGGATCACATTTTTCTTCTGCAAAAAATAAAAATGCCACCGCCGTTTCGATTTCAAATGGGGTGGGATGTGCAAGACCTTCTGCGGTCATTTCTTCGATCACTGCAGCAACCCTGGTCGTATGTTTTGCAAATTGCTCTCTGCTGATCGGTGTTCCCTCCACCTCGATCTTTTCTCTGTAAGAATATACGGATGGGGAAATATACCGTCCAACGTGATATCCGGCATTGGTCAGTGTCGTATATAAATACGCGATCACGGATCCCTTGCCGTTGGTTCCTGCTACATGAACATATTTAAGCTGATCCTGGGGATTGCCAAGGCGCTTCATAATTTCCTTTATATTGGTAAGATCCAGGGCACCGCCTGCGTACTGCTCTGCGTCTCTGATGTATGCCCTGCTTTGCTGATAATCCATGTTGTATGCTCCTGTTTCTTAAATGTGTTATTTGTATAAATATAACATCTGTGTATCTTTTTTTCAAGACCAGCCATACTAATTAACGCATCGTTAATATTGGTTTTGATCAAATCTTTTTTACTTCAGGAGGAACCGCTATGAACCAGAATCTGACAAACTTTTTTCTCTGCGGCTCGATCGGATGGTGCATGGAGGTTTTCTGGACCGGGCTTCACTCCCTTTTCACGGCCCTTGAGCTGCGTCGCTGTCAGCTTTGTCGGCATCGTCACCGCCGCTGCGTAGCCATAGGGTGGAAGGAAGCGCGGCTCCGGCGGCTGCTCACACGCCGGTTCGGCCGATGCGGCAGTCCCCGCCTCCGGGGCGGCCTGCACAGCAGTATGGAGTTGAATGCGCCACGGGTGGCCGCCCTGCAGTGCACAGTCCGGCTGCCCGGCTGCAGCGAACAGCTCGCCCGCCTCCGGCCGGGTCATCGCAGCAAGCAGGATCCAGTCGCCCAAGGAATCCGCGCCCTCCAGCAGGGCGGCATCCGGCGGCAGGCTCAGTCCCTGCGCATAGCTCTCGAGCCTGCGCGTCAGGCGGGCGGCGCAGCAGGTCATGATCAGGCGGTACTGTGGCCGCGTCATGGCGACATAGAGCACGCGCATCTCCTCCGAAACGGCCTCCTGATCCAATCTGCGCGCAATGGCCTGCCGCGCAATGGTCGGGCAAAGGATACGCGCTGCGGGGTCATAGCAGTTTGAGCCAAGCCCCAGCACAGGATCGGTGAGCACATTGGCGCGGGAGTCCGTGCGGTTGAAGCTCTTGCACAGGTCCGCCAGAAATACGACCGGGAATTCCAGTCCCTTGGAGCTGTGGATGGTCATCAGCCGAACGGCCCCGGCCGCCGCGCCGCCGCTTGACGGCACGCCACGCTCCCGCAGGCCCTCCAGATGGCGCAGGAAGCCGGGCAGACCGCAGCCGCCTGCGCGCTCATAGGAATCCGCGATCGAGCGGAACGCCGCCAGATTCCGCTGCCGCTGCGGGCCGTTCGGCAGAGCGGCACAGAGCGCGGGCAGCAGGAGCCGCTCCTCCGCCTCCTCGAGCAGGGTGCGCAGCGGCGCCTCCTGCGCCGTGCGGCGCAGGTCCTCCAGCACGGCGCAGATGGGCGCTTTGCTTTCGCAAAGCAGCGTGTAAAGGTCAGCGTCCCGGTCCCCGGCGCGCAGCGGCCAGCAGCGTCGGCAGGATAGCCGCCAAACGGCGAGAGCAGCACCGTCAGCAGCGGGATATCCTGATGGCGGGTTTGTCGATGGATCTGCAGCAGTGCGAAGAGGAAGCGGATCTCCTCTGCGGCAAACAGGTCGTCGCTGCCGCAGGAGGCCGGAATGCCGTGCCGCCGCAGGGCGTCGAGATAGGTCTGCGTCCGGCCGGAAAGCGAGCGCATCAGGATGACGATATCTCCGGGCCCGATGGGCCGCAGCCCGTCGCCGTCCGGGATCTTCTCCTCCTGCCGCAGCATCTCCGCGATGCGCGCGGCGACAAACTCCGCCTCGGCCGCCGCGC
>ENA-OQDT01002194-OQDT01002194.1-human-gut-metagenome-genome-assembly--contig:-NODE-2194-length-10260-cov-5.782295_pt1 | contig 10260 bp, 13 predicted proteins | sample MGYA00242786_ERZ504617 | MGnify/ENA primary metagenome ERZ504617 (study PRJEB26092, sample SAMD00036337) | human gut metagenome | host: Homo sapiens | study: EMG produced TPA metagenomics assembly of... | reverse complement strand
TATTACTTTCTTATGTATCAAATGCCAATCTTAATGAAAGCATGTTTCTCTCACTGATCGTTATTCTGCTTAAGATTGCGCTTACAGTGATCAATATCATTGTATTGCGTAAAACTTGCAAGAGCATTCGGACGTGGTATTGGATTTGCGATCGGACTCATCTTATTACAGCCAATCTTCTTACTGAATTCTTGGCTTTGGCTCTGACCAGTACTACGGATGCAGACAGATAATACAGACACATAGCTCTTATAATGAACGAAGGCATCTGAGATTTTTCTCCCAGATGCCTTTTTCTTATTTAATATTCTGATTTGACTGCCCAGCGCATTTTGGTTGATCTGGCGCGTCCATTCTGAGCACATTCCTGTGCTGATGGACGTACTACATCTTTGGCATAAATCGGAATAGATTCCTGCTTTGTATCCTGCCTTGAGGGCTTTTTTGACAAGTTTGTCTTCTCCGGAATGGAAGGTCAGTATTGCAACGCGTCCGCCTGGTTTCAGGGCATCCGGAAGTTTCTCCATAAACTCATAAAGAACTTCAAATTCACGATTCACATCGATTCTAAGTGCCTGGAATACTCGCTGGCAGGTCTTACGGACGGTATCCTTCTTTTCTTTTTCCGGAAGGAAATCCAGTGTTTTTTCTATGATCTCACGTAATTTCGTAGTAGTATCCACACGGTTTCCTTTGCGGATCTCATCTGTGATTGCCTTAGCAATTTCCTCGCAGTATGGCTCATCAGAGTTCTCATACAGCATTCCGGCAAGCTCATCGCGGCTAATCTTGTCCAGTCGCTCGGCTGCACTGATTCCTTTTTCCTGATTCAGGCGCAGATCCAGCGGTCCGTCTGCACGGAAGGAAAAACCACGCTTCGGGTTATCAATCTGCATAGATGACACACCGAGGTCTGCCAAGATGAAATCAAAACCGCCGGCTTCCTTTGCGATTTCGTCAATTGTGCAGAAGTTCTGAAGTTTCACTGTCAGGATGTCCTCTCCAAATCCCTGCTCTGCCAGACGCTTACGGGTCTTTGCAGACTCTTCCGGATCCACATCTGTTGCATACATGTGCCCCTCGCCGTGCAGACACTCCATCATCGCTTTGGTGTGACCGCCATATCCAAGTGTCGCATCAAACCCGGTCTCACCTGGCTGGATCTTAAGAAAATCAAGGATTTCGTTTACCATGATCGAAATGTGCATTCCCGCAGGTGTGTTTCCTTTGCTGATGACATGCTCGATCGTGTCTTTGTATTTCTCTGGATTCAGTTCCTTATACTTCTCCTCGAATTTGCGTGGATATTTTCCTTTGTATCGTACTCTTCGTTTGTGTGGTGTCTGTGTTTCCTGTCCCATATCGTTCTCCCTGTCTTTGTATTTTTATTGAAGATTACATTTTTTCTTTTATAAATTTTGTTACTGTTCACTCCGTTCACAGCAACTTGGACAAAATGCATTCCAACTCACCTTCGATGGCAGCGTTTTGCCCCGTATGTCCCGGGATTTTGTCATCTTCATGACAAACACCTCAGGGAATATTACCTGTCTACAGTTATAAACTTTTCTACTATATCAAGTGCTGTCTCACTCATAAAGCCGCCCCATCCATGTCCGGCATTCTTAAATTTGACAAATTCCACTTCCTTATCCATTCGTTTCAATGCCTCATATAAAATGCAGGACTGATTAAACGGAACCAGCGGGTCGCTGCCGCCATGCATAATAAGGATTGGCGGTGTCTTACGATTGCGGCGCAGATGTACCACGGGATTTGCCGGGTAAGCATCCTCTGGATGATCGTGAAGTGCTTTTCCACCGATCAATACTCCTGACGGACTGTCTGCGGAATCATGATCGATCGCAGACGGATACTGTGACGCTGCCACAAGATCGGTCGGTCCGAACCAGTCTATGATACAATCTACTTCGGTTGTTGTCTGCGGATATTTTTCCGGAAGATATTCTGCATCTCCGGTAATTCCTGCCATCAGGGCAGTATGCGCTCCGCTGGAATCACCCCAGAGTGCCACCTTACTCGCATCAATCCCATAATGAGCTCCATTCATCCGCAGGAAACGAATGGCTGCTTTGGTGTCTATTACCTGAGCCGGAAACGGTGCAAGCTCACTTTCTCTGTGCTCCACGATCGCCACGGCATATCCTCTTTCACACATCCGCACCAGTGTCGGAAGGCTCTGAAACAATTTCTGCTTATGCCATGAAGATCCCTGCACATATACGATCAGCGGCCACTTCAGATCCTGTCCGTAGACCAGCGGTGTCATGATCTGAAGGTGAAGTTTCTTTCCGCTGTGCTCTGCATATTCTACATCCGGATAAAGTTCTGTGCAGTATCCGAAGGTGTCCTTTACTTCTATTTCTTTCACTCCCTCCGGAAGTTCCTCACTTTCCGGGAATCGCATTTTTTCCATCGGGGACAGTATTTTTTTCACGTTTTTCCTCCCGTATGTCTATTCTTATTTATACATTATTTCATATTTCTGATTTTAGATTATCATACCATGTCGTCCTGCTCATCACAACTATAAATCTACTGACCAGCAGTGTCCCCCAATGACCTCAAAATAATCAACGTCAAATTATGCCACCAAATTTTCAGGTCAAAAGTGCCCCGTAAAAGAGCAAGTATAGAGCAGGTCCACAAATTCATGGGCTGCTAATGACTCTGAGAACAACAATTGCAAAGAAAGTCCACAAAAACTAAGTAAAGCAGATGGTCTGAATAGAAGCAAGTACTCTAGAAGTCAATAAATCTACCGAAAATGGATGGTCTAAGCAAATACAAGTACTAACATGATCCCTCATCCGAAGCTCCACAAACTGTCCCCTTATTTTTTCTTTAAATTGCCTCTTTATTCATGTACAGTTCTGTTGTAAAGTATACCCAATCAAAAAGCATAGGAAAAAGGAAGGTTAAGTAAGTTTCCGTTACTGAGAAAAACTATACAGTAACACTTCAAGTACTCTTACCTTCCGGGAAAGGAACAATTATCATGGCAAACACAAATGTACAGACAGCAGCAAACGACAGGGAGTTTACTTCTTCCGTTCAGTTTCTTACTGTAACAGCAATCTTTGTAGCACTTACTTACATCTTTACAGCATTCATCAACGTTCGTCTTCCGATCGCAGCAAACGGAGGACTCATCCATCTCGGCAACGTTCCGCTGTTCATCGGCGCGATCATCTTTGGCAAGAAGACCGGTGCGATCGCTGGCGGTGTTGGAATGGGACTGTTTGACCTGCTTTCCGGATGGACTTTATGGGCCCCATTTACTTTCGTAATCGTTGCTCTGATGGGATTCACTGTAGGAAAACTTACTGAAGACGAAAAACACCAGAACTTCAAATGGTATGTGATTGCAATCGCAGCGGCCTGTGTGATCAAAGTTGTTGGATACTACATCGCAGAAGTTGTTATTTACGGAAACCCGTTCTCACCTGTTACTTCTATTCCTGGAAACCTGGTACAGATCGGTGTTGCAGCAGTCATCACACTTATCGTGATTGCACCACTGAATGTTGCCGCTAAAAGAACAGGTTTAAAAAATAATAAAAAGAAAAAGGACTTGATCTTATGTATAAAATTATGACACCGGGTCCGACGCAGGTTGCCGAAAACGTGCGTCTCGCCCGAAGCAGAGAATGTACAAACCCTGATCTCGATGAGAGCTTTGTAGAATTTTACAAAGAAACCTGTGAAGAGATCAGCCGCCTTCTCCACACCGACAACGAAACTCTTATCCTCGGCGGAGAGGGAATCCTCGGTCTGGAGGCTGCCTGTGCCTCCATGACGGAACCTGGCGACCGTGTCCTCGTACTGGATAACGGTATCTATGGCAGGGGATTTGCTGATTTCGTTTCCATGTACGGCGGATGTCCGGAACTCTATTCCAGAGATTACCGCGAAACTCTCGATGTGCAGGAACTTGAAGCTTTCCTCAAAGAACATCACGATTACAAATATGCAACCGTTGTCCACGGCGACACACCAAGTGGTATGCTGAATGATGTTTCCGCAATCTGTCCGCTTCTTAAGAAATACGGCATCATGACGGTTGTCGATTCCGTATCTGCATCCTTCGGTGAGCCGATGCGCATCTCCGACTGGCAGATTGACATCATGTGCGGCGGTTCCCAGAAGGTCGTCTCCGCACCTCCAGGACTTACTTTCGTAGTCATCAGTGACGATGCAAAGAAAGCCATGACAGAGCGCAAGACACCGATTGCGTCTTTCTATGCAAACCTGACTACTTTTGCACATTATTATGAAGAAAAATGGTTCCCGTACACCATGCCGATCAGTGATATCTACGGACTTCGCGCAGCGATCGACAATATCGCCGCTGACCCGGATATCCTCGCACGACACGAAAAGATCGCTGAGGCTTCCCGCAAGGCGATCACCGAAGCTGGACTTTCCCTTTATCTTAAGAGTGGATTTTCCAGTACAGTGACTGTATTTGAAGTACCGGAAGGAACTACTGCAGCCGCCATTCTCGATGGTGTCAAAAAAGATTACAATATCATGCTTGCAGGTTCTTTTGATGTACTTGCAGGCAAAGTCATCCGCATTGGACATATGGGAAATAATGCTGATTTTTACAATGTCCGTGAGGTTTTTGCCGCATTGGACGGAACTCTTGCCAAACTCGGTGTTCCGCTTAAAGCAAGCATGGAGGAAATTTTCTGCGACAGCATGAAATAAAGAGCATCTGAAACACGGATATTGATAGAAACAATATGAAATTAGAGATTCTGTTTTACAAAATGTTCTGTAAAGAACTGAAAGAAAAGAGGCACTTTTACTATGAATAACAACCTGAAAAAATTAATCCTCGCTGCTTTATTTGCAGCACTTTCCTGTGTGGCAACCATGTCCATCCGTATCCCAACTCCGGGAACAGGCGGATACATCCATCCGGGTGATGCCATCGTCATCCTTTCCGGTGTGATCCTTGGACCTGTATGGGGATTTTTTGCAGGCGGCATTGGTTCTGCACTTTCTGACCTGATCGGCGGATATTTCGTTTATGTACCGATCACTTTCGTGATCAAAGGACTGGTTGCACTGGTTGCCGGACATCTGTATCAGAAAATCGGCAAAACTCAGAAGAGCCGTTACGTTGCAGTCGTTCTCGGCGGTGTTGCAGACATCATCCTTGTTGCAGGTGGATATTTCGTATGTGAATACTTCATCTACGGTGCAGGTGCTGCTGCCAGCATCCCGGCAAACATCATCCAGGGTATCGGCGGACTTGTTATTTCCTGCATCCTCTATCCGATCCTGATCTCCATCCCGAATGTACGTCAGATGACTGTCGCGACACGGTAAAAATGCAAATTTCGGCATCAAAAAAGCATTATTTGTATGAATCGATGTTGATAATCCAATTAAATGGCTGTATTGTGCATCGGGAAATCGAGATTAACGTATAATCGATGCCAGTCATTTAATATAGCATATGCAACAGGCATCGAGGAACAGATTTCTCATCTGTCTCGATGCCTGTTAACAATTAACTTAAACTTTATCTACTATTTTGTGGATTTTAGTTCCATGCTTTGATGCTCTTGGCATCTTCATGGAATTGAAATCCTTTTTATATTGCGATCAGATAAAGTACTCGATGACTTCCTCCGGTACGGTTCTGGTCTTTTCGTTATAGATGAGGACTGCTTCCCGCTCTTCCAATGGACCGAGGGAATAGATTTCTTTATTTTCCTGGTTAAAGTATTTGAATGGAACAATACGGTTGTAAGCTCTTGGATGATCTTTGTCGATCAGGATGTCTTTCTGCTCATAGGATTCATCCCAGTAATACGGATCAAAAAGAAGGATATTTCCATTCTCCACTCCGGTCATCAGGACATAGTGCTCTTCGTCCAGATACAGACGGACAACTGCCACGCCGCCGTGGTTCAGTGCATGATTGATGCGGCTCTCCTCACTTATGTACACGCTTCGTCCAGACAGGTATTCACTGCTCACGGACATGATTCCAAGCTCTCCGTACTCATTTAGCCAGTTGCTCAGGAACATCATCGCGGCTCTGGATGTTCCCCTTTTCCCCGGGATACCTTCCTTGCTGTGGCAGTCCAGGCAGTAGAGCATGGTATTTCGGATCGCCTCCGGCGGGATTTCCTCCCGTTCAAATAAATAGGCGATCGCATTCATCATGGATGTCGGCCCGCAATCGTATTCAGATAACTGGTAATGTAATGGATTTTTCATAATAAAATCCCTCTCTTCGGTAAAGTTTCAATGCAACCAGTTTATACCAAACCGCTGCTTTTGTAAACCGATGAGAGTGATGATTGTGTTGCTGTTCACTTTATTCACAGCAACTTGGTCAAAATGCATTCCAAATCACCTTCGGTGATAGCATTTTGCCCCGTATATCCCGCGACCATGATCTTCTGCATGACGTATTTCTTAACTTCTTCATCGATTGCAATAGCAGACCAGCTCTGTCCGTCAATGCCGATTCCTGCGATATCATCCGGTGAAACACCGCTGGAACTGATCACTGTCCAGATAGCCTTGCACACAGCCTCCCACCATTCATCCGGATTCTGTTCTGCCCAGCCCGGGTGTGGGTAGTACACCGGATAACCTTCTGAAACTGCCGCTTCTACTTTGCCGTCTTTTCCAAATAACGCAACTTTACATGCACTTGTTCCTATATCAATCCCCAATAAATACTGTTTCGTCATGAGCTTTTTCTCCTTCTCTGGTCATAGATCCTTTTTTCTGTTTCTTTACGGAATATACGTTAAAAACTGGATCTTGCGGAAAGATGAATCACTCAGGAAACATTCGTGTGCGTGCTCCTGTTCATAGAGGATCTTGCCAGGAAGGGCATTGCGTTCTTCATCGGCGGCAATCTGCTTCTGTACCACATCTTCTCTGGCGGCATCAGGGTTATAATTGACCAGACTCAGGAGAAAAACGCGCCGGTCGCTCTCGGTCCGCTGGGAGATCTGGAATTCCTCTGCCAGCTCTGTGAGGCTTATTTCCTGTTCTGTTTTGCTCAATTTCCGGATCATGGAAACAATTCTTTTGTTCATACGATGTTCTTCCTGTGATTTTTTTATTTACATGGTTTTATTTCTATGGAGCAGTTATTTATAGTTTTCTATGTATGCCAGGATCTGCTCCGGATCGTCCATGAATGCACAAAGTTCCATATTGGAAGCATCCATAAATTTCTCGTCTGCGGTATGCTGAAGAAGTGCCTTCATTCCATCGTAATAGCCATTGATATTGTAAAGGACGATCGGACGGTCCAGCCTGTGCAGACTTTTGAGTGTCAGGATCTCAAAAAACTCTTCATAAGTTCCGATCCCGCCTGGTGTTACGATCGTTGCGTCTGAACGTTCCTCAAGGAGTTTCTTGCGCTCGCGCATGGTTTCTGTAAAAATAAATTCGCTGCAGTTCTCATAGAGAACTCCCGGCTTGTCAAAGAAACGTGGAGCAATGCCGAGAATATAACCGTCTTCGGAATCAACGCCTCTGGCTGCTGCTCCCATCATTCCGGTCGCTCCGCCGCCAAACACAAGGCCATGCCCCGCTTTGCCATCATTTTGCCAAGTTCTTCTGTTTTTTCATAATAGATCTGCTCCAGTTCTGCGCTGGAGGCTCCATAGATGCATATGTTCATAATTTACTCCAATCCCGCGAAAAATAACTCGTAAAAATCATCTTCACCTTCCAGCATCGGAGAATTTTCCCCGCCGCCATTGGTGCTTCTGCGCATGGTGGCATAAAATTCTTCTCCGGCGGTGATGAGGTCCATGTCATAGATCTCGTAGCCCAGTTCACGGCATTTCTGGCAGAATGCGCTGAGCGGCTGTGCATCCTTACGTGTTTCCAGAAGCTCTGCCCGAAGGTTTTCGTCGCGGCGGGCTTTGCTTTTTAGTTCGTCTAGCATTTCTGTAATTTCCATGATGTTTCCTCCTTTGATCAATGGATGTGCCACAGCACTTCCTTTATATGCAATACAAATGCAAAATGCAGACATACACCAGCGTATATGTCTGCACTACTTTTCTGATTCTGTGGTGTTGTCTGAATATAAGATACCACATCTTCCTTATGTAATTCAATAACTTTCAGAACAACACACATCCCGTATAAGTAATCGTTCTTGTTCCATAGTAATATTTCAGATCATTATCCCGGCATACCTGCGTCACAAACAATCCGTAAGCTTCCATGGAAGAAATCGTTTTTTCCGGGAAACGACAAGGTTCCGGATATGCACATTTGGGGCAGATCCTGCAGCCTCCTGCTCCCAGCATCAGCATGTCAGGAAATACTTTCATCATCTGCTCCCGCAGAACTTTCAGATATTCTGTATGTAGCTGCTCTGTCTCTCTGTATATTCTGGTATCAATATCCCGCCGCAGCACACCTGTCGTCTGCACCAGAATACCTCTTTTATAAGCACGCATCCTGCTTTCGCATTCATCCAAAGTTCCACAGGCAGGCGGACAGGTCCAGTTGTGATTGTACGCATGACACTTATCTTCTGCACATGTCTCACGCACCAATGGCATTACCTTCAAAGTCTCCGGATTCAATACACCAGCTTCTGAAAATCCGATTTCTTTTGCTGTCCTTATCCATTTTTCTGTAATTTCGTCATCTGTCATCATCTGTTCTCACACCTCCGAAAATGCCATCTGCTTCGCAAAAGTTCTCTGGAATTGTGGCCGACTTGCCAGATCCAGCGGTTCAATTTTTTGCACCAGTTCGCCGGTCAGTGCAAACAACTTCTGATCCATGGTAATCTGACGGCATCCCATTCCGGCAGCATTACCACCAGCGATCACTTTAGAAAGCAGCGGCTCTGGTATCAGGCCGATTCTTGCTGCACTTTTTGCATTCATATAGGTGCCAAATGCGCCACACAGGATCACCCGGTCAACCTGCTCGTAAGTAATCTCAAGTTCTTCCATCATCAGTTCAATCCCCGCTGCAATGGCTCCTTTCGCCATCTGCACTTCCCTGATATCCTCTTGTGTCAGAGAAATCTGGTCTGTAACTGCATAGATCCGATTCTTCTCATCCCCATAATATGCATTTTTGAATCCTTCCCCTGCGGTTAAGGATTCCAAGATCCAGCATCACAGCAATCGCGTCGATCAGACCTGAACCACAAAGTCCCTGAACTTCCACATCCGGTACAGAAGATCCTTTTTTCAAAGTTTCTCTCCAGCCTATCACGGAACTGCATACCGTATCATCTTCCATCCAGATATGATCAACTGCGCCGGGACCGCCTCTCATACCACAACTGATTCGTCCTCCCTCGAGAGCAGGACCTGCTGCGGTAGAACAGGCTACCATTCGATCTTTATTTCCCAGAACCATTTCTCCGTTGGTTCCAATATCGATCATCAGTGTGATCTTATCCTCTTTATACATTCCCGTGGACAATACACAGCCCATGGTATCTGCGCCGATAAAGCCCGCTATATCCGGAATCGTCAGTAACACCCCGCCTGTCATATCCATAAAATAGTCAGAAAGCTTTTCTCTGACCGAATTTTTGATTGCCGGTGCAAACGGAGGATGTGTCAGATTTTCCGGATCGATCTTCAGAAAGATCTGCTGCATGGCCGGATTGCCGACAATCGCCATCGTTCCGATTTTCTCCGGTGCTTTCTTGTATTTTCCACAGAGAGTATGAACAAGATCTTCAATTCCTCGTCGGATCTTCTGGCACTGTACATCCAGCTCTCCATTTTCTGCCGCCTGGATTCTGGATATTACATCAGCTCCATAAGGATACTGAGGATTCAGCATGCTCTCCGAACCAAGGATCCTGCCGCTTTTTCCATCCAGCAAATATGCTACAACTGTGGTTATACCAATATCCACACTGATATGACAGTCACCCTCTTTCACCGGAAATACTGCAAATCCTGACTCCATTCCATTTACAAGGATCCCAGTACTCTTTGGTGCTTCCGGCAGAATAACGGTCACATCCTCTTCCACCTGATACTGGCATGCCAGTACTTCCTGTTTTCCCACCCTGACTTTACATTTTCCACAAAGTCCATGACCGCCACATGGGTAGAGTAGGCGGATGAAAATTTCATCCGCCCCTCATCAAACCGTGCATGAGGTTCTCCCTCACACGGCTTTCCGACATTCTTCTTTCTACAGCATTACGTCATGCTCTAGCCATTTTCTTTAATCCTTTTTCGTAAATGCTATTTC
>ENA-OQDT01002192-OQDT01002192.1-human-gut-metagenome-genome-assembly--contig:-NODE-2192-length-10262-cov-5.117612_pt1 | contig 10262 bp, 10 predicted proteins | sample MGYA00242786_ERZ504617 | MGnify/ENA primary metagenome ERZ504617 (study PRJEB26092, sample SAMD00036337) | human gut metagenome | host: Homo sapiens | study: EMG produced TPA metagenomics assembly of... | reverse complement strand
TTGCTGTTGTACAGCCCGGATTCTCCAGACGGATTCTCTGATTCGGGAAAATCGGAGTCAGGTCTTCAAAGTTTTTTCTCTTCATTGCCTCTGCCGGGCGCAGTCCATTGATCGTAGACACATAAAGAAGTGCACTGAACTTTTCTCCCTGCGTCTTAACTCTTGTATTTCCTGTCAGGATGTCGCCTGTTTTAAGCCCGAATCTGCGAATCTGTGAAGGAGCAACATAGACATCTCCATCTCCCGGAAGATAATTGTCAGAACGAATGAAACCATATCCATCCTGAAGTACTTCAAGGATTCCGTTTGCTGTAAAACCACTGTCCAGCTGTTCAATATCTGTCTCTTCTTTTTTCTCTTCTTTCACTTCTTCTCTCGCTTCTTCTGCTGCTTCTTTCTGCTCTTCCTGCTCATCCAGCTCAAGCATTGCATCGATCAGATCGCCTTTCTTTAATGTCGAAACACCTCTCATCTTTCTTGCTTTTGCAAGTTCTTTCAATGTTGCCAGTGGCAATGATTCATATTTTTCTCGTGTCATATTCTTTTCCTTTCTTTTCAGGTATATCTGTTCTGTCAATCCACTTCACATGTGCCCTTTTCACATACTGGATTATTCATTCATACTTCGGGAATACAAGTCTGATTCGACTTTAATGGAAATTTGCTTTAAATATGGTGTTATTATACAGTATATTTTTCTAAAAAGAAAGAACTTTTTGAACTTTTCTCTGTTTTCCTGTACTTGCGTGTTTCCTTTTTCAGTGGTATCATTAATTCAATCAAATCAGAGAGGTATAAAATCATGACAAACAATGAAAAAGCTTTAAAAATGCATGAAGAATGGAATGGTAAGATAGAGACAACCGCCAAAGCGCATGTCAACTCAAGAGAAGATCTTGCCATCGCTTATACTCCGGGTGTTGCTGAACCTTGTAAGGTGATCGCACAGGATCCTGAAGCTGCATATAAATACACTATGAAAGCCAATACAGTTGCTGTTGTATCTGACGGAAGTGCTGTTCTTGGTCTTGGGAACATCGGTGCACTTGCTGCTATGCCGGTTATGGAGGGAAAAGCGGTTCTGTTTAAGGAATTCGGTGGTGTCAACGCAGTTCCGATCTGTCTGGATACACAGGACACAGAAGAGATCATTAAATCTGTAGTCAACATCGCACCGGCTTTCGGTGGAATCAATCTAGAAGATATTTCAGCTCCACGCTGTTTCGAAATTGAAACACGCCTGAAAGAACTTCTGAACATTCCTGTTTTCCATGATGACCAGCACGGAACAGCTATCGTTGTCCTCGCCGGAATCATCAATGCCCTGAAAGTAACTGGAAAGAAAAAGGAAGATTGCCATGTTGTAGTGAATGGAGCCGGATCTGCCGGAGTTGCTATCACAAAGCTGCTTCTCACTTATGGTTTCCCTCATATTACAATGTGTGACATCAATGGAATCATTTCCAAGAACTCACCGAACCTGAACTGGATGCAGCAGCAGATGACTGAAGTTACAAATCTGGAAGAACGCACAGGAACACTTGCCGATGCATTAAAAGGTGCTGATATTTTCGTTGGTGTTTCTGCTCCGAATATTGTTTCTAAAGAGATGGTTGCTTCCATGAATAAGGATGCGATTCTGTTCGCCATGGCAAACCCTGTACCGGAGATCATGCCTGACCTTGCAAAAGAAGCAGGTGCCAAAGTTGTCGGAACAGGACGTTCTGACTTCCCGAACCAGGTAAACAATGTTGTTGCGTTCCCTGGTATTTTCAAAGGTGCATTAGAAGGACGTGCCACACAGATTACAGAAGAAATGAAACTTGCCGCTGCCAATGCAATCGCAGGTCTTGTTCCGGAAGAAGAATTGAACGAAAACAACATTCTTCCGGAAGCCTTTGATCCTCGTGTAGCAGACACAGTAAGCAAAGCAATTAAGGATTTAATCTAATATGTGGGGAGAGAAGCGCTACCACTCTCTTGACTATGCATTGAAATCCCAGTTTGGAGAGAAAGTATATCGCATTGCATTGAACGGTGGTATGACTTGTCCGAACCGTGATGGTAAGATCGGATATGGTGGCTGTATCTTCTGCAGTGGTATGGGTTCGGGAGATTTTGCCGGTTCTGCCTGCAAAACAATTACAGAACAGCTCGCAGAAGGGAAAGCCATTCTTGCCAGAAAGCGTCCGGTGCATGCTTATATCGCATATTTCCAGGCTTTTACGAGTACCTATGCCCCCATAGAATACTTGCGGAAAGTTTTTACAGAAGCAATCGAAGACCCTGATGTAAAAGTACTTGCAATCGCAACCCGCCCTGACTGTTTAGATTCTGATGTTCTGGAACTTTTAGATGAATTGAATCAGATCAAGCCTGTCTGGGTTGAACTTGGTCTTCAAACCATTCACCCAGAATCTGCCAGATACATTCGCAGAGGTTATCCTTTAGAGGTATTTGATACTGCTGTACATGAACTGAAGCGCCGGAATCTGACTGTTATCGTACATGTCATTTTATTCCTGCCCGGAGAGACTCATGAAATGATGCTTGAGACAATCGAATATTTGAATCATTCAGATATTGACGGAATCAAGTTGCAGCTTCTCCACATTTTGGAAGGAACTGATCTTGCAGTTGAATATCAGAAATATCTTTCAGATCCTGCCTATACCGGTCCTGCTTTCCATATCCCGGATGCGGACGAATACATCGGTCTGCTCACTGAATGTATCCAACATTTGCGTCCGGAAATTGTCATTCACCGACTGACCGGTGACGGACCGAAGGATCTCTTGATTGCACCTCTGTGGACAGGCGCAAAACGAACTGTTTTAAATCAGATCCACAAATATATGAAAGATCATGACTTGTACCAGGGAAAGGAGTATTATGGCTGAAACATTTACATTATATAAATTGATCGTGTTGTACATGTTGGATAGAGTCGATTTTCCGCTTACAACTTCCCAAATATCAGAATTTATTCTGGATAAAGGGTATACAACTTATTTCCGTCTTCAGTCTGCGCTTGCAGAATTAACGGATTCCGGACTTCTGAAAATTGAGCTGACACATAATCGTACGCTTTATAATCTCACAGAAGAAGGGGCTGCTACGATCAACTATTTCAGAAATAAAATTTCTCCTGAGATTCGTCAGGAAATTGATAATTTTATCAATGAGAAAAAATATGATCTGAAAGAAGAGGTTTCTGTTAAATCGGATTACTATCTGAATACAAACCATGAATATGAAGTAAAATGCCAGATTTTAGAAAATGGCTCCCACCTCATCGATATGACACTCACTGTGCCAACTCAGACTGAGGCAGAAGCCATTGTAAATAACTGGAATCGAAAGAATCAGGAGATTTACGCTTTACTGCTCTCGCAGCTTCTGTAAACGCTCCTTGATCTGTTTCTCATAACCAAGATCGCCGGGTTCATAGAACCTGGCGTCTTTTATTTCATCCGGAAGATACTGCTGATCCACATAATGATTCGGATAATCATGTGCGTACTTATATCCTATTCCGTGTCCTAACTTCTGTGCACCTTTATAATGTGCATCCTGAAGGTGTGTCGGAACAGTTGTTTTATTGTTCCGTACTGCATCGTTCGCTGCAAATATTGCATTAACGGCAGAATTACTCTTTGGCGCAGATGCCACATAAGTCACCGCCTGTGAAAGAATGATCTGAGATTCCGGCATTCCGATCCTCTCAACTGCCTGTGCAGCCGCAACCGCAACAGTAAGTGCCATCGGATCCGCATTTCCAACATCTTCCGATGCACAGATCATAATTCTTCTCGCTATAAACTTCACATCTTCTCCTGCATACAACATCTTTGCAAGATAAAAGACCGCTGCATCCGGATCTGAGCCGCGCATGCTCTTAATAAATGCAGAGATAATATCGTAATGGTTATCTCCTTTTTTGTCATAATTCACCACTCGTTTCTGAATGCATTCTGACGCGACATCTAAAGTAATATGAATTTGTCCATCTTCGCTTCTGTCCGTTGTCAATACACCCAGTTCAATCGCATTCAGTGCATTTCTTGCATCTCCACCTGACACATCCGCCAAAAATTCAAGTGCATCATCTTCTATCACTGCATGAAAGCTTCCAAGACCTTTCTCAGTATCATTCACTGCACGGAGAAGCAGTTCCTTAATATCCGTCTTCTCCAGTGGACGCAATTCAAAGATACTTGATCTCGAAATCAAAGCTCCATTTACCTCAAAATAAGGATTCTCCGTTGTTGCGCCAATCAGGATCAACGTTCCATCTTCCACAAATGGAAGCAGATAATCCTGCTGCCCTTTATTAAAGCGATGAATCTCATCAATAAAAAGAATCGTCTTCTTTCCATACATTCCCTGCAGATCTTTTGACTTCTTTCACTACTTCTTCCATATCTTTCTTTCCGGCAACTGTCGCATTGATCTGTTTGAACTCTGCACTGGTTGTATGTGCGATCACCTTTGCCAGTGTTGTCTTTCCTGTTCCCGGAGGTCCGTAAAAAATCAAAGAACTCAGCTTATCTGCCTTAATTGCCCGGTAAAGCAATTTATCTTTTCCTATGATATGCTTCTGTCCCACTACTTCATCCAGTGTCACCGGACGCATCCTGGATGCAAGCGGAGATTCCTTCTCTTTATTTGTCTCTCTCATATAATCAAATAAATCCATCTTTCTCTCCTGTTTTCAATCTTATATTCACATTTTCAATCCATGATCAGATGATCCACTGTCACAAACTCATAACCTTTCCCCTGCAACAGATCTACAATCCGTATAGCCGCCTGCACAGAAGAAGGATAACAGTCATGCAATAAAATAACATCTCCCGGATTTATCTCTTCCACAACTGTTTTTACAACCGCCCCTGCATCTTCGGTCATCCAGTCCAGCGGATCCACCGTCCATCCGATATATATTCTGCTCAGATCTTGTTCGCTGTCCACCGGGAGTTCCCCGTAAGGCGCTCTTGCGAACACCGGTTGTTTTCCCGTTATCTTTTCAATCACTGTATCTGTCTGTTCCAGTTCTTTCTTTGCTTCTCCCGTTTCCAGCTTTGACAGATTGCAATGCGTATAAGTATGATTTCCGATCAAATGACCTTCCTCATACATTCTTTTCACAATTTTTTCATTCTCATCTTTTTCTACATTTTCGCCGATCAGAAAAAAGGTCGCCCTCACTTTACGTTCCTTTAATCCATCCAATAGAATCGGGGTAGAGGATGCATTAGGACCGTCATCAAATGTAAGCGCAGCAACCGGTTTTACCTCATCTGATACATTCTGACTTCGCACTGAATCAGATGAGACACTCATTGTTTTTCTCCCATCCATCTTTATCAGAAATGGGGACATGCCCAAAAACACCAGAAGACAGAAAAACTGTACTACATAACCCCAACTTTTTCCAGACATCATGACAGCTTCCCGCCTTTGACATTCTTACTCTATTCTTATGTCCTGCACCTCGGCATCATTCCTTCTTTTTTCTATGCTTTTCTCTGTATTCCGTCGGACTTGTCTTCTTCACTTTTCGAAATGCTTTCGAAAAATAAAGATTATTCTCAAAACCAACAGAATATGCAATCGCCGAAACCGACAGCCCCGTCTCTTTCAGCAGACGGCAAGCCTGCTGGATTCTGTATTCTGTCAGATATTCTTTTGGTGAACAATTCATATAGGTCTGAAAAGAGCGAAACAGATGACTTCTGCTGATTCCTACATAGTCTGCGATATCTTCCACTGTCACGGGATAAGAATAATTGGTTTCTATATAATTTTCTGCCTTTTCTACATACAAAAGCTTTGCATCTCTTTCCTGATCTTCCCCTTCATGATAGTGCATAAAGACTGACAGAAGACTGTAAAGTGCTCCGGTCATGGCAACCGCTTCTTCATACCCATTGCCCTTTGCATTATAAATCTGTTCCAATCCATTCCGGATCTGTTCATCCGGCACATTTCCTCTTTTTAAAAAAGGACGTTCTTTCAGAAAACCTGTATTTCGAATGATCGATGCCGCATCCGTCCCCATAAATCCAGCCCAGGCGTATTCCCATGGTTCCTGCTGATCGGCATAATACTTTACTTCCACGCCCGGATATAAAATAAACGTATCTCCGGCTTCTAATTTCCACGTCTTTTCTCCAACTGTATAGTATCCTGTTCCTGACAAAATATGGTGGATACAATAATGATCCCTGACTCCGGGTCCCCACTGATATCCTGCTTCACACCTTTGATATCCCGTGTTATATACAGACAACGAAGTCATCAGAATTTCTCCTGACTTATACGAATGTTTGTAAGTCTCTGCCATCTCCCGGCTCCTTTCCCGTATCCTGTGATCTATTATAACACCTCATCTTTTTAATGCAACATTATTACATGCCACAGCACGTATTTTTTTATAGACGTTTTCACTCATTAACGATATAATAAATATAAATAAATCTGATCGACTGGATTACTTTTAATGGAGGTAAATAATGATGAAGAAAAAATTGTTTGATATGTTTGCAGAACTTTTTGGTAATTCCGAAGGAGCTCGTTTTTACTTTTCTCCTGGACGCGTGAATCTGATTGGTGAACACACAGATTATAACGGTGGACATGTATTTCCATGTGCACTGACACTTGGTACTTACGGTGCCGCACGCAAAAGAGAGGATAACAAGATCCATTTTTATTCCATGAATCTGGACTCCTTTGGTATTGTAGAAGCATCTCTTGATGATCTGACAAATAAAAAAGAATACAACTGGGCAAACTATCCGCTTGGTGTAGTTTGGGCATTCAAAGAAAAAGGACATACAATCACAAGTGGTTTTGATATGGTAATTTGGGGAAATATTCCGAACGGTTCCGGACTTTCCTCTTCTGCTTCCCTAGAAGTTCTCACTGGTGTGATCCTGACAGACCTGTTCGAGATCAAAGATCTTTCCATGACAGATCTTGCACTGATCGGCCAGTATTCTGAGAATAACTTCAACGGATGCAACTGTGGTATCATGGATCAGTTTGCTGTTGCCATGGGTAAAAAAGACCACGCAATTTTCCTTGACACAAGTGATTTAAGCTACGAATATGCACCTTGCGTTCTTGATGGTGCCAAGATTGTGATCACAAACAGTAAAGTAAAGCATAGTCTTGTTGATTCTGCTTATAACGACAGAAGAAACGAATGTGCTGCTGCACTGAAAGCACTTCAGAGCGAACTTGACATTCAGGCACTTGGCGATCTTACTCCTGAAGAATTCGAGGCACACAAATCCTTGATCAAAGATGAGATCCAGTTACAGCGTGCAAAACATGCTGTATACGAAAACCAGCGTACAATCGATGCTGTTACAGCGCTGAAAGCCGGAGACATTGAAAGATTCGGAAAATTAATGAATCAGTCCCACATTTCACTGCGTGATGATTATGATGTATCCTGTGAAGAGATTGATATCCTTGTAGACCTTGCATGGAAGATTCCTGGTGTTCTCGGTTCCCGTATCACAGGCGGCGGATTTGGCGGTTGCACAGTCAGCATCGTAAAAGATGAATCTGTAGATACATTTATCGAAACAATCGGAAAAACATATCTTGAAAAAGTAGGACATGAAGCTGAGTTCTACACAGTAGATATCGGAGACGGTGCTTCTCGTCTCTGCTAAGATCAGATGTGAAATAATGTATATTTTGTTATAGGAATGTCATTGGCATTCCTTAATTTAAGGAGGTTCTTGACATATGCTTTATGATGCGATCAAAAAATTAGTACAGTACGGAATCAATACCGGAATCACTCCGGAATCCGAAAGAATTTATACAACGAATCTTCTTCTGGATCTGTTCCACGAAGATAACTATGAAGATGTTGACTGTGATCTGAACAATCTTGTTCTGGAAGACATTCTTGCAGAACTTTTAGATATCGCCGCAGAACGCGGAATCATTGAAAACAGCATCGGCTACCGTGATTTATTTGATACAAAACTGATGAATACTCTGATGCCACGCCCAGCTCAGGTCCAGCAGACTTTCTGGGAAAAATACAAAGTTTCTCCGGAGACAGCTACTGATTATTATTACAAATTAAGCCAGGACAGTGATTATATCCGCAGATACCGCATTGCCAAGGATCGCAAATGGACGGTTGACACAAAATACGGTACTCTTGACATTACAATCAATCTTTCCAAACCAGAGAAAGATCCAAAAGCGATTGCAGCAGCGGGAAAAGCGAAATCCTCTTCCTATCCAAAATGTCAACTTTGCGTAGAAAATGAAGGTTATGCAGGACGCCTCGATCACCCGGCCCGTGAGAACCACAGAATCATCCCGATCACAATTCAGGATAACCCTTGGGGATTCCAGTACTCCCCTTATGTATACTATAACGAACACTGCATCGTATTCAACGGACAGCATATTCCAATGAAGATCGATCGTAATGCATTTGAAAAGCTCTTTGATTTCATCAAGCTTTTCCCACACTACTTCCTGGGATCCAATGCAGACCTTCCGATCGTTGGCGGTTCTATCTTAAGCCACGATCATTTCCAGGGTGGAAATTATACTTTCGCAATGGCGAAAGCTCCGATCATTGAACACTTCACTGTGAAAGGTTACGAAGATGTAACTGCCGGTATCGTAAAATGGCCTCTGTCTGTTATCCGTCTTCAGAGCAAAGAAGTAAAACCTCTGATTGATCTGGCTGAACACATTTTAAATGCATGGAGATCTTATACAGATGAAGATGCTTTCATCTTCGCTGAGACAGACGGTACACCGCACAACACGATCACACCGATTGCAAGAAAGCGTGGAGATCTCTACGAACTCGACCTGACATTGAGAAATAATATCACAACAGAAGAACACCCGCTTGGTGTCTACCATCCACATGCTAAACTGCACCATATTAAGAAAGAAAACATCGGTCTTATCGAAGTAATGGGTCTTGCAGTGCTTCCGTCAAGACTTAAAGGCGAAATGGAGAAGCTTGCTCAGGTTCTGGTCACAGAGGGAACAGCGGGTGTACGCCGTGACAAGCTGATAGAAAAGCACGCTGACTGGGCTGAGGAGATATCAAAGAAAAACAATATAACAGCCGAGAACGTTCACGAGGTCTTGCAGAAAGAAATAGGACATCGTGTTCGCAAAGGTGCTTGAACATGCAGGCGTTTATAAGAGAAACAAAGACGGAAAAGCTGCATTTGAAAGATTTATAGACTATGTGAACAACAAGTAATAAGAAAGAGGTGAACGCCCGTATCTCGCAGAAGAGATCCTGCAAGGGTGCGGGCATTTTTATGCTCAGATTTACAAGACGGCATATAAAGGAAACAGCAATAATTCTGGCAATAGTCATTTTTATAGGCACACTGTGGTTTTTAGGCTATGAAAGACACATAAGAGATACTGTTAATCAGGCTTATGACGTTGCGCCTATATCCGCCATACAGTTACAGCTTGCTTCGTCATCAAAGGCTGATAAGCTTATGATAGTGGCTCACCCTGATGACGAAGTGCTTTGGGGCGGAGGACATCTTTATGATAAAGGCTATCTTGTTGTGTGTGTAACAAACGGAAGAAATAAGGTGCGTTCTCAGGAGTTCAAGGACGTGGTGACTGCCTCGGGCAACGAGTGTATAATGCTTGAATATCCTGATAAAGTCAGGGGTAAGCGTGACGATTGGGCGCTTGTTAAGGACGGTATCGAATCTGACCTTGAAAAGATAATGACCTGCAAGGATTGGAAGCTTATAGCTGTGCATAATCAAAAAGGGCGAATATGGTCATATCCACCATGTAAACGTGCATAATTACGTCACTGAGATATACGATAAGAACGATATCCAAGTGCGACCTTTACTGCTTTGGCAAGTATTACAAGGCTAGCCGTCTGAAAGTGGTGGGCAACACTTTGCCAAAGATATCAAAAGAGAGATACGAGTTCAAGAAAAAGCTTGCGGATATGTATACCTCTCAAAAGAAAACTGTAAACAAGCTGTGGCATATGGCTTATTATGAGGATTGGACGCTGTATAAACGCTACAGCGAACACCCTGAAATGAAAAAACAAACTGCAACTGCGCTGGGAGTGGCTGTGAATGAAGCTCAGTAAGAAAAATATAATACATCTTTGTGTGCTTACGGGGATATATCTTCTGTTTGTCCTTGCGCTCACAAGGTTTAAATACGCCTATGGCTCTGAGCTTGATTGGGGCGGACAGCACTAT
>ENA-OQDT01002191-OQDT01002191.1-human-gut-metagenome-genome-assembly--contig:-NODE-2191-length-10264-cov-2.347539_pt1 | contig 10264 bp, 11 predicted proteins | sample MGYA00242786_ERZ504617 | MGnify/ENA primary metagenome ERZ504617 (study PRJEB26092, sample SAMD00036337) | human gut metagenome | host: Homo sapiens | study: EMG produced TPA metagenomics assembly of... | reverse complement strand
TGACAAAAAAACATATGGAATCCTCAAATACAGACGTAAAGCGGCCGGTATCTCTTCCGAAAACAGGCATTGAACTTTGGAACAGGAATTTTCAAAGGAATAGGAGCAACTGTTTCGAAGGGGTGGGGGGCTTTACAAAGCTTCTTGGAGGTGTTGGAAACGTTGCATCTTCCTTCACCGGTGTGATCCGGAAATGCTCCGGTGCTTATGCTGCACTGATCCAGAAGTTCACATCCGGAATCCCGTTTCTTAACAGGACAAAATCTTCGTTCAATGGTCTGGGAACATCCGGACGAGGCTTGACAGGTATACTGAAGACAATCGGAATGACTGCAAAATTTATGTTTGCAAGTTTTGTGATCCGTGGAGCTGTAGATGGCGCAAAGCAGGGATTTCAGAACCTTGCACAGTACAGTGGAGAAACAAACAGAAGTCTTTCTCTGCTGATGTCTTCTCTGACGCAGCTCAAAAATTCACTGGCCACAGCCTTTGCACCAATCCTGAATGTTGTAGCACCAATTCTGAACAGTTTCATTCAGACGGTTATCAACGTGGTAAATTCCATAGGCCAGCTGATGGGAGCCCTCACAGGCAAAACCACCATGGTCACGGCCAAGAAAGTCAATCAGGATTATGCTGCAAGTCTTAACAGTACCTCAACGGGTCTGAAGAATAATGCAAAGAACGCGGATACGGCATCAAAAGCGGCAAAACAATATCAGCGCACTCTTCTGGGATTCGACCAGATCAACAAGCTGAACGATGATTCAGACAGCTCCGGATCAGGAGGAACAGGAAGTGGAACGGATACATCACCGCTTGGTGGTGTTAATGATATGTTCCAGACAACGGCCATCAAGAGCCGTTTCAAAGATCTTGCAAAACTGATCAAAGATTCCTGGAAGTCCGGCGATTTTACAGAACTTGGCGCCATGGTCGGCAATAAGCTCAACGAAGCACTGGAACGTATTCCGTGGGGTAAAATCCAGAATACCTGTAACAAGATTGCAAAAAGCATTGCCACTTTTCTGAATGGCTTTATTGAAGTTGCGGATTGGAGCTTAGTTGGTAATACATTCTCTAAGGGACTGAACATAGCCTTTGGATTTGTAGATACCTTTGCAAAGAATTTCCACTGGAACAGTCTTGGGAAAGCTATCGGAGATGGGATTAATGGTGCTCTTGGAGGCCTTGACTGGAATCTGATCAAAGGAACCGTACATGATACGTATTTGGCCTGGTAAGCACACTGAATACAGCGATTGCGACAACCAATTGGAGTGTAGTTGGAAAAACAGTTGGAGAGTGCTTTAACACACGACTGGAAAGCACTTTATACCACAGTTCATAACTTTAACTGGAGAGGCTTGGGCACTGCGCTGGCTGATCTCGTAACCAACACGGTCAAAACCATTGATACTGGAAAATAGGACAGACCTTATCCGATGGGATAAAAGGCTTTTTGAATTTGCAAATCTCAGCGATCGAACACATGGATTGGTGGTCCATGGGAGCACCATCTATAACAAAGCAAAAGATCTGATGGTAAACATTGACTGGAGCGGAATTGCTGACAGAGTTTTGAAACGATTGGAGCTGCATTGGAGGTTTGCTGCATTTATTGGCGGTATCTTTAAAAATGCAGTTGCAGATGCAAGGAAGTATATTATAAAGCATTTCACAGAAGCTGGAAAATTCACCTGGGAAGGCTTTAAAAATGGTGTTGTGCAGTCATTTAAAGATATAGGAACCTGGATCAAGGCACACATTTGAAAGCATCATAACGGATTAAAAAGCTTCGGAATCCATTCACCATCAACAGTCATGCGTACGCAGGGCGGATATGTTATATCTGGCCTGTTCAAATGGTATGAAAGCAGGATTGCCAGCTGTACTGTCTTGGATTGCTAAACTCCCAGGGCAGGTAAAAGAGAGACTTGGAAATGCCAAAACATGGCTACGTGGGAAAGGAAATGCTGCGGTCATCGGTCTGAAAAATGGCTGGGAAGCTGTAAGGGAATCAACATTCCTGAGCAGAGTAAAGAAAATCGGTTCTCAATCTTTCAACGCTATCGGAGATATCAAAAGCAAAGTAACGCCGAAAGGCAGGGATATCATCAGCGGAATGAGAACCGGCCTGAATAATAACTGGAGCTCTCTGTCTGGAATATTAAGTAATATACCAGGCAAGGTGGCAAACGCAATTCCAAGCTTATACACAGTTGGCCAGAATGTTATTCAGACTTTTGCAAATGGATTTTCAAGCATCCATATCCCTATGCCACATATCGGCTGGGATTGGGAAGGTGGATCTATAAAAATCGGTAACTTCAAATTTTCGTTGCCACGTTTTAATCTGAGCTGGTACGCAAATGGCGGATTCCCTGGTATGGGAGAAATGTTCGTGGCAAGAGAGTCCGGACCGGAGCTTGTCGGAAGAATGGGAAACCGTTCTGCGGTGGCAAACAATAATCAGATCATTGCCGGAATCCGGGCAGGTGTATTTGAAGCAGTTGTGAATGCTTTTGAAAGCATGCAGGGCAGAAAAGATCGTGGACAGGAACTTCACATCTATCTGGAAGGCGATGCAAAGAAATTGTTTAAGGTGATCCGCCAGGAAGGAAACAACTATCAGAAACAGACCGGAAATCCGGTATTTGGATAAGGGGGCGGTAAAGTGACAGATGATATCATTATTGACGGAGTTACGATGCCGACTCCGGCCTCGGGGCTTGACCATTAAAAAGAAAAGTGTGGTCAAATAATACAGGGCGTGCTGCAAACGCAGAAATGATTGGTGATGTGATTGCTATCAAGTATACACTTGAGTGTACATGGACGATGCTTAGTAGGGCTGATGTCGCAAAAATTGATGCGGCAAATAAGTCCTGCTTTTTTTTCAGTGTAACATTTACAGATCCTGGAACAAACACAAGAACAACGAAAAAATTCTATTCAAATACGCCATCTTATCCCGTAATACAGTTATGTTAATGGCGTGAAAACATATAAGGGAGTAGGAGCAACACTAATTCAGAAATAGGAGGAAACAAACATGTTAAAAGGTACAAAATCAATGAATCTCAGTTACAACTCCATCATCAATGGAAAAAATGTGGTATACATGTCTGCACAGGTTCCGGAAACCGGAAAGAGCAACTGCACAAAGACCATTCAGGACCAGGAGATGTATGAGGCGAACAAAGCAGAATGCAGAAAAGACATGGCTGCATTTGACGAGCTCCTGTGGAAACTGGAAGATCAGGGGACGGTAGACACTGCAAAAGATACTGATACGGAGGAACAGGGAGCATGAAGATGAAGAACAGTGAGATTGTAGCATTCCTTAACACCTGTGCAGGCTTAAGAGAGAAACATTTGCCAGTTCGTCTGGCGTATGCGATCAAGAAGAACATGGCAGCAGTCCAGGAAGCGGCAACTGCATACATGGAAGAAAGAGAAGAGCTTATTGCCAGATATGCGAAAAAGGACAAAAAGGGAGAATATCTTGTCAAGGATAGCTGCTATGTGTTCGAAAACAAAGATGAGTTTGAGAAGGATATGAGTGAACTTTTAGCGATTGAAACTGCAGTGAAAATCCACACGGTATCAATTGATATTGTCGAAAAATGCGATGACGATCAAAAGTATGATTCACTGACCATGGAAGAACTGGATGTCATTGAGTTTATGATTACAGAGTAAGGAGGCGGTCCTGTGTATCAGTCAACAGCAGAATTCGGAAACCTGGTACAGCAGGATTCCCGAACATTTAAGTGTCTGCTTACTTATGACAAGGTATCGATCGCAAAGGTTAAGAGCATCAAGCTCACCGGAGGATCTGAGGCAGAAGATGATTTTTCCCTGGGATCAACGATGTCGCAGTATATCGAGGTAACGATTCCGGATGGCAACCTCCTGATCGAGGGAAAAGAGATCCTCCTGCAGATCGGGATGGACGTGAACGGTCTGATAGAATACATCCCGATGGGATACTTTACCGTAGGGAAGCCAAAGAAAGCGGACAATCAGATCACATTCACAGCTTACGACCGTATGATGAACACAGAGCGGACATTTTCCATGGATGGCACAACCACAAATACAGTGGCAGTACTAAAGATGATTGCGGATATCACAGGTGTTCCTGTAGTGACATCCGGATTAACTGCGATATCCATAAAAGTGCCGAAAGGATATAGCTGCAGGGAAGTGCTTTCCTATGTAGCACAGCTTCATGGCGCGTTCGCTATATGCAATCGTAGAGGTCAAATCGAGTTGCATACCTATGTGGATTCTAACTATAAGGTAAAACCAAGCCGGTACTGGGGAAATTTTGAACATAATGATTATGCTTTTGATGTTTCAAAATTTGTATGTTTTACGGGACAAGATAAAAATGGAAAAAGCATATCAATCTTTTCAGGATCCGGAGCAAGGTCCGTGTCTTTTTCCAATCCGTTCATGACACAAACAGTCCTCAATAATATCCTGGCATCTTTCAAAAATTTCTCCTATATGCCAGGTGCATTGAAAATGATGGGAGATCCCTGCCTGGATCCCTGGGATATCCTGACGGTAGCAGATCTGTCTGGAAACACATATAAGGTTCCTATCATGAAGTTGGAATGGGAATTCGATGGCGGTCTGACGTATTCTGTTGAAGCGGTCGGCCTGTCAGAAGAGGAAACGAACGCAGACTATAAGGGACCTCAGACAAAAGAAATGGAACGGTATTACGCACAGCTGGTCATGATCGACCAGGCGATGATCAACAAGCTGGATGTGGATACTGCAAACATTACATATGCTCTATAAAAAAACCTGAATGTAGTAGAAGAGAATGTGCAAAAGATAAATGGAGAGGTTGGTAACTTCAAGGAACTGACCGCTGCGAATTTTAAAGCAGCTAACGCGCAGATCGATATCCTGAATGGAAATTACGCAAATATCAAAGTACTTTTGTCCGGAGGGGCAGGAATCGGAGATCTGCAGAACATCCACCTTACATCGGCAAATGCAGTGATTGATTCCGCTTTGATCCGATCAGCCGTGATGCAGACGGTATCCGTAGCAGATCTTCTTGCCGGCACGATCTCAACGAATAAATTCCTGATAGCCTCTGATGATGGAGGCATCCGGATACAAGGAGCAACACAGCAGTGGTCTGACGAAGATGGTACGATCCGGATGCAGGCCGGACGGGATGCAAATGGAGATTTCACTTTTTCCCTGTTTGACAAGACCGGAAAAGGCGTCCTGATTGATGCAACAGGCGTTAAACCTGATGCAATTGCAGATGGCCTGATCGTCAACAAAATGGTCGCAGATAACGCGGGGATTGCCGGTTCCAAGCTGGACATCCCGTCTGTGGTATCAGCAATCAATGACAGCTCGCAGACTATCAAGAGCAGCCGGATCTGGTTCGATGAACAGAATCAGTCGTTGAATCAGACGTATAGCCAGTTGAATCAGAACATGACAGAAATCCGTTCAACAGCCTCATCGGCAGCCAGCAAGGCAGACACAGCAAATGAGACAGCAGGAGCTGCTTCGAAGACAGCACAGCAGGCGTTATCCGTTTTATCCGGAATCTCCACACTGGATGCCATCGGAGCTGCGCTGAATAACGATGCACATGTGGTTCACACAAACACAGATGGTTCTGGTGGAGATTATAGTGATTGCTCTTCAAAGATGACGGTGTATTTGGGAGATACAGATGTATCAGATGATAGTATATTCACTGTAACCGTATCTGCAGGCGTGACCGGACACTGGGATGAAACGAGCAGAACATACTATGTCACAGCTATGAGCACTGACAACGGGTACGTTGACATTGACGCATTGTATGGCACAGGAGACCGGTACCTGACCACAAGGAAGGGGCTGCGGCTCACAACCAGAGCAGGAAAATACATCCTTGTACAATCCGGCGGAGCGCACATCCGAAAACGTTTCAGCATCAGCAAGGCGAAAGACGGAAAAATTGGCCTGTCTTATGATCTGCATAGCTCCACGCTTGCAGTTCGAAAGCAGAAAGACGGAAAGACATTGATACCGGCATCTATCACGTTCTCGGCAACGCAGAATGATAATGGCCTGGTCAGAAGCTATTCCGGAAGGTACAGCATCCAGGAAACAGAAGATGGGACAAACTACACGCTCAAATATGTTTCCGTAGCTGATGAGATCCAGAAAATCTACACGCCATCCAGTGCGAATATAAAAGCAGTCAGGTGTACTCTCCTATCTGCAGGAGGGGTGTCCGAGTTGGACACACAGACAGTGATCATCCTTGCTGACGCAGAGGGTCTGACAGACGACATCAAAAAAGCTCAAGGAACTGCAGATCAGGCAAAAGAAGCTATATTGATAACAAATCAGAATGTAGCGAATGTAGAGTCAAGTATAGCAGGTTTCCGGGCAGAGCTAACTGAGACCACAACAGATCTCCACGGTCTGACAGACAACACGCTGCTCTATAATGTGAAATACAATGACAACAGCGATGGCACGACCACCCTGAATGCAGTCGTATACAAGAACGGAACGGATGTCACAAAAACATATCCGGACAGATGGTTCACCTGGAGCAGGAAGACAGAATCCGGAGAAAACTATATCGGATACGGATACAGCATCACGGTCAACAACTCAGACTATGAGTTTGGCGGCGTATGCGTGGGAACATTCATTACATATGACACTTTGAACCTTACGACCAGAGCCGGAAAACAGCTCACAACCAGATTAGGCAACCACTTAACAGTATGGAGGGAAAAATAAAATGGCAGATCAGAACATAACAGCGTTACCAGTATCAGATACACCAGTATCATCAGACCAGCTCCTCTTGGTCGGAGCGACCGAAGAGAAGCTGATTGACTATGATAAACTCGCAGATGCGATACTCAATAAATTGACATCGAAAAACTTCAGCCTGGACCAGGGAACTATGCCTTTGATAAGAGCTCTTAATGAATTAAATAGTAACCGTGTTGCTGTTTACATTGGAAAAATAACAACAAGTAAAACAGGCGAAATTGCAACAAATAAATTTTTATCAGTGGATCGTCATATAAAAAATAATTATTGCCGTAAAAATATTTGATTCTGCCGGGAGTAGAAATATACACACCGAACTATATTCGTAACAAAACGTATGCTTTTGTCGTGGCAAAAAACGATGCTGGTGATCGATTGGTAAATACAGAACTCGATATTGTCGTGTTCTACATAAAAATAGTAAGACGCCATCAAAATACGTAAATTCTTTGGAAAACTACATGAAAAACGCTCCTATAGGCGTGAATTTTTGTGATTGTCAAGGAGCAGACGATAATCCCGACAAAGGTACTATGTCAATATGTATGACATTTGTTAATGATGATCACAGTTGGGGAGTACAGTATCTTTTTGTATATGAGCGCATTCGTTACCGTATAATGAGTAATGGTGCTGTGGACGAATGGAGGCGAATAATATAGAAATTTTCCTCTTCCCATTTAATTGATTTGTGAACACGGCACTTTCTATGGCAAAATGAAGTCGTAGGAGGTGCATATTTTGACCAAAATTGAAAAAATACAAAATCAAATACTTGAAAAAATGGCTGATTCATTAAGCGCTGAGCAATTCAGGAAACTTGAGAATGTTCTTGCGATAGAATTTCACGGAATTGAAGTACAAGAGGAGTGTACACAGCTTGTGACATCGGAAATCCACTGGCAAAAGATACTCAGGACCTTTATCGCCTCCAAGCGATTGAAAACTGCAGTTCCGGCACATTGGAAAGATATAATGACTGCGTGGTTAAGCTTGTCACGACCCTGAATAAGCGGCTGCAGGATATCACAACGAACGATATTCGGTACTATCTTGCGGTATACCAGGAACAGAGAAAGATATCAATGTCTTATCTTGATACGATCAGACGGTACCTGAGTAGCTTTTTCGCCTGGGTATCAGACGAAGGCTACATAAGCAGGAACCCTATGCGACGCCTTCAAGAAGATTAAGGTACCAAGAATGATTAAGAAACCCTTTACGCAGGCTGAAATGGAGCATCTGCGCTGTAATGCAGAATGCCAGAGAGATATAGCTATAATGGCGTTCTTGTACAGCACAGCGGCCAGAATTGGGGAGGTTGTGAGATTGAACCGGAAAGATATTGACTGGGGAAATAAAGAGGTGATTATATACGGGGAAAAGGGCAAGAAAGAGAGAAGAGTATACCTGACAGATGACTGTGCGTATCATCTGCACAAATATCTGCTTTCACGGGATGATACTAATCCGGCCTTGTTTGTCTCGAACAAGAAACCACACACCCGCCTGGGGAAGCAGGCAATCCAGTCCATGTTGCGAACCCTCGGACAGAAGACAGAAATCCATGCTCACCCACACAAGTTCAGGAGAACACTGTTGACCGATGCCGGAAACCGAGGAATCCCACTACAGGAGATCCAGATGTACGCCGGACATCAGAAGCCTGACACAACAATGATGTATGTGACGGTGAGCGAAGAAAATGTTCGGGCATCGTTCAGGCGATATATAGCCTGAATTGTTCTAAAAAATATGATCTTTTGAAGCTGGCAGAAATGGCAGCTTTTTTGTGATACATGAAAAAGTGCAAAGACAAGAGGGAAGACGAGAAAATGATTATAGAGGCTGTTTTAGACAAAATGGGAAGAGGAAAATTATTTTACGACAGCCTTCCATTTTTCCTCATCGTTAACAAGGAACTTAATTGCATTTTCTCCATCTGTAGTAAATGCCAAACTTGTTCTTGAATTATTTGAATCGTAAAAATCAAGATAAATATTATTCAATGCTCTTTGGCCTGAACGGAATCCTACTTTCTTAATATTTCCGTCAAATCTGGATGCCTTACTATTTTATTGAGCTGAAAAGTATTTCCAAGCACTCCAAGAATCAGTCTTTTTCGTCCTTATTGCTATTTTTTCGCAGCCGAACGAAAAAGCCAATTGTGCAGTATATATTTCATTACCAGGGTTATGTTGTATAACGCAACACCCATTGCTGTCCAATTCAGGAAGCCCTTTAGGATTTATACCCGTATTTAAAATAAATGCAGCTGGTGGATTATCTAAGTCGGATACATTTTTTTCACAGATTGAAAACCGGTTACTATTTAAGCATCAGCATCTTAATGCCTCCCCATATGGTTTCGCTGGCGTTTATCGTCAATGTAGATGTGTCATCACTGTATGTACCCGAAAAAGTCCTGCTTGCCACAAAGTCTGCAATTTTAATAAAATTTACTGCCCGTTTTTCCGATTTAACATCAACAAAGACAATGTACATAAATCCATTATATCGTGAAGTCGCTCCGTACATGAGAAACGATGCATAGGTGTAAGTATTAAGCTCAATATTTACAGAAAATGTTGAAAGATTTCGAATATCAATGAAGACCTTACTATTTAACTTATAGTCACAGGATCAAAGCAGATTAAAAGTGCTGTGCTCCAGGGAATAAGTGTCACTTTCAATGTTGCCGAAGAAGTATCAAGTACGGGTGGTGCTGCGTATTCAGATTTTTTTGATATTTCTGTCGCTCCCGTCTGCTTTCCTGTTATGTATAAAGAGGTAATGCAGTTGTTATCAATTAGTAGAAACGAAGTCATATGATTGTTTACACTATTCCACTTTACGCTTACTGTTTTGGTAGAGCCATCACTATGTATAATATAACTATCGGCCTTGAACCGCTTACTATTTTATAACGTAGGATATAGCAGTTTGAATGTAAGTACCCGCGTCGATGTTCGCACATGGCATAACCTCACCAGATGTTCCTATTCGCAAACCTGTGTCGATTGTCATAATAGGTACAAAAATCACAGAAGCAGGGATATATTGCTCTGGCAAGGTCAGATAAGTTGTAAATGCTGATAGTGGTTTTAATATTTTAACATTGATGACAAAAGTTACTGTTTTACCGTTACGTAAGCACAATGTGTGGTCACTATCACTGACGTTACTCATGAACTCTGTCGGTGTTTCGAGCAGTTTAGTAACGTCGGTCAGCCGGTTACTATTTTATTGAGCTGAAAAGTATTTCCAAGCACTCCAAGAATCAGTCTTTTTTCGTCCTTATTGCTAATTTTTTCGCAGCCGAACGAAAAAGCCAATTGTGCAGTATATATTTCATTACCAGGGTTATGTTGTATAACGCAACACCCATTGCTGTCCAATTCAGGAAGCCCTTTAGGATTTATACCCGTATTTA
>ENA-OQDT01002190-OQDT01002190.1-human-gut-metagenome-genome-assembly--contig:-NODE-2190-length-10264-cov-2.430601_pt1 | contig 10264 bp, 10 predicted proteins | sample MGYA00242786_ERZ504617 | MGnify/ENA primary metagenome ERZ504617 (study PRJEB26092, sample SAMD00036337) | human gut metagenome | host: Homo sapiens | study: EMG produced TPA metagenomics assembly of... | reverse complement strand
GGATATGAACAAGCTGAACCAACATTGAAATCAGACATATTGCCGGAACCCGGGCGGAATTTCAAGGATGCATATTCTGGTAGAGCTGCTCCTGTGGCTGTATCGATATAAGTATTTTTACCTTCTAACACACTGCCAGCCGGAGCTTTCCATGATAATTTTCTAAAATCTGTATCTGAAATCTTGTTATAAAAATTTATGTCCGCCAACGGCATCGGACCTGCGGCCGCATATCCGTATGTTGTTTCATTAGACATCCAAGAAGTCCAGTTGATGATACCCGATTTTACTACGTCGTCTTCTTTTTGCATGGAAGAACCGAACATCCAGGAAGAAATTGAAATATCGTTGAATCCAGAAGTGGTGCTTAGCCATTGATCTTGTGTGGTAGGTGTCGCACCGCTTTCCTCAATAGCCTTACGGGCATAAACTTGTGCGTTGGCATAGTCTTCCATCCACATATACAAACGTGCTTTTAACCCGTAGACAACGGCTAAGTCTGGCAATGTTTTTGTAGAACGATGGAAATTAGGAATGTATTCTTCGGCTTTATTCAAGTCGGAAAGGATAAATTCATACATCTCTTGGCGGTTTACACGGGGATTATTACGAGCTGCTTCTTCTGTAACTTCTTCCGTTACAATAGGAACCGTAAGATTCAAGACATTATTACCACTGCTGTTTGTCGGGGATGTTCCGTCATTTTCAAGAAATTCGAACATACGAGCCATGTCCAAATAAATAAATGCGCGATAACCATAAGCTGCACCTAAATAACCAAGTTGAGTTTCACTCGCACTTTCTGGATTGATAGCACCAATCATATTGTTGGTTGTCTGAACGAACTTCCAAAAGTAATTCCAAATGAATTGGGTGGAAAGATAGTTCGGACCAATGTATTGATTGTGCTCCCATGCGCTATAGTGATCGTAACCACTTTCTATGATAACCATTTCATCTGTCATCACATCGCGGATATGCATGAGTGAACCGTAGCCCCAATCATAATCTCCGCCGTCTACGGTTTTATAGTTATTGGCAAAAGCCGGCATAGCCCAAAGGAGTGCCTCTGTCGCTTTCGAAGAGGAGCTTAACTGTTCATCTGTAGCTTGGTGAGTCGGTAATGTCTCATCTATACATCCCGTCAATACAACAGCCGAAACACAAGATAGTCCTAATATAATGTTTTTTCAAATCTTTTCATAATCCAATTCTTTTTTTCAATTAAAATGTAAGCGTTATACCACCTGATACCGTACGAATCGGCGCATAGTAAGAAGCTGTTCCTTCACCTTTGATGTCCTGTCTCGGATCTAATCCTTGACGCTTTGTCCATAAAGCAACATTATCTGCAGCCAGATAAAGTCTTAATTTTTGAATACCTAACGGACGGCAAACCTTGGTCGGCAATGTATAACCGAGTTATATTTGTAAACTCAGATAGGATCCGCTTGTCAAGAAACGATCAGACGAAGATGCTGTGTAGGAATCTCCATATTGGAAGCGTGGAATGTTAGACGTTGTGTTCTCCGGAGTCCACGCATTTAAAATGTCGGCATGAATGACACTACCTTTGCTATTTGCTGTAGGAGAGCTCATTGCAGAAGCATAGTCGCCATCATATACTTTTCCTCCGATCTGGTATGCAAAGTCGATAGAGAAGTCAAAACCTTTCCAGCTTAACGATGTACCAAATCCACCGTATACATCTGGCAGGGAAGAACCACAAAGGTATTGAGTCGCTTACCGAATAGTTGGTAGTCGTTTCACGACCGGTAACATTGCCTTTATCGTCTTTTACATCCTTATAATAAAGAGCTTCTCCTAGTTCATTGACACCAGCATATTTCTGCATATAAAATGTATACAAAGGAATACCTTCACCAAAGAAATGCACGCCACTGGAATAACCTTGTACACCTTCAGGGGTAGTCATGGTCTTACGTTCGTCTGGCAAATAGCTTACTTTGTTTTTATAGTGGGTCAGATTGACGTTGATATCCCAATAGAAATCTTTTGTCTGCATAACAACACCTTTTAATCTAATTCAAGACCTCTGTTTCGCATATCGCCGATATTGGCATAATAAGATGTATAACCATAGGAAGGAGGCAATGGAAATGAGAATAACATATCGGAAGTCTTGCGATTGAAGAATTCGAATGTACCGCTAAAACGGCTTTTGAACATTTCAAAGTCAAAACCGGCATTGAAATTTCCATTTGTTTCCCAAGTAATATCTTTGTTCCCCAATACTTTGGGGACTGAAGCCGGATGTCCTGACGAGTTAACAATGTCATACGTATTCGTATAACGAGGTGTTTCATAGATATCGGCGATATTGTCGTTTCCTTGAGAACCATAAGATGCTTTAATCTTTAACATATCGATAAATTTCAAAGCATTGTTGTTCTGAAAAAAGTTCTCTTTTGAAATCAGCCAAGCAGCACCTGCTGACCAGAAATTACCCCAACGGTTATCCGGATGGAAGCGAGAAGAGGCATCTCGACGGTAAGAAGCAGAAGCATAATATTTTTCATCAAAATTATATTGTGCACGGGCAAAATAACCTTCTGTATTATAATCTGTTGTATATGAATTGGAAGAACCGTCGGTTACGGCCCCTGCTAATTCATGGTTGCTAGGATCGAACATATTGGATTTGCTTCCAAAAGTGTAATAGTACTGCGTCCGATAATATTCGTGGCCGATCATCGCTGTGATATTATGTGATCCGATTGCTTTTACATAATTCAATAGCTGTTGGTAGTTGGTCGAATATCTCCGACTGTGTGTTTTACCTAAAATGCCGTTTGAAGAGGCATAACTTCCATAATAAGGATTGGTAACGGTTGTCAGTCGGCTTTCATCTACATAGACACTGTTCGTTGTCGTAAATTTAAAATCTTTAAGGAAAGAAATTTCAGCAAAAGCGGTTCCGTTGATCGTATTACCTTCTGTTGCACGAGTATTTTAGAATTGCATCTGACAAAGCATTTGATTTTCCGAATGAAGGACGTTGCAGACCGGCGTTTCCACCATCTCCATAATCATACATGGTATTGCCATTCGCGTCTATCATAATTTTACCATTCTTGTCGCGGATAAACAAAGGATAAATTGGGGCGACTTGGGTTGCTGCTGCGAAGATATTGCCGGAGGATGTGGAATTTCCAGGCACGAACTTCGTCCTTGAAGAGCTGCTTTAACGGCTCTACCAATTCAAACTGCAAATCTTCCGGAAGTCCTCCCACATTGTGGTGAGAATTTTACCATCTTTGCAGTCTTGGTTCCGCTCTCGATAATGTCCGGATAAAATCGTTCCCTGTCCAAGGAAATCGATTCCTTCCAGTTTTCTCGCTTCTTCCTCGAAAACACGGATAAATTCTCCGCCGATAATCTTTCTCTTCTCTTCCGGATCAGATACATTTTCCAGCTTTCCAAGGAAACGCTCTGTAGCGTCTACATAAATCAGATTTGCATGAAGCTGGTTGCGGAATACCTCTACAACGCTTTCAGATTCATTTTTCCGCATCAGACCATGATTTACATGTACGCAGACGAGCTGCTGTCCTATCGCCTTAATCAGCATCGCTGCAACTACGGAAGAATCTACGCCGCCTGACAGCGCCAAAAGAACCTTTCTGTCTCCTACCTGTCTGCAGATCAGCTCTACCTGATCTTCAATAAAGTTCTTCATGTTCCAGTTTGCTTCTGCCTTACATTCATCAAATACGAACTTTTTCAACGTCTCCTGATCCGGCAGGCTGTCAAAACGAACGTCGCATCTGGATGCAGGATAGTCTACGGAAATTACCGGATAGCCCCATGTATAAAGCTCTGGTCTTACTTCCACTTCTTTTCCATCTACCACACGGTTTTCTCCGCCATTTAAAATAATTCCTTTTACATTGTCAAGAGCCTTTATTTCTTCCTCTGTAATATCATGAGGATGAATCTCGCTGTATACGCCAAGTTCACGAATCTCCCGGGCGAGTACCGTATTCTCTGTACTTCCCAGATCCAAAATAACAATCATATCCTGCTTCATTTGTCTCTCCTTTTAACTGGTCAGATTATTTCCAACATTTTTATTTTACTGATTTTCCTTTAGTTTCGCAAGCAATATTTCAAATATTCTCTATCATCCACTGCGGACGCTGTCACAGCTCTTTTTATCGCCTGCTGCATCGCCCTTGCCGCCAGTGTTCCGGCTACATTTACATCGCTTTCTACCTCTCCCACACTGCAGGCATAGATGCTGTCTCCGTCAGCCATAGTTCCAACCGGATTGATGCATCTCGCATACGCATTTCTTGCCATAGAAGCAATTTTATTCAGCTTTGCCTTATCAAAACGTGCATTGCACACGATGCAGCCGATCGTCGTATTTGTATGAAATAAATCCTGAGGCGTCGTCATCATTTCTACAAACGCCTCTTCCAAATCCACAAATTTCGTTCTTTCCGCATCCATAAGGCCTGCTATCTTTTGTCCGTTCTCCGGATCAAAAACATCTCCGAATGCATTAACGACTACGACAGCCGCTATTTTCAGCTCCCCTGCCTGAAGCGCATAGATACCCAGACCGGACTTTGTCGCCCGTTCCATTCCAAACAGCTTTCCTACGCTGGCTCCCGTTCCTGCTCCGACATTTCCCATCGATACATCGCAGCCTTCCATCGCCTTTCTACAGGCCTCATATCCCATATCCGCATCCGGACGGATATCGCTTCTTCCGTATCCCAAGTCAAAAATGCAGGACTGACATACAAGAGGTATTTTGGAAAATCCCGTGTCGTATCCAATCCCCTGCTCCTCCAGACAGCGCATCACACCGTCCGAAGCCGCCAGACCATATGCGCTTCCTCCTGACAACACGACAGCGTTCAGCGGATTATCTGCCGTCATGCTGTCTGTAAGCGGCGTTTCTCTCGACGCCGGACCTCCCCCGCTGATGTCGCAGCCTGCCTGTGCGCCCCGTTTAAAGTACAATACGCTTGCGCCTGTCTTTGCTTCATTATCCTGCGCATGTCCTATGGATACGCCATCTATCTCTGTAATTGCGATTTCCCTTATAAATCTGTCCATCAAATTTCCCTCTCACCCTTTCTGTTCACACCCGAAGCTATTCGGCAACCACTGCCGTTCCGCTTGCCGTTACCATAAGCATTCCGTTACCTGCACCGAGCACCTCATAATCGATATCAACGCCTACAACCGCATTGGCCCCCAAATCTGCCGCACGCTGTTCCATCTCCTTCAGGGCGTTCTGTCTCGCCTAAACAAGCTCTTCCTCATAGCTTCCTGATCTTCCGCCGAAAAAGTTGCTGAAAGAAGCCGCAACATCGCGCACGAAATTTACGCCAGATATGACTTCTCCAAATACAATTCCCTTATATTCCGTAATTCTTCTTCCTTCTACAGACACTGTCGTTGTCACTATCATTCCCATTCCTCCGTTTCTTCCTTTTATAGGGTACTGTGAAAGTAGAAGCTTTCTGTTGATTGTTGCAAAATGCGTTACAAATTTATTATTTATATCATAGCAAAAATCATTTTAAGATACAATCGTTTCCTGGCAGGAAATCCTGCCTGGTTACTAAAATTAAATTCCCCCAAATTTTTACGAAATAGAGGGGTGTCTATCTTTCAATTTCTTGTGTGATACTTTACCGCACATGAACATTGGCAGAGGGAATGAAACAAAAAGACATTGCATTTCAGTTAGGTATCTCTGAAGCCTATGTTACTCAACTCAAAAAAGTTATAGCATTTTTTCTTACTAGAATTAGAGCCATTTTAGGGCCAAAAACCATAAAACAACCCCGGAAATGCCCATTTTATCAGCATTTCCGGGGTTCTGTCCGTTATTCAAACTCGACAATTACTAATCAATTTTGTTTAGAGATTATTCTCTGTCGTGTTTACAGTTCTTTTGATTATTTGATTTATCCATATTATCCTGCCTATACAGGCTAATGTTATCATTTTGTTATCGGTGTTGATAACACTTGCTCTGTAACTGTGGATAATAGCACTATATTCTATTTCAGATCATAAGCGATTTTGCTTAAAAAATCAATCCCTATTCAAATTCATACCATTCCTTAAATCTCAGTCTTTGAGCAAAATACGATTTTTTTTTGGTATTCAATCATGCCATCTTTCTGCATTTTAGAAAGCTCGTTGCACATAGTACTGCGGTCAACATTCAAGTAATCTGCTAACTGCTGACGGTTATATGGAATCAGAAAAGAATTACTTCCGGCATGTTTTGCGCATTCTGAAAAATAAGACATCAATCGTCCTCGTATGGATTTGGAACTGGTGTGCAAAATCCTTTGTGAAAGTTGCAGACTTTTATGAGCACAGACAGTCAGTAGATTTCGTGCAAGGTTTGTATGAAAAGGGCAGGCGTTTGTGCAGGTAGTCAGAACACGTCCCACATTCATAAACAACACAGAGGTATCTTCCACGGCAGACACTGTAACCAGCATCGGCTGTCCCGGAATACAGGCATATACCTCAGCAAATACAGAACCAGGCGCAACACTTCCTAAAATGCCGGTATTCCCCCAAATATCGTTACAAGATATCATTGCCATGCCTGACAGCACAATGCCGATATTCTCTATAATACTCCCTTCTGAAAGAATTACTTCTCCTTTTTTATAATTGCGTTTTACACTATTCAAACAGCTTAAAAGCGAGGAGATGTCATCTTCTTCTAACCCACGGAATAGCTGCATATCGGATAATTTCATATTTTTTGCCCTTTCGTTGTTATAACAACAGATTTTTATTTTTAATTATAATATACTATGCCCAGAAAGACAAGAGAAAGGATGGTATAAAATGATTCGAAGAATTATCCAAATAGATGAAGAAAAATGTAACGGATGTGGTGCGTGTGCCGAAGCTTGTCACGAGGGTGCAATCGGCATGGTAAACGGCAAAGCAACGCTTCTGCGAGATGATTATTGTGATGGTTTGGGAGATTGTCTGCCAACCTGCCCGACAGGTGCAATTTCCTTTGTGGAGAGAGAAGCTGCCGCCTATGATGAAAAAGCTGTGCAGGAAAATATGAGGAAAAAAGCGAAAAGCAATCATGCCGCTGTTCCCCATACAGGCTGCCCCGGCAGTCGAATGCAGCGTATTCAACATTCACAAGAAACAACTCCTTCTGCCCGGGTACAGACAGAATCACAGTTGGGACAATGGCCATGCCAAATCAAACTGGTACCGACTAATGCACCATATTTTGACGGCGCAAAATTGTTAATTACAGCGGATTGCAGTGCATACGCCTATGCCAGAAATGCACGAGGATTTCATGCGTGGGAAAATTACGATTATCGGCTGTCCAAAGCTTGACAGCATAGACTACAGCGAAAAGCTGACACAGATCATTCAAAACAACAACATTCAAAGTGTGACGGTTGTACGCATGGAAGTTCCCTGCTGCGGCGGACTGGAATTAGCTGCCAAAAAAGCGTTGCAGGCAAGCGGAAAATTCATTCCTTGGCAGATTGTTACGATTTCGTTGGATGGTAAGATTTTGGAATAACAGGAGAGATACTATGAGTAAAAAAATGAAAAACATTGCTCAATCAGAAGTACTGACGCTGAGAGAACAAATTTCTTATCAGGAGGGGCAGGTTGTCAGCAAAACTTTGACACAAAACCAGGCAGTAAGTATTACCCTGTTCTCATTCGCAAAGGGCGAAGAGATCAGCACCCATGAATCGGGTGGGGACGCCTTCGTCACCTGCTTGGATGGTATCGGAAAAATCACGATTGATGGCGTTGAATATCTGCTGCACGAAGGAGAATCTATTGTCATGCCAGCAGGCCATCCCCATGCGGTATATGGGCAGGAAGCGTTCAAGATGCTTTTAGTAGTTGTATTTTAATCAAACGCAAAATTGACAAAGGAAGGTGATTTTATGAAAGCAACAAAAGTAGATAAGGATCTCTGCATTGGCTGTGGGCTTTGCTGTGGATCTGCGACGAGGTTTTCCGTATGAATGAGCAGGGAAAGGCGGAAGCGTATCAACCAGCAAACGCTGAAAATCAAGGTGCTGTACAGGAGGCCATCGACTCGTGTCCTGTGTCTGCAATCGCCTGGGAAGATTAATTCAAACGCGTCTATATGCTTTTTTGATTGAGTAGAAACCACATTATTTCAAATTTTAATAGTTTTTAGGAGGCATATTATGGAACAAAAAATGTTTTGCTATCAGTGTCAGGAAACCGCCGGGTGCAAGGGCTGCACCATGTCCGGCGTATGCGGAAAGAAACCTGATGTAGCGGCCATGCAGGATCTGTTGGTCTATGTCACAAAAGGAATTTCGGCTATTACGACTGCATTGCGTCAGGAAGGTAAGCAGGTATCTGCCAAAATCAATCACTTGATTACTCTGAATCTGTTCACTACCATTACCAACGCAAATTTTGATAAAGAGAGCATTGAATCAAGAATCCGTGCTACACTGACCGAAAAGGAAGTTCTGCTAAAGCAAGTTACCAATCTGACTGTTCTGCCTGAAGCCGCAAAATGGAACGGATCTGAAAACTGGGAAGAAAAAGCCAGAACTGTCGGTGTTCTTTCTACCGAAAACGAGGATATTCGCTCTCTGCGCGAGTTAATCACCTACGGTTTGAAGGGACTTTCCGCTTACTCGAAGCACGCAAATGTGCTGTTGAAGGACAACGATGAAGTTGACGCATTTCTTCAGAAAGCACTGGCTGCCACGCTGAATGACAACCTTAGTGTAGAAGATCTGATTGCTCTAACAATGGAAACAGGAAAATACGGAGTATCCGGTATGGCAATGCTGGATAAGGCTAACACAGACAGCTATGGAAACCCCGAAATTACAAAGGTAAATATCGGTGTCAGAAAGAACCCCGGCATTCTGGTATCCGGCCACGACCTGCGCGATTTGGAAATGCTGTTAGAACAGACACAGGGAACTGGAGTGGATGTGTATACGCATTCCGAGATGTTGCCAGCTCATTATTATCCCGCTTTCAAAAAATATCCTAACTTTGTTGGTAATTATGGGAATGCTTGGTGGAAACAAAAAAGAAGAATTTGAATCCTTTAACGGTCCTATTCTAATGACAACCAACTGCATTGTTCCTCCTAAGGATAGTTACAAAAACAGACTTTACACTACCGGCGCTGCGGGATATCCGGGATGTACACATATTCCGGGAGAAATTGGCGAACAAAAAAATTTTTCTGCGATTATTGAGCATGCAAAAAAATGTGTCGCTCCGAGTGAAATCGAAACCGGTGAAATCATCGGCGGATTTGCCCATGCGCAGGTTCTGGCTTTGGCAGATAAAGTTGTAGAAGCTGTAAAAAGCGGTGCAATCAAAAAGTTTGTGGTTATGGCGGGCTGTGATGGTCGAGCAAAGAGCCGCGACTACTATACAGAATTTGCTAAGGCTCTGCCGAAGGACGCTGTCATCCTTACTGCCGGTTGTGCAAAATATAAATATAACAAGTTGTCTTTAGGCGATATCAATGGCATCCCGCGTATTCTGGATGCAGGTCAATGCAATGATTCCTATTCCCTTGCTGTAATCGCCTTGAAACTCAAAGAGGTCTTTGGGCTTGACGATATTAACGATCTGCCAATTATCTATAATATCGCATGGTACGAGCAAAAAGCTGTTATCGTTCTTCTGGCTCTTTTATATCTTGGTGTGAAGAATATCCACCTTGGCCCTACACTTCCGGCATTTCTCAGCCCGAATGTTGCAAAGGTCTTGATCGAGAACTTCGGCATTGCAGGAATTGGCACTGTGGAAGAGGATATGGAGAAGTTTTTCGGTATTAACGCATAAAAAATACTCCGTCAAAAGAAATAGATCCAACAGGCATAAAGAAACCTCGGAAACCCTTATAAAATGGGCATCCGAGGTTTTCTGTCTGTTATTCGAATCTGACAACGCCTAATCATTTTGTTTTCAGACTCAATTAACTGGTGTTCTCACTTATACTCCGGCAACGACCAGTGTTGCCGATTACACCAGCAATCAGCATACAGCAATCTATCACAGAGCAGTTGAATAAAAAAATGCAATCAAAATGCAATTCTAAAGGAAAAAGCCTCAAAACCCTTGAAAATAAAGGCTTTGAAGCTCTGCTCCAACTATTCAAACATCGATTTCAGTAAGGCATGATTTTTTAGTAATTTTCTTTCATATTAAATACTATTCTCCTTGACTTTTCAGCCTTAAAATTTTG
>ENA-OQDT01002187-OQDT01002187.1-human-gut-metagenome-genome-assembly--contig:-NODE-2187-length-10276-cov-3.704207_pt1 | contig 10276 bp, 11 predicted proteins | sample MGYA00242786_ERZ504617 | MGnify/ENA primary metagenome ERZ504617 (study PRJEB26092, sample SAMD00036337) | human gut metagenome | host: Homo sapiens | study: EMG produced TPA metagenomics assembly of... | reverse complement strand
GGAAGTCCACACTTTTTGCGCAGATTTCCGGTAGAGTTTTCACACTCGTACAGCTTATATCTTCAAAATCTGATTCTGATCTGTCGTTTAATTTTCCCCAAGGTATTCCAAAAAATTCGTCTTCCGGAAGCGGCTTGGAATAATAATATCCCTGTATACAATCACAATCGTTTTCCCTCAGGAATACAACCTGCTCTTCCGTCTCTGCTCCTTCTGCCACCAGCTGCATCCCCAGTTCATGAGCCATCGCAATGATAGATTTTAAGATGCTTCTCGACTTCGGATTTGTCTCAATCTGACGTACCAGACTCATATCGATCTTTAAAATATCGAAATTATAGTCCTGAAGTACACCATAAGAAGAATATCCGCTTCCAAAATCATCCAAAAGTGTCACCGCACCTTTTTTCTGCAATGATTCCAGGATATTATTGCGGTTCTGCTTCATTGCCTCAAACGATGTCTCTGTAATCTCAAATCTTGATTTGATTCCAAGCTTCTGAGATGACTCTACATTTTCCTCAATCCATTTCATCATCTTTTCATCATAAAAATCCATCCATGACAGATTGATTGATATCGGGATATTTTTCTTACCGTCTTCGCATCGCTTCCGCATGAATTCAAATACTTTTTTGCCACATAAAAATCCAGTTCCGAGATATGCCCGCTCTCTTCTAATGCCGGAATGAATATGGCAGGTGATACGAATCCTCTCTTTGGATGCATCCAGCGGATCAGTGCTTCTGCAGACCTGATCTCTCCGGTCTTCGCATCTACAACCGGCTGATAATATACTTTGAACTGTTCCTGCGCCAGTCCGTTTCTGAGTTCTCCTGCAAGTTCCGCGCGATCAATGTAATATGATTTCATCGATACATCATAGATATTATAAGGTTTTACATATTCGTCTGTAATATAATTTTTTGCAAGCTTCGCACGGTCGATCATACCGTTGATGCTCATTTCTTTGTTTTCAACAAAGAAAATTCCGCAACCACAGAAGATGTGCATCGTCTTTCCATTCTTTGTGAAATTCCACTCACAAAGTCCGGAAAGCGCATCAAAATCCAGCTTCTTTTTCTCTACCAGACAGGTGAACTGATCAGCCTCCACCCTCGCCACTACGCATGGCTTCAGGCTGGATGATCGCAGATTCTTATAAATTGTGCGCAACACATTATCACCAATGTCAACTCCGAAAAGCTCATTAACCGCTTTGAAATTCCGGACGTTAAAGTACAACACGGCATAATCGGTCCTGTCATCACAGTGCCGGAATATGTTTTCCGAATTATGGATGAATCCCTGTCTGTTGTATCCACCGGTCAGCACATCTTTGCCTGAAAGCTCGGTGATATCTTCCGTCACAGCTAGAATGATTCCCAGTTCCTTGAACATATACATGAAATTAAACTCTTTCAGGCGTATCTCTCCATCCTCACTGATCTGATGGACAGTGAAGGAATAACGGCCATTTTGATTCAATTCACTGCATATCGTTTCTATGTCTGTATTTTTCTTCAGATGCTCTTTTTCCTGCTCCGGAACCATCGTGCCCAGGATTTCCCGGCAATACGTATTATAATCGATCTTCATATGAAGATATCTGTATGCATTAAAATCCTCTGTCGATTCCATATTGATCAGATTTCTGCGGGCATCGATCAATGCAACCTTTTCAAAATTCTTTTGGTAAAGAAGCTGTGGGATTTTTTCTGCCAGATAACTTTCGGTTATGTCCTGAAAATAAAGCACTCCTTCAATGTCATCTGTCATAGAGTTTCGGATCATCTCTATCGTAATGCGGAACATACGGATCTTCTCATCCTTGTCTCCCTGAGCAACTGTTTCAAACGAAACAATTGTTCTCCCACCAGCAAATTCTTTCAGTAGATTTTCCTGTACAAACAACTGGTTTGCTTTTGCTCTGTCTTCACAGCCTATCGCATACATCGATATTCTTCTGACGTAATCGTCTAGATTTTCTTTTTCACCCCTGATTCCAATGCTCTTAGTCTTTACTGCACAGGAGATACACTTTCCCTTACTTACATTTACCGTTACTGTTCCAAGTGAATCCGTCGTCTTTCTCATGACTTCATCCAATTGTTTCAGATAGTCATCATTAATATCCCTTACATACAACATCACGATCTGATTATCATCTTCGTATTCCTCACTGCATATCATTGTAAGTGATACCCACTTGAATTCATCCTTCACTTTCCGGCGGTAACGGATCATCTCTTTTCTGTTTCCTCCTGCGAACGCTTTTCTCAGACGTTTTATATTACAAAACTCAAGATATTCTTTTTTATCGTCTTCATAAATGCAATCCACGTCCGCAAAGCCGCGTAGTCTCCCTGAAAAGGATGTAAAACTGTCGAAATATTTTTCCTGATCGTCAAGTCCATCTTTCAATATCAGATAACTGTCTGTTGTCAGGTTGACTTTCAATATTACATAATAGAAAACTGACAGCATTCCCAATGTATCCTGAATATTTCCCATGGATTTATCATGCAGTGCAATCGTGTTCTGCACTCTTCTCAAAACAACAGCCGCATCAAATGGACGCGAGAAATAATCGCTTACACCAAGCTTATATGCGCGTCCGATATTATCATCAGAGGAATCTGCCGAGATACTGATAACCGGTATACGATCCAGCCATAGTCTTTCTTTCATAACCTGCAGCACTTCATATCCATTCATTACAGGCATATTCATATCCAATAACAGCAGGGATAATTCCATATGGTGTTCTGACATAATATAGACCGCCTGCTGTCCGTCCTCTGCCTGTATCAAATCATATTCGCCCTCAAGCATACTCACCAGGATCTCACGGTTCATTTCTGAATCATCGACGATTAATATCTTTTTCCTCTGTTCTTCCATATCGTTTTACCCCCCCCCGAATCATTGTTCGTTTTTTTATTTTCCTTATCATAATCTATATTTTATCATCATCAATCTGTCTGAATCCAGTACAATTGTAAATGGTCCATCATTTACCAGACTCACTTTCATATCCGCCCCAAACATTCCCCGCTCTACTACCGGTATATGCTCCTTGCACTTACTTATAATATATTCGTAAAGTTCTTCAGCCATGTCCGGTTTTCCTGCTTCGACAAAGCTTGGACGGTTTCCTTTTTTACAGTTTGCATATAAAGTAAACTGAGAGATCAGAAGAAGTTCCCCTCCCACTGCATCCAGCGAAAGATTCGTCTTTCCTTCTTCATCCTCAAAAATACGTAATCCGGTCATTTTCTTGACCATCTTATCAGCAATCTCTTTTGTATCTGAATCAGCCACACCTATCAGGACCATAAATCCCTTTCCTATCTGTCCGATTACTTTTCCATCCACTTTTACGCTGCTTTCTGTAACTCTCTGAATCACAAACCGCATTTTCTCTCCTCCTGCTACCCATTATTTTTATCCGGAAGCTGTGCCAGTATAATTGCCAGAAACATCAGTATGCATCCTAACGATTCTCTGAATGACAAACGTTCTCCAAGTATGATCCAGCCCGCAAGCACTGAAAAGCAGGATTCCAGGCTTAAAATCAGAGATGCTACCGCCGGATTCACATTCTTCTGTCCAAGTATCTGTAATGTATATGCAACCCCGCAGGATAATACACCTGCATACAGAAGCGGCATCCATGAAGCCGCCACAGATACAAGCCTTGGTGTCTCCAGCACAAACATAACTGGTAATGACAGAATTCCACTCACGAAAAACTGGATACAGGACATCTTCACACCATCCACTTTTGGAGAAAAATGATCGATTACCAGAATATGCACGGAAAAAACAAGTGTACACAAAAATACCAGAACATCTCCTTTTCCAACAGAAAAAGACTCCGTAATACACAAAAAATATAATCCGACAAGTGCCAGTAACACCGCCATCCATACCTTCCATTGAATTTTTTTATGAAGAAAAATTCCAAGAACCGGAACGATCACTATATAAAAGGCTGTAATAAAAACCTGCTTTTCCTGCTGTTGTATACTGAATCCCGGCCTGTTGGAGACTGCTTGCTGTGAATAATAATACTCCACATGCAACACCTCCTGTTATCAGATCTTTTTCCGGATTTCTCTTTTTCCGAACAGTCTGTTTCCGGATCTTTATTCATTCTGTTCAAAAACCATATACACGGTAAAAAGTGCCACCGCTCCTATCAGACAGCGGATTCCATTAAAAGAAAAGGGTCCCAGATGATCCATTCCTACACTCTGGGCAACAAATGCTGTTCCCCATATAAATGCTGTCAGCAACAGCATGCCCCCATTTTTCAGTTTCATTCTACTTCCACCTATACTACAAATTACATATATAATTTTCTTTTGCCAAACATCTTATCATACTATAGTCTATAATACGACATATTTCGAGCATTTTCAAATTTATATATTTTTTTCAGACAAATCTGACTTGACATTTCTGTCACTTTCACCGGATACTAAAAAAACATAAAAAAAAGTAAAGTCCTCTTAAACCGGACTTCATCAAATGCAAAGGAGGTTCTGTCATGTTATCAGAGCGATTATTAAAAGCTTCCGGGATTCCTTTATCAGATTGGAAGTAATTACTATTATCTTGGGAAATGGATCTGTAAAAAAATGTACAGATCAGGATGCCACAGACTGTGTCACCATGTATCAGATGTGCCGGACCGGCGGTGAAGAACCAGAGACCCGCACTTATTTTCCAGAAGATTCGTGCTTTCAGTGATTTTGCATTGGAAGTTCCTTATAATCCCGCCAAAATTGCGGATGATATGAACATGATCCTGGAAAGCCTTTCCGAGAAAGAAACTACCGGGCTTTTGGAACAGATTGCACATCTTGAAGAAGATGTAACAAAATATTAAACAACTTCCATTTTCATCCAAAAAGGATACAGCAGCATAGAATTGTTCTATACTGCTGTATCCATAAACTGTACGTTCAATATAGTTATCACATTAAATTGCTACTTTTCCGGTTGTTTCTTCATTGATCACGTAATAAGCTGCTGCTTCTTCCGGTTTCAAATATACATTCAGCGTTTTGATCTCATCTACATTTTTCCCCAAAGTTTTCCATGCTTCGTGTACTTTCTGTGTAATCTCCTCTGTGCTGATTTCTTTTTCCCATATACTGAAGATAAAAGCTTGTCTTTGCCTCTTTCTTCACATCTTCTGCTTCTTTCAATACGCCTGCTCTTGTCTCGATTGCCTTTGTTGTATCTTTTGCAGTTGTGATTGCTGCAGGTCTTGAATTGTTTCTTCTATTTTTTTTCATATTGATAACCTCCTCAATCTACAAATAGAACATTACGTTTTCTATTATATCGGATTTACAGAAAATGTCAAAAGATATCCCCCATTATTCCGTTCCCCGTCCATACTGATTGATGGTCAGGTCTTTTACCACTTCTCCGGCAAGGATCAGGCCTGCTACGGATGGAACGAATGCAATACTTCCCGGAATATCTCTTCTCTGGGTACATTTTCTTGCTGTCCCCGGTGGGCATACACAATGCTGTCTGCAGCTGATGCTCATATCTTCTAATGGACGTACCGGTTTTTCTTCCGAATATACCACTTTTAGTTTTTTTATCCCACGTGCTTTTAACTCCCTGCGCATAACTTTTGCAAGCGGACACATCTTTGTCTTATAGATATCTGCCACCTGAAATGCAGATGCGTCCAGTTTATTGCCGGCTCCCATACAACTGATAACAGGAACATCTGCGGCCTTCGCACGCATTATGATCTCAATCTTTGCAGTTACCGTATCTACCGCATCTACCACATAAGAATATTCTTCAAACGGAAATTCATGTGCATTCTCCGGAAGATAAAAACATTTTCTTATCTCTACATCTGCATCCGGGTTAATTTCCAGAATTCGGTCTTTCATCACATCTACTTTATACTTCCCTACGGTCTTTCTGGTCGCAATAATCTGACGGTTGATATTCGTCAGACACACTTTATCGTCATCCACCAGGACAAATGATCCTACTCCGCTTCTCGCAAGTGCTTCTACCACGTATCCGCCTACTCCGCCGATCCCAAAGACCGCTACCTTTGCATCTGCAAGTCTGTCCATATTGTCAGACCCTAACAGAAGCTGTGTTCTGGAAAACTGATTTAACATATTTGTTCCTCCACTCATATTTCATAATATTCCCTATTATAATAGTAGGATATCTAACAAGTCAACCATATCTTTCATCTCTGCTGTTTCCTTTTTCTATGTATTCTTCCGGCCACAGTCTCTTTGGATGCACATATCTTATCGGCGAGGCATACCAGCCATGCCTCCTTACACATCGGAGGTACAACATTCAACGGAAACATATGACGTAATATGATATTCTCCTCCCGTATGGTCAGTTTAAAATCTTTCCTGGCATTCTGCAGCGCTCTGCCGGCATGGATAAATCCATGAAATCTGTGCCCTGCATTCTTTTCATGCCAGTCATATAGAAAATAATCATGCAGAAGCGCACCTCTGATCAGTTCTCTGCGGTTGACATTCCACGCCAGGCGATCCGCCAGTTCTACGCTTGTATATGCCACACTAATGCAATGCTTATATACCGAAATATCACTATGCTGCATGTATTTCTGCGTATACTTCATTCTTCCCTGCTCATCCAGTTCTTTTAATACATCTTTGATTTCCTTCAGGATTCTCTCTTCATCATTCATACAGCCTGCCTGTTTTATCCCTCGAAAACCTGTCGGATACTTTCATAGTGAAGAAATATCCCCTGATCCGCATATCTTTTGATTTCTTCGATATCTGCGATTGCAAATCCCGACACCTCTTCCTCCTGTGTCTTCACATCAGATTCATCAAAATCCAGAATAAATTTGTAGATATCCACAAAGTAATTGTTTTTTTCTTCCGGATTTACTCTCTTATATGAAAATGCATAGCCTCCTTCTGCTTCCGTCACATCGACTCCTGTCTCTTCCTTGATTTCCCGAATCACTGCATCCAACGAATCTTCCCCGGCACGTACTCCGCCTCCCGGCACTTCCCACCATCCGGCTGCCCATTCTTTATCCATTCTTCTTCTGGTAATCAGATATTTCCCATCCGGGCGCATCAGCACACCAAGAACAGTCAGGTGAAATTCTCCCGGTTTCATATTCCAGTCATTATGTTTCATTGTAGCTCCTGTACGCTCTTTATTTTCATCATAAATATCCCATAATTCCATACTCTTTATCTCCTTTTACATCAAAAGTGGAGAATCGTTCTGACTGACTCCCCACTTTTTCTTCTTAATATTCCCCGTTTACAATCATCTTCTCAAATTCTTTCTTAATAAAATCGCACGTCGGTTTTGTCCACTGCGTTCCCTCCAGTCCCTTTTCGGATTTAATAAGCTGCAACGAGAACAACAATGCCTCCAAAATCTCTTTATGCTCCAGATTCTGAAGATTAGCGGCCACATAGTCTTTTGCTTCTTTTGGCTGTATTCCCGCCTTTTTACTCAACATCCTGCTGAACTGTTCAAATGTTATGATTTTCTTTCCATATTCCCAGAAATGATTCTCGTACTTTTTATATTTCTGTACATATTCCTGAATGATCTCCAATGATTCGGAATCCAGTGTGTATCCATATTTTTTAGCAATCGCTTCCAGTTCTTTCCACCACGAAACATCTACAGCAGAATAATCCATGCTGATCCGGAAACAGCCGCCTGTACTGTTGATTGCTTTTTGAAATTCATCTTCCCAGGTCGGACATACCAGCATCTTCTCGCCATTCACGATCCCACCCTGTATTATTTTTTCTTTCATCCTCATGTCCTCCTTACGGTAAAGCTTTCGTATCTTCAGATCAAATCAGTATGAATATTATACCATTATCTTGTTATGATTGCAAAGCCGATATTACAACCTTCGTCACACCAGCCAGGATCATCTCCAGACATGGAATTTTCTTATAATGCTTCTAATGCTTTATTAGATCCCACCAGGATCAGAACCATATCTTCACGCAATACTTCTGAAGGATCCGGATTCACTTCTACGTGCGCCCCACTTTTAATTCCCACGACATTCACTTCATAATTCCGGCGCACATCCAGTTCTTGCAACGTTTTTCCACTCCATTTTACAGGCATCGGTGTCTCAACTATACTATAATCCGGTGATAAAGCGATCCAATCTGTGAAGCTGGCAGACATAAGATTCTTTGCCATCCGGATTCCCATTTCTTTTTCCGGGAAAATAATGGAGTCTGCACCGATTTTTTTCAATACGGTTGCATGACGCTCATTTTTTGCTTTTGCAATCACATTCGGTACACCAATTTCTTTACACACCAGCGTTGCCATAATACTTGCTTCCAGACTTTCTGCTTCTGCGATCACAACGCCATCCAGATTCCTCGTGCCAAGAGATCTGACAAAATCCGGATCACCGATATCTGCCTGCATCGCATACGATACCGAGTCGGCGATTCCTTTTACGCGCTCCATATCTTTATCTACTGCTACGACCTCGCATCCGAGTTTTTGTAATTCTAACGCAATACTTTCCCCAAAACTGCCCAGACCAAATACTGCAAATTGTTTCTTCATAGTTACTCCTCCTCATTAACCAATCATAATCTTTTCCGTCGGAAGTGTCCGCATCTTTTCCTGCAAATTTACCTTTCCGGCAAATAATAACGCAATGGTCATCGGTCCGACTCGTCCTGCATACATCAGTATCATCAACACAATCTTGCTTCCTACCCTCAGATGAGTTGTCAGATCTTGTGTCAGGCCAACTGTTGCCATCGCAGATGCGGTCTCATACATAATTTTCTGAAGCGAGATTGTATCCGGCTCTATCACAGCAATAACCGTGGTTCCTGTTACATATATGCCCAATGCCAGCATAAATGTCACGAACGCTACACGAAAGCTATCTTCAGCCACTTTTCTCTGGAAGCATTCAATATCATGACCTCCCCTGAGCATCGTGTGAAAAGCGAGAAATAAAAGCGCAAATGTCGTTGTCTTCAGACCACCCGCAGTTCCTCCAGGAGATCCTCCGATAAACATTAAAATAATATTCAGGAATCCGGTCTCTTCATGCATTCCCGACTGCTGAAATGTACTAAATCCGGCCGTTCTGGTCGTCACAGCCTGAAATGCCGAAGCCATTATCTTCTGTCCGGTATTCAGATTCCCAATCGTTTCCGGATTCTGGTACTCCAGTACAAAATTCAAAAGTGTCCCTGCTATCAGCAGGATCAATGTCGTAACAATTGCTATCTTTGAATGTAACTTAAGTCTGGTAAAACACCATTTCTTCGGAATTTCACGATGCCAGATCTTCTTTCCGTTATCAATCACGTCATACCACACCGTAAATCCGATTCCGCCAAGAATGATCAGCATCATCGTTGTAATGTTGATCAATGGACTGGTTACGTATCTTGCCAGGCTGTCCTCTCCGAGAATATCAATTCCCGCATTGCAAAATGCAGAAACCGAGTGAAAAACTCCATACCAAATTCCTTTTACAAGTCCATAATCCCGACTGAATTGTATTGCATAAAAAACGGCGCCGATGCCTTCTACCACTACCGTCCCGAACAAAATTCTGCGGACCATGCCTACCAGACCACCAAGAGAATTCATATTATAAGCTTCTTGAATGACAATTCTCTCTTTTACTGTAATCTTTCTTTTAAGAAGCATAAAGAATGCTGTGATACATGCAATTATGCCCAGGCCTCCGATCTGAATCAGAATCAATAAAATTATCTTTCCCATTATCGTGAACTGATATTTCGGAACAACCGTAACCAGTCCCGTCACACATACCGATGTTGTTGATGTAAATAATGCATCCAGGAAGCTGATTGGTTTTTCATTCGATACCGGAAGCCATAAAAGTACCGCTCCCAGAACAATCACACTCAGAAAACCAATTACCAGAATTTTCATGGTATTCCATCTGATATTTTGCTTTCTCTTCATTTTTATTTTGCCTTTCTTATCTGTATTTTTTGCTTCTATAACGACTATAATTTACGCTTGCACCTTAAGAAGTCAATTAGTTATTTTCCAGCCAAAATCAAAAAATGCCAGAAAAGCATTGTAAATAAGCATTTCTGACTCTTCTAGGAGCAGGGGATGAGAGAATCGAACTCCCGCCAAAGGTTTTGGAGACCCCTATCATACCACTTGACCAATCCCCTATATTGTAACTCATTGCTGAGTGCTTATTATTTATACCATATTA
>ENA-OQDT01002186-OQDT01002186.1-human-gut-metagenome-genome-assembly--contig:-NODE-2186-length-10289-cov-3.256150_pt1 | contig 10289 bp, 11 predicted proteins | sample MGYA00242786_ERZ504617 | MGnify/ENA primary metagenome ERZ504617 (study PRJEB26092, sample SAMD00036337) | human gut metagenome | host: Homo sapiens | study: EMG produced TPA metagenomics assembly of... | reverse complement strand
GAAACGTGCTAAAAAGGATTTTCTGGATCGCGGTTATACCGATGAAGATGCAGATATTATCAGAGATTATGATATTAATCTGGAAACACTTCAGGAATGGAGACATGATGAGCCGGAACGTCCATTATCTCACCGTATGTTTGGTGCCAATCCCACTATTAATGCCGGAGCCTTGCAATATCTTAAGAAGAACTTTCCTGATAAAGCAGACTCCTACGAAACTATTTCCAAAGGTATTAATTTTATATGTCCAAGCTTATCATGATGCCTTAGAGCATGTTGTCGATCAATGGTTTTCTTGTTTGTAGCAAAGAATATGTACAAAAGAAATTACTGGAACTTAACGGATTGTTTCAAAATCAAACTTCACCAGAGAAAATCCGCTCTGAATTTCTTCCAGACATAAAAGCTTCTGCCTATAATGTCTTCAAATTACTGATAGATACTTACACTGAAGAGAAAGATTACCAGGCAGATAACAAAAATAATCTTCAACAAATTAGTTCAAAATTTTATAATCTGCTCTCCCCCCAAATCAGCCAGGCTACCACACCTGACTGATTTTTACTCCATCCAATTTTTAAGACTGCATGCATGGCTTTATTTTATTTGTGCAATTAGGAGAACTCTGGATTTTTTTCAGTAATGCCTTATACTCTAATTTTGGGGACATCTTTTCCGATTCCAAATCATACATGCATAATTCAAACATTTTTAGGGAGATTATATTTTTTTCATATTCTCCCGAATTTGTTCTTCTGTTAAAAGTCCTGAGAAATTTTGCAGCATTCTTTGTATGCCAACTTCATCATTTTTTATTTCTTTACCTCCAAAGCGAAATATATCATACGTTTGTGACACCATAAACTTTTCTAAAAAGGGAATTTCGTTCTGATCTTCAGGTGATTTTTTTGCCATATTTATCATCTCTCACTATTTTTTTCTATATTTTACCATATTTTTATTCTACATTTTAATATAAATATTATATAATTTCAAAAAATAGGAGCTGCCATTCCATGTGTATTCATGAAAGGCAGCTCCTGCTTGAATCATTTTTATTTAACAACTACTTTTACTTTTTTGCGGATCTTTCCAGATTTCACTGTGATATAGGCTGTTCCCTTTTTCTTTCCGGTGATCACACCACTGGAACTTACCGTTGTTTTCTGCACAGTAATAGAAATGACCTGTTTCTTGACGCTAGCCAGTGTAATGGTCACTTTGGCTTTTCCGGCTTTCAAGCCTTTCATCGTTCCCTTGCTGTTTACAGAAACTATTTTCTTATTGCTAGAAGTCCAGCTTTTAACGGAATCGCCCTTTGCAAGTCCGGAAACTTTTATTTTTGAAGTAGACTGTTTTACTTTCAGCTTAATGCTAGTAGCCGTTACCTTGATCGTAGGTGTCAGCTTTTTTGCTAGCGGTCCTCTTTTCCTTGCAGCCCTTGCTGATACGCATCTGTACAGCCAGTGAAAATAACGTGCTTTATAAGTCGTCATTGGTTTATATAAATGCAAAGAAACGGTGACTTTGATTTCGCAAAACCGCCGTTTAGGGTAATAATTACATAGCGCATGAACCTGCCCCAATTAAGGGGAAAGAAAAAAATATTGTTGGGGCAGGTGATTTTGTACGCTCATTTTTTAAGTTATTCTTTTGTGACTGATTCCTTCAGCCGTTCATAGGTCTCTGCGCTAATATCGTGTTCGATCCGGCAGGCATCAGCCTCCGCCGTTTAGGGATCAACGCCTATGGATATGAAGTGCTTTGTAAAAAAGCAATGGCGTTCGTAAATTTTTTCAGCCACATCCCGACCAAGTTCGGTCAAGTGTAGATAATGTTTTTCGTCTGTTGTCAGAAAACCGCCATCCCGTAAAGTTCCTACCGCATAACACACACTGGGTTTTGAAACCTTCATGTACCGGGCAACATCCACTGAACGCACCATACCAAGCTTCTTTTGAAGTACCAACACAGCTTCCAGATAGTCCTCCCCAGATGCATGAATCTTCATCTTTAGTCATCCTCAAAGGCAAAAAACTTTTGCAACCGTTCCCGGCTTATTCTGTTCCATCCATCACTCCATAGCACTTTTCCGTTTTCTATAAAGACAAAGTAATTACAGCACTCCGCAATCAGCTCCGGGTCATGAGTAACAATAAACAAGGTTTTCCCCAACGAACTCAATTCCCGCAAATTCTCTGCCACTTTTTTCATGTGCCGATAATCCAATCCGCTTGTAGGCTCGTCAAAAACAATAACCTGTTTATCAGACGCAATCGCGCTGGCAATCGCTACCCTCTGTTTCTGTCCGCCGGACAACGACATAGGATGGGCGTCTCTAAATTCTGAAATGTGCAGACTTTCCATAATACTTTCTGCCTCATGCGCCGCTTTTTCTTCATCTGAATTATCCAGACTAAGCAAGATTTCATCCATTACACTTTCCGTAAAAAAGTTGGTGGTTTACGTCCTGCATAACCATATAGCAGGTCTTAATTCTCTGATTTGCCATATAAGTTTTTCCATTCATGCTCATACAGCCTTTTGCGGTTTTGAGCAATCCGCATAAATTGTTAGCAAAAGTCGTTTTCCCGGCTCCATTGTTGCCGACTACTCCAACCACTGAACCTTGCGGAATCATCAAATCTGATATATCCAGCACCTTCCGCTTTTTCTTCTTACCTCCGGAAGCATTTTTATAAGAAACTTCAAAGTCCCTGATATATAGCTGCTTTGTCGCACACACTGTGCTCTGCATTTTACTAAAATCTTCAGACTGTAAAGTTCTAAGACCCAGCGCGTGCAATTCGCCTGTAGATTTCTTTTTGAAGTCGGAGATGGAAAGGTTTTCTTTTATTTGCCCGCCCTGCATATATAGAACGCGATCTGCAATATCCATCAGGTAATACAGGCGATGTTCCGCAATCACAATCGTTTTCCCCTGTGCTTTCCATTTCCGCAATACATCTTTTAATTCTCTGATTGATTTAATATCCAAATTGGAAGATGGCTCGTCCAGTACAAATATATCCGGTTCCATTGCGGAAACGGACGCACAGGCAATTTTCTGTTTTTCGCCACCGGACAGTGCAAATAAACTCCTATTCAGTAAATCTTCGATTTTTAACGCGCCTACCGTTTTTTCTATCCGCAAATTGATTTCGTCTGCGTCGATTGCCAAATTCTCACATCCAAATGCAATTTCACTGGTAGTATCCACTGTAAAAAATTGTGTCCTTGGATTTTGAAAAACAGAACCAACCACACCAGACAAAGCATAAAGAGATACATTTTTTACATCTATCCCTTCCACAATCGTCTGCCCGGTAAGCGTTCCTTCGTAATAATGCGGGATAAGCCCATTTATTAAACGTGTGAGTGTAGTCTTTCCGCAGCCGGATTCTCCGCAGATCAAAACAACCTCTCCGTCATGGATAGTCAAATTTATATTTTCGATTTTTCCTTTTGAACTGCCTTGCTCATATTGAAAGGCTACATCCTTAAACTCTATCATTTCAGCCCTCCTAAAAAAGCAGGAACACCAACAGGGCAGCAGTAACAATAATCATAAGCGCAAAATCTTTCCAATGGAAACCGATCTTACAAATGCTTGTACGCTTTTTTCCGTTTCCTAATCCTCTTCCATGAACGCAGTCGCTTCGCGATCTGTCAGCGGGAGCTTTCAGCTCCCACTGACATAAGCATCCCCCTCACCTGCCGCTTAGTGCTCCGCACACTTGAATCTTTGGAATATTTATCTGCGTTCAAAATCGGTTAAGTAACCGGTTACGTAATCGGTTATTTTTTCATTGCGTTTTTCCATGAGAATTGCTATACTAAAGGATATTATAGACCGTTAGCCGTCATATGAAGGAGATTCAACTTTTATGAGTAAAAAACAAGTAACTTTTGCAGATATTGCAGAATACACAAATTTTTCAAAGACTACGATATCAAGATACTTCAATTATCCTGATTCTCTTACCTTAGAAAACCAGGAAAAGATTTCACAGGCTCTTGACATACTTGGATATAAAAAGAATAAGCTGGCAAAGGTTCTGGCAAATGGAAAAAGTGAATTTATCGGAATCATTGTTCCAAACCTTTACCTGCACTATTATTCTGAGATGCTGACACAATTCCTTTCCAGTTACAGTGATTATCACTATAAATTTCTTGTTTTCGCCAGTGAACATGGCGCTGAAGAAGAACAACAGTACATTGAAGAACTTCTGTCTTATCAGATTGAAGGACTGATTGTTTTAAGTCACACTCTTCCATCTGAGAAACTTGCTTCCTATCAGATTCCTGTCATCGCAATTGAACGCGAAGCAGAATATATCAGCAGTGTCAATACTGATAACTATATGGGTGCACTTCAAGCTACTTCCCTGTTGATTCGGGATAAATGTGACATATTAATTCATATAAATGTCAATGTGAATAAATCCATCCCGGCTTATGACCGAATCCGAGCCTTTCAGGCTACTTGCGAAGAATATCATATTCCATATGATATAGATCTTAGTGTAGAAGGTGATTCTTATCATGAGATTTTAAACGTAATCCGAGAGATTTTCAATAAAATAGAAGCAAAATATCCCAATCAAAAAAAAGGTATCTTTCTCGCGAATGATACCTATGCAAATATGTTTCTTAATTTAATTTTCCAAAAATATGGAACATTTCCTTCTACTTATGAGATCGTTGGATTTGACAACTCTCCGATTGCCAGCGAGGCAATCCTTCCAATCACAACCATCGGCCAGCAGATTGATGTGATTGCAAAGACTGCCATGGATCTTCTTGTCCAACAGATGGAAGAGCAGAAAAAGCGTGTTCCCAAACCATTAGGTGAACCTGTTCATAAACAAATTGCCCCTGTATTAATTCGCCGTAATACAACAAAATAATTTATTTTTCATGATTGAGAACGTTGTCTCCAGCGCCAGGACCTGATTACCGGTTCCGGCGCTGTCTTCTGATATCTGCAGATACTGAGCAGTAATCCGAGCAGGATATAAGATGTCAGCATACCTGCTCTTCCTGTTCCAAAGAATGGACAGTCGATTCCCATATTACCGACTCCTCCCAGATTTTCTAATATAAAAACTACGGTCTGAATCAGGAACAATGCTGTGCATCCTGTCCCCATCACCATACCAAGCTGGTTCTTCTGGTTTAAAGAAATCTTAGCAAACCGAAGAACGAGCACTACCAGACAGAGCACCAACAACATGCCTGCCAGTATTCCATAAGCAGCTACCACACTGGCAAGCAGATGGACACTTCCGTCTACAGATGTCAGAAGTTCTTTAAACTGCGGATTGCCATGAAATGCTGAGCTTCCGGAAAGCATTTCCCGAATTATATTGACGCTTGGGAAATCTGCTGCATGATCACCGACCGATAAAATAGCCGCTATACGCTCTTTCTGGTAAGCCCTGCCAAAACACCAGATTCCTCCTGCAAGCAGCACCGGTATCAGAACGACTACTGCTCCGATTCCCGTAAGTACTGCTTTTTTACAAACCTGAAACCAGCCTTTGTGAACAGCCACCGCCAAAACCACACAATAAACCACTTCCAGTATCATTGCCCCAATCAGACTCTGGCTTCTTATAATCAGGAAATATGTTGGAATGACCATCCAAAGGATTGCCTTTAAAATTCCTCGGTATCCCTGACCTCTGTAACTATATAATACAGCTGCAAACAACGGAATTGTCAGCCAGAGTAAATCAATCAGATTCAATCCAATGCCGAATGGCATTCTAATATATCTGGTTGATCCATTCATTTTCAAACCGGCAACCTGCAGTCCAATGAAAAGTAACACCTGATATGCGATCAAGCTTGGTTTTGCATAAGCCGCAATTCTCGTATAATCCATATAGCAAATACCAATCATCAGCACAAGTCCAAGCAAAAGTGCCGGCAGTTCCAGCGATGTATGCCAGCTCAATGACGTTCTCACCCAGAACAAGTCTTCTGTTTTTCCCGCACTCTGCTCAATACCTAAAACGGTCTGATACATAACACTTCGTAAAAGATAGCCTGCAAGACTTAATCCAACAATTAATGCGATCATTCCCCACGCCATTGTCGGCCGGTGGATTCTATCCATCTCAAGCCCGACTTCTACCGGATCACCCATTTCTCGAACCGCAGCTTCTTCTGCTTCTGTCTGACTCATTCCTTCACTTAGGAATTCCGCTTTCTGATCCTCAATATGATCATTAATCTCCTGTTCTATCGTCCCTCTTGCCATCTTACAGCGAATCTGTTCTGTTAATGTATGCAAATACTCCTCTCGTCTCATCAAACATCACCCTTTCTAACAAACTGCTGCATTCAACACATTCACTACAGCCGATGAATAAATTTTCCACTCTTCTTTTTTCTCTTCTAAAACTTTCCTCCCGGTTTTCGTAATACTGTAATACTTACGAACCTTACCACCGACCTCTTTCTCATAAACTGTCAGATATTTCTTATCTTCCATTCCATGAAGCAATGGATATAACGTTCCCGCCTTTAATTCAAACACATTCTGGGACTTTTCTCTTAATGTCTCGATCATCTCGTAACCATACATATCCTTTTCAGATAAAAGCTTTAATAACAACATCGTTGTGCTTCCTGATACCAGACTTCTGTCAACTGCCATAACAATTCCTCCTAATCTTCTGATTTTACGTTAACCATACACTTCTTAACATTCTCACTGCAAAATGAAGCTCATCTTGCAGTAGTTCAAGAATGCCTCTGCAATCCTGCCGGAGGCTATATCAGCTTGGGGATTGACTCCCAGCTGATATATCGGTTATCTATATATCTTGGCTTGATTATATATCGATTATCTATATATGTCAATAAAAGCTTCCAAAATTCTTTGCATTTTTTGTTTTTTGGATACAAAAACTATACTCTATGTGAAAAATATGTTATAATTTGTGTACACATTATGCAGTATAAATACATACTAGCCATACAATTCAAGTTTTTCGAACTAATTTAGGAGGAGAATTATGACTGATTCTGTTACAAATAAGATCATTTTAAGTGCCGACAGTACCTGTGACCTGGATCAGGAACTAAAAGAACGTTATCATGTACACTATTTTCCACTCCACATCATTCTGGATGGAAAAGATTATAAGGACGGCATTGACATTACACCGGAAGAAATTTATCAGAAATATTACGATGAAAAAATCCTTCCAAAAACAGCCGCTGTCAATGTTGCGGAATATATTGAACATTTTAAACCCTGGATTGATGAGGGCTATGAGGTGATCCATATCAATCTTGGAAGTTCACTTTCCAGTGCTCATCAAAACTGCTGTATTGCTGCTGAAGAGCTCGGGCATGTTCATGTGATTGACAGTTGTTCTCTTTCCACCGGAACCGGACTTCTTGTAACAGATGCCGGTCGGATGATCGAGCAGGGAATGAAAGCGGCAGATATTGCCAAAGCCCTTCGTGAACGCGCAAAGCATTGCCATGCCAGCTTTATCCTGGATACATTAACATTTCTCCATGCAGGTGGACGCTGTTCTACCCTCGCTGCTCTCGGAGCAAATGTTCTGAAATTAAAGCCATGTATTGAAGTTAGCACGGAAGACGGAAGCATGAATGTCGGAAAAAAATACAGAGGAACGCTTGATAAAGTTCTTGTGAAATATGTAAAAGACAAACTTGCTGCTTATCCGGATATTGATCCATCGCTGATCTTTATCACGCATTCAGGAATTGATCCGGAATATATTAAACTTGTTAAAAATACAATCGAAGAAGCTATGCATTTTGATGAAATCCATATAACGAAAGCAAGCTGTACGATTTCCAGCCATTGTGGACCAAATACGCTTGGAATTTTATTTGAAACCTGTTAAGGAGGAGACGCCTATGACGAATACAAAACCAGTTTTTCATGGAAGTGATATTGAGAAAATCAGTGAGTATTATCATATCGACCAAAACAGTATTACAAACTTTGCCGGAAATGTAAATCCACTCGGACTTTCCCCTTCTGTTAAGGAAGCTGTTGCGGCTCATGTGGACCTCTTTTCTTCTTATCCTGACCGAGATTATAAATCACTTCGCAACACAATTGCTGAGTACTGCGATGTTCCTGCTGATTTCATCCTGCCGGGCAACGGTTCAAGCGAACTGATTTCTCTTTTGATTGAAACAAGAGCACCGAAACGCACTCTGATTCTTGGTCCAACCTATTCTGAATACTCCAGAGAACTTTCTTTCTCCGGAAGCACACAGGAATATTATCATCTTCAGGAAGCGGAAGATTTTGAATTAGATGTAGAAGATCTTTGCCGGACTTTATTAAACGGATATGATTTTCTGATTCTCTGCAATCCGAACAATCCAACTTCTTCTGCCATCTTAAAAGATGAAATGCGTGCATTGCTTTCATTCTGTGCAAATCGCGATATCTTTGTCATGATAGATGAAACGTATGTAGAATTTGCACCTTCCGTTCAGGAAGTAACCGCTGTTCCATACACGAAAGAATTCTCTAATCTCATGGTACTGCGCGGTGTATCAAAATTCTATGCAGCTCCGGGAATGCGTTTTGGATACGGCATTACCGGAAATAAAGAATTCTTATCTCAGATGAAAGAAAAGCAGATTCCATGGTCCTTAAACAGCCTTGGAGCATATGCCGGCGAGCAGATGTTCAAAGATACTTCCTACATCCGTCAGACACGCTCATTAATCCTGACTGAACGTGACCGGATGTTTCTTGAATTAAAAAAGACGTCTTCTTTCAAGGTTTATTTTCCATATGGAAACTTTATCCTTGTGAAGATTTTAAAGCCAGAAGTAACTTCTTTCGATGTATTCGAAGCTTGTATAAAAGAAGGACTTATGATCCGCGACTGCTCTTCTTTCCAATGTCTGGATGGCGAATTCGTCCGCTTCTGCATTATGAAACCAGAAGATAATGACCGGCTCTTAAAAGTATTGAAAACAATTTAATGATACCAAGATCAAAAGGTCTTTCTTAAAAAGCGGGAGAATCTAATCCAACGATTCTCCCGCTTTTCTTCTTATTCTTTCTTTTGTTTTTGTACTTCCTTGCTTTTTCTATGATTCTACAGCTGTTTTCTAACAACAAGATAATCATCTCCATTCCGATAATATGGACATTGATAATGCTGATTTGTCATCAGACGGATGTAATCATCCTCATCCATATTCTTATCACAGAGATAACACTCATACTCCTCATCATAAATATAATAAGTGCATGTTTCACAGCTGGTTCTTGACTCTTTACTCAATTTTCTCTCTCCATTTCCCGCCCGTTGCAAGGACCTGTAGCATTGCATTCTGTTGCTGTTCGTTCTATGTGCAGCTGGCAACTCTTTTCTTAGTATCATACCATGTTTCCATAGGGTCTTGGTGTGCTTATGAATAAGGACAACACAGTTCGTCAGGCTGGTGGATTTATCGTACAGCTGATGCCTTTCGCAGAGGAGAGCACGATCGCAAAACTGGAAGAAAATGTACAGAAGATCACTTCTGTTACCAGTCTTCTGGAAGAGGGACATACCCCTGAGAGTCTGCTGGAGAAAGTTCTGGATGGTTTTGATATGGAGATCAATGAGAAGACCCCTACGGAGTTCTATTGCAACTGCAGCAGAGAGAGAGTAGAGAAAGCCCTGATCAGTATTGGAAGAAAAGAACTCAATGAAATGATCCAGGAAGGTAAGCCGATTGAGATGAATTGTCATTTCTGTAATCACAATTATGAGTTTACTGTAGAAGAGCTGAAAGAAATCCTGCGTAAATGTAAATAAAATGAAATCTGATCCGGAGATTTTGAATATTGTATAAAATGTACCGGATGAAAAAAGGGGGTAGAAAATGAGACACGGTTATATCAAAACAGCAGCCGCAACACCATATATCACAGTTGCAGACTGTAATGCAAATGGAAATGAAATCATCAGACTTATCCGCGAAATGGAAAAAGAACATGTCAAAGTTATGGTTTTTCCGGAACTTTGTATCACTGGTTACACCTGCCAGGATCTGTTCCTGCAGAGAAGGCTTCTGGACAGTGCATGGGAAACTTTGCTGAAGATTGCAAAAGAAACAGCAGATGTGGATGCCCTGATCTTTGTTGGCACTCCGCTTAGAAATCATGGCAAACTGTATAATGTGGCAGCAGTCCTGAACAGAGGTGAGATCATCGGATTGGTGCCGAAGACACATCTTCCAAACTATGGAGAGTTCTATGAACAGCGCCATTTTTC
>ENA-OQDT01002185-OQDT01002185.1-human-gut-metagenome-genome-assembly--contig:-NODE-2185-length-10289-cov-3.483173_pt1 | contig 10289 bp, 9 predicted proteins | sample MGYA00242786_ERZ504617 | MGnify/ENA primary metagenome ERZ504617 (study PRJEB26092, sample SAMD00036337) | human gut metagenome | host: Homo sapiens | study: EMG produced TPA metagenomics assembly of... | reverse complement strand
TACATTGATTTATATTTTGATTGCGGTATCTGTGGAAACAGTTTTGGGATTTATTTTTGCATTATTATTTGAACTTGATTATAAGGGCAGTAAAATAGTACGTTCATTAATGATGACACCACTTATGATCGCACCGCTGGTTGCAGGTCTTATCTGGAAATTGATGATGAGTTCAAACTTTGGTATTGTCAATGAGTTTCTGACCAGAATAGGGATCTTATCCAGTCCAAGTGAAATTTTGTGGCTTGCAGATTCCCGATGGTCATTGATCGCCTGTTGTATTGCAGATATATGGCTGACTACACCGTTTATGATGCTGATGATTCTGGCTGGCCTTCAGGGATTGGATACCAGCGTGTCAGAAGCAGCAAGAATGGATGGAGCAAGTAAGCTGCAGGAAATTTTTTACATAAAAATACCGGGAATTAAACCGGTTCTGTTGACAGCATTGTCAGTGAGAATTATAGATGCGGCAAAGACTTTTGACATTATCTGGGCAATGACAGAAGGTGGACCTAACAGTTCATCGGAGACAATTAGTATTATTATTTATAAGACACTTGTAAAGTATAATAATACAGGATATGCCAGTGCAATGGCTGTTATCTTTATCATAGTTCTTGTAGTGTTTACATTAGTATTTATGCAGAGTTTATGGAATCCAAAGAAAAAGTAAAAGCTGTCAAAGAAAAACAGTAGTAAAAAGGATTCAATAAGGAGACCAAAATGAAGAAAGGTAATAGTATCAAACTAAAAATAGCAGTTATTATTTCTATAATTATTACAATATTCTGGCTGCTTCCATATATTTATGTAATTTGTTGTTCGTTTAAACCCGGATCAGAGGTAATTGCTGTTCCACCATCTTTTCTTCCAAAAAGCTTTTCGGTTGAAAATTTCACTCAATTATTTGTAAGAATGAACGCGGGTGGGTATCTGCTGAACAGTTTGATTACAGCAGTTTGCAGTACAATTATTGCAGTTATCTTGGGTTCACTGGCTGCATATGCTATTCAGAGATCTGGAGCGAAGCTGTCAGTAGGGCTGGTGGTATTGATTTTATGTCTGAAAATGATTCCTACATCCAGTATTGCAGTACCTATTTATGAGATTATTTGTAATATGGGATTGTATGATACCAGAATTGCATTGATTATTGTTTATGCAGCAGTAAACATGCCTTTTGTAATGTGGACAATGCTTAGTTTTTATGAGGGAGTACCGTCTACTTTGGATGAGGCTGCATATGTAGATGGCGCTTCCAGCCTTCAGACATTCAGAAAGGTTATTTTGCCGATTTGTAAGCCGGGACTTGCAACTGCCTTTATATTTACATTGTTCTTGGCATGGAATGATTTTCTTATTTCTCTGTTGCTGACCAGTATGAATGCTAAAACATTTACAGTAGGTCTTGCCGGTTTCCTATCAGCGTATAATCTTGACCTTGGACCGATGTGTGCAGGAGCATTTTTATTTAGCTTCCCGGTAATGATTTTATCAATGTTTGCACAGAGATACATTGTTCAGGGAATGACAGCAGGAGCTGTAAAAGGATAATAAGAATGGAGAAAGCCAGTGAATAAAATATTAATGAGACAAAGAATAGAAAACGCGCAAAAAGAAATTGACAGTAAAAAGATGATTGTTCAAAATGGAAAAATGCGTCAGCATTATCATTTTATGCCCCAGAGCGGGTGGATGAATGATCCTAACGGACTGATCTTTTTTAACGGACAGTATCATGTGTTTTATCAGACTAATCCATATAATGGATTTTGGGATTGTATGCATTGGGGACATGCAGTCAGCAAAGATTTAGTTCATTGGGAATATTTGCCTCTGGCATTGGCACCCAGTGAAGAGTATGATGATTATCAAAAGGTGGATGTTTTTCCGGCAGTGCAATCGAACACGAAGGTAAGTTATATGTATTTTATACGGCAACTGCAAATCATGGAAACGGAAGTGAGCAAAGCCAGTGTCTTGCTATAAGTGAAGATGGAATAAATTTTGAAAAGTATGACGGAAATCCTCTCTTTGATGCACCGGAAGGTATTCAGCCGGATTCATTCCGCGATCCAAAGGTATGGAAGCATGAAAATAAATATTATATGGTTGTAGGGGCCAGTCGTAATAACAGAGGATTAGCATTGATATATGAATCTGCAGATCTTTATCATTGGAATTTTTTAAACGTGCTGGCAGAAAGCCGTGGAGAATGGGGATTCATGTGGGAATGTCCGGATTTTTATCAGCTTGGCGATAAATATGTTCTCACTTTTTCTCCAATGGGCTCAGGAGATCATACATCAGTATACCTGACAGGAGATTTTGATTACAAAACAGGAAAATTTGACTGGCATATTAGTGGTGAAATGGATTGGGGATTTGATTTTTATGCGCCACAGTCCATGGTTGCTCCTGATGGAAGACGTCTGATTGTTGCCTGGGCGAATGAATGGGAATGGATGCCTCTCTTTAAGGACTGGGGACCTACTTATCAGGAGGGCTGGTGCGGATTTTTTAATGTGATTCGTGAAGTTCGGATGTGCAAGGATGGAACGCTGGCGTTTGTTCCTGTAGAGGAAATGGAAAAAATCCGTGAAAACAAATTTACGCAACGGGAAATACAGATTACAGAAACACCTCAGCAGTTAAAAGCAGGAGATGGAATCAGCTTTGAGATGAAATTTACATTGGATCTTGAAGAAACTGATGCAGACAGGGTAGAACTGAAGCTCAGATGCGGAAAAGAAAAAGAATCCCGTTGTATTTTTGATCTGAAAAATGGTGAATTGCTGGTAGACAGAAGCTGTGCAGATGGATGGAGTGTAGGAACATCCAGAAGTGTACTTAAGGTCAGCGAAAAAAGTCTGGATGTACATATCTTTTCAGATCAGAGTTCTCTGGAGATATTTACAGATCAATACAGAAATAATCATTCCAATAATATTTTTGCAGGAAATGATCAGGATGCAATAAGTATATCTGCGTTTGGTGGAAGAGCGGTAATCAGAGACTATGAAGCATATGGATTGCAGGAGTGTTTTAACTGAATCAAGTAGCGGAGCGGATTGCGAATATCCGCTTGACATGAACTGAAAGCAGGAGGAGTATTGAAATGAAACGTAATAATTATTATGATGTCACTGACTGGCAGGTAGGTAACCCATATACGGATATCGGAGAAGTGATCAACAGTATCATTGCAGACATCAAGAACAGACAGAAGGATACAAATGTAAATGATGGGGGAAAACCGGGAGCAGTAATTTATATTCCGTCTGGAGATTATCATTTAAAAACGCAGGTGAAAATTGACATCAGTTACTTGAAAATCCAAGGATCAGGACATGGATTTGTGTCTTCAAGTATCCGATATAATGTGCCAAAAGAACAGTGGAAGGATCTTCATGACATCTGGCCGGGCGGTAGCAGGATTCTGGTAGATTTGGAACCATTAAAGGGGGATGAAAGATCCGGTGCTGCTTTTCTGGTGGAACGAGAGGGAGATCCGAGAATCAGTTCCGTGGAGTTTGAAAATTTCTGTATTGATGGACTCCATTTTGTAGATGACGGAAATGGAGATCCAGAGAATACATATTTAAATGGAAAAACAGGAATTTATGTAGCCAGTGCACAGGATTCTTTCAGAATTACAGGCATGGGTATTATTTATCTGGAGCATGGAGTGACTCTTTACAATTCTGATGCATTATCTGTTCATGATAATTTTATAGCAGAATGTGGAAATTGTGTAGAACTTCGTGGAGCCGGACAGGCATCTAAAATAACAGATAATCTTATGGGGGCTGGTTATAGAGGTTATACAATTTTTGCCGAAAATTTTGGAGGACTTCTGATTACTTCCAATAACATTTTTCCAAGAGGAAAAAGTATAGTACATCTTAAGGGTGTTCTTAGATCATCAGTAACTGCAAACAGATTTCATTCTTTTTATCCGGGAATGCTGATAATGGAAAATTGTAGAGAAAATCTCATATCTTCCAATCATTTTCTCAGAGATCATGAACCATGGCCTCCGATGCTGGAATATGATAATGGATTAGAGGATGATTTTGGCCTGATTCATATTCAGGGAAGTAGCAATTCACTGATTGCTAATCACATTTCTGAGACGATTGAACAGCAATATCTGAAACCGGCAGGCGTAAAACCGATAATCATTCGTTTGGTTTCCGGAAGAGAAAATTACATTGCAAACAATCATATTGTGGCAACTACAAAAACTGATAAAAAAGAAAGTGAAGAAAATCAATCCTGCTTTGATGCGCAGGTTGGAGCATTGTTAAGTATGGATGAACTGGTTAAACTTCCGATTGAAGCAGTACATGTTGATGAGGCATCATTGGATAATATAATACTGGATACATGCAGAGAAAATGAAGCAGTTATGGATTTTGCAGAAAATGTGTTTCGGGGAATTCCGGTTAAATAAAAATTAAATGACATTGATAAATTATTATTGGCATTATTTTTTGCACAATACATCGCATTGGATAACGTTCTGATTTATTTTTTACATATATTATACTATAGCAATTCCATAAAATAATGCAAGCAATCCAGCCCATCATAGTGTGAAGTCCTGCGTCAGATATCTTTCTTGTCTTTCGCACTCTGCTGAACTGTCTTGATTGCATTATTTATAAGGATTGCTATAGTTAAATGGATTGAATAAATTCCTCTACATAATGCAGAGCCGCTCCGATCGCCGGTGTATACTGTCCATTGGTACCGACCAGAATCTGTGTTTTATCCAGTATGAATGGGGCGGCTGTATGGAGATGTTCTGTCAGATATTCAATATCTTCTTCTGTAAAATAAGGTGCCAGATATCCGCTGAGGATGATCGGTGCATCAATAACAAGGTTAAGATTTTTCATGGCAAATGCCAGATGGTTTAAATAATCTTTCCAGATCTGTATGATCTGGGGAGAGTTTTTTTTCGCGCAGAAGAGGGAAAAATTCTTTGGCAGGAATACCTGCAGCCTGTTCCAGTGCATTGGCAGAGCAGTAGGTTTCCAGGCAACCACGGCTGCCGCAGTAGCAAAGCGGACCATCGGGATTAATACACATATGTTCAAGAGTTCCGCTGTGCATGGAGATCCCCTGATGAATCTGATGATTGGTAATGATGCCGCCGCCCAGATTTCGGTTCAGCAGGATGATAACAGCACTGTCAAGCTCCGGATGATTCCATAATTCAAGGAACGCAGCTGATTTCGAATCATGTTCCAGATAACAGGGACATGGAAGATATCTGGAAAAATCATCCAGTTTCATGCCTGCGTTATTCATGATATCTCCATATAGTACAGTGGTATGATCCGGGGATGTGATACCCTGTGTGGCAATGGAGATGCCAAGAACTTTGTCATTGTCATACTGGCGCGATGAGATGAATTTTTTTACTGCGTCAGTAACCTGTTTATAGTAATCCGGTGTGTTGGAATATGGAAGCGGAATGGTATCTGTATAGAAAGCATTTCCATACAAATCTACAGCAGTAATATGAAACATCCCTTTTAAAATACCGATACCAATGGAAATTTTAAAATCTGATACAATCTGAAGGGTCGTTTGCCTTTCTTCCACCGGTGGATTCAAAGAAACCATTTTTTTCAATAAGACCTTCCTGCTCCAGAAGATTCAGGTTCTGGCTGACAGTGGATAAACCCATCTGCAGTTCCTGAACGATCTGCAGCTTGGAGGTCGTTTTTTTTCTGTAAATGTACTGGTAAACCTTTGATTTATTTATTTTCTTGAGACTAATGTTGGTCAATCCCTTTTCACTCATAATATTCTCCTGATTATGTTACAAGATAATGTTAAGTTTCAGTTTTATTGTAGCATAGAACGAAAAAAAAAGCAATAAAAATATCCGGCACGATCAGCAACATCAATTTGTCAGCACACTATAGTAAAATAGACAAAAAAGTTGTTTGAAAATTAGAATTTCTGTCAATGGATTTTTTAAAATAAAAGATATATACTCAACTTACAGTTAAGATATAAACGTAAGTAAAAAACATAACAACAAACAATAAGTATCGAATAAGACAAATAAGGAGGATATAACATGAAATTATCAATCAATGGAATCAAGGAACAGGAAGCATGGAAAAAGGCAGGGATCGCTCTTCCGGGTTATGATGTAGAGGCTGCCTCTGAGAAAGCAAAGGAGAATCCGGTATGGGTTCACTTTGGTATCGGAAATATTTTCCGCGTATTTATCGGTGGAATTGCAGATGGTCTTCTGGAAGAGGGAGTGCTGGACCGTGGGATTACCTGTGTGGAAACTTTTGATTATGATGTAGCAGATAAGATTTATGCTCCATATGACAATCTGGGATTAAGCGTGATCCTGCATGGGGATGGAACCCGTGAGTACAAAGTAGTCGGAGCTTTTGCGGAAGCAGTGAAGGCACAGTCTTCTAATGCAGAACAGTGGAAACGCCTGAAAGAAATCTTCACAAGCAAATCCTTGCAGATGGTTTCCTTTACGATCACAGAGAAAGGCTATGCATTACAGAAAGCTGACGGAACATGGTTCCCGTTTGTAGAAGCGGATATCAAGAATGGTCCGGATAAAGCGGCTGGTGCCATGGCAGTTCTGGTTGCAATGCTTTATGAAAGATATAAAGCCGGCGAATATCCCATCGCACTGGTTTCCATGGATAACTGCTCACAGAACGGTGCAAAGCTTCGTGAGTCAGTACTGACAATGACAGAAGAGTGGAAGAAAGCAGGATTTGTTGATGAGGGATTTGTAAACTATGTAAGCGATGAACAAGTAGTTGCTTTTCCATGGACAATGATCGATAAAATCACACCTCGTCCAAGCGAGCAGATTGCAGCAGATCTTGAAAAGTTGGGTGTTGAGAACATGCAGCCGGTGATCACAGGTAAGAAGACATACATTGCACCATTTGTCAATGCTGAGAAACCGCAGTATCTGGTAATAGAGGACAGCTTCCCTAACGGACGTCCGGCTCTGGAAAAAGGTTTCGGCGTATATATGGCAGACAGAAATACAGTTAACCTTTCTGAACGTATGAAAGTAACAGTATGTCTGAATCCGGTTCATTCTGCTACAGGTCCGCTGGGAGTAGTTCTTGGATATGATCTGTTTGCGCATATGCTTAATACAAATGAAGATATGATGAAAATGGCACGTATGATTGCTTATGATGAAGGTCTTCCGGTAGTTGCTGACCCTGGAATCCTTTCGCCTCAGGCATTTGTGGATGAGCTTTTTAATGATCGTTTTCCAAATGAATATCTGGGAGACACAAACCTTCGTCTGGCAGTAGATGTATCTCAGATGGTTGGCATCCGTTTCGGCGAAACAATCAAAGCATATGTACAGAAATTCGGAGATGCTTCCAGACTGACAGCTATTCCTCTGGGAATTGCAGGATGGCTCAGATATATGCTTGGTGTAGATGATGAAGGAAATAAATTTGAACTTGCACCGGACCCAATGAATGAGGAACTGCAGGAACAATTTAAGGATATTGTAGTAGGCAAACCTGAAACATTTAAGGATCAGTTAAAACCAATTCTTTCCAATGAGCGTCTGTTCTTCACTGACCTTTACAAAGACGGTGTGGGAGAGAAGGTTGAGGATATGTTCCGTGAGATGATCGCAGGACCTGGAGCTGTAAGAGCAACAATACATAAATATGTTGGATGATTTTCATCAGATGAATATTATAACGGACTATCAGGAGGAAAATGAAAATGACAGAAGCGGCATTTGCGGCAGAGCCATCAAGGTTGTTGATCGCGGCAGTGGCAGGCATTGTATTGTTACTGCTGCTTATTATCAAATTTAAACTTCATCCTGTATTATCCCTGCTGATCTCAGCTATGGTTATAGGACTTGGAGCCGGCATGCCGGTTCCGACCCTGGTCAGCACAGTAGAGAAGGGCGCAGGTGAAACTCTGCAGGGAATCGTATTATTGATTGGACTGGGATCTTTATTTGGAGGGATTCTGGAGGTATCAGGAGGAGCGCAGTGCGTTGCCCAGACACTGGTAAATAAATTCGGTGAGAAGAAAGCGGGAATTGCACTTGGAATTACAGGGCTGGTAGTTGGTACAACTGTATTTTTTGAGGCTGGTGTTGTGATTCTGATTCCACTGGCATTCGGACTTGCCAGGAAAACAAAAAAATCCACATTATATTATGTGATTCCTTTATTGGCAGGACTTGCAACTGGGTTTGCATTTATTCCGCCATCAGCAGGCTCTGTACTTGTTGCAAATATGCTCAATGTGGATCTGGGAGTTATGATTGCAGTGGGTGTGCCGGTTGGTATTCTCTCTCTGATTTTTGCAGGGATTTTGTGGTCAAAATTTATCGGCAGCCGTATTAATACAGGACTTCCGTTTAATATTCAGGAGGTCAAACAGGAAGATGAAGCGAATCTTCCCGCATTTTCTACTGTGCTGTGTATTATCCTTGTTCCGCTGATTTTAATTCTATGCAATACACTTTCTACGTATATTCCGGGAATTGATGCTATTCGTCCTGTTCTGGAATTTTTTGGAACACCATTTGTAGCATTGATCATAGCCGTATTATCAGCAATGTATTTTCTTGGCAAAAAACAGAATTATGATGGAGAACAGTTAAAGAAGATTATGGATCGTTCCCTGCGCCCTACAGGGCAGATTTTGCTTGTTATCACAGGTGGAGGAATTATCCGCTGGGTATTGCAGGACTGTGGTATGGGTGACATCATTGGACCGGCACTGGAGAAAAGCGGTCTTCCACTGGTGCTGGTGGCATTTCTGATCGCAGCATTAATCCGTGCATCTGTAGGCGCAGCAGTAGTGGCTATGACAATGGCAGCCGGTATTATGGCAGCTATGCCAGGCGTGGCAGGATTATCTCCTGTTTATCTGGCAGCTATGGTCTGTGCTATCAATGGAGGAGCAACAGCATTCAGTCATGTGAACGATTCCGGATTCTGGCTGGTAAGTTCTCTGCTTGAGATAGATGAAAAGACAACCTTAAAATCATGGACAATGATGGAAACTATTATAGGCTTTACAGGATTGATCTGTGCAATTGTAATCAGCCTGTTTGCATAAGGAGTATAGCGGATGATCGTAAAAGTAGTTTTAAAAACCATGCAGAATGCGAGAAAACTTGTAAGTATAGTAGAACCAATCCCCTGTGATGTAGAATTGTGCTGTGGTCGTTATGCAGTAAATGCAAAATCTATGCTTGGCGTATTGAGTATGCCTGATTTTGAGAAAGGGGAGCTGCATGTCCATACGGATAATGATAAAGAGTGTGAACAGATCCTTCATAAGCTGTTGGAGGCAGATCTTTTGATGGACACAAATGATGCAGCCTGTCGATCCATTTATGATATCACTGTATTTGGAGAAATATTGATTGATTTCACCTCTCAGAGATTAAATGAGGATGGGCAGATGCTATATGCGAGAAATCCAGGAGGTGCACCGGCAAATGTGGCTGTTGCTTCCAGCAGACTGGGAGCCCATACTGCATTTATTGGAAAAGCAGGAGAGGATATGCATGGGGAATTTCTCAGGTCTGTACTTCAGAAGGAAAATGTGGATACCAGAGGAATGCTGCTGGACAAAAAAATATTTTTACAACACTTGCGTTTGTGGAAGTAAATGAATCAGGTGAGAGAACTTTTTCGTTTGCAAGAAAGCCGGGAGCAGATACACAGATCCAGAAAGAAGAACTTGATGTTGATATCCTTGACCAGACTAACATTTTTCACATTGGGTCTTTGTCACTTACAGATCAGCCTGCAAGAGATACTACTTTTTATGCAGTAAAAAGAGCAAAGAACAAGGGAAGTATTATTTCATATGATCCCAATTACAGGTCATCATTATGGGAAAATGAAGAGATTGCAAAAGAGCATATGAGAAGCCTGCTTCCATATGTTGACATTATGAAAATTTCAGACGAAGAAACAGAGCTTTTGTCAGGATACGAGAATGTTATTGAAGCAGCAGAAGAATTATATCGTCAGGGAGTAAAAATTGTAGCAATAACACTTGGAAGAAATGGAACTTATATTTATAATAAGGATGGTGGACGTATAGTTGAGGGATTTGCAGTAGAGTATGTGGCAGATACAAATGGAGCAGGTGATTCCTTCTGGGGCAGTTTCCTGTACAAACTCAGCCAATCTGATAAAAGAATAGATGAACTGACTCTGGAAGAACTGGCAGAATATGCACGGTTTGGAAATGCAGCAGCAAGTATC
>ENA-OQDT01002184-OQDT01002184.1-human-gut-metagenome-genome-assembly--contig:-NODE-2184-length-10293-cov-2.222310_pt1 | contig 10293 bp, 13 predicted proteins | sample MGYA00242786_ERZ504617 | MGnify/ENA primary metagenome ERZ504617 (study PRJEB26092, sample SAMD00036337) | human gut metagenome | host: Homo sapiens | study: EMG produced TPA metagenomics assembly of... | reverse complement strand
AGATGATGAGCATCTCCAAAAGCGAAACACGAGTTTGTATCCGGGAACTCCCGCAAGTCTCCCAACAACTTATACATCGACGCGCATCGCACCGCGTATAGCCGCCTATCGAATGAGGTACGGATACCTACCGGCGTATCGATAGATAGGCATTCCCAGAACGCACCAAAGCGATACGGTCGCAACGGGAGGCCTCATCCATATAAGGCGTAGAGACAAGTATCGTAATGCCTTGCCGTTTCAGACGATCCAGCATATCCCAGAACTCAGAGCGGGAGACAGGATCGACCCCCGTCGTAGGCTCATCCAAGAACAAGACATCCGGACGATGGATCAAGGCGCAACTCAAAGCCAGCTTCTGCTTCATACCACCGGACAGCTTCCCCGCCCGCCGATGCTTGAACGGCTCTATCTGACTATAGATATCCCGTACCAGATCGTAGTTCTCCTCGATCGTCGTATTGAAGACCGTAGCGAAGAAGTTCAAGTTCTCCTCTACTGTCAGGTCTTGGTAGAGCGAGAAGCGGCCGGGCATATATCCTACCCGCCGACGGATCTCCTTCAAGTCTTTCACCACGTCCAAGCCGCAGACAGAGGCGGTACCGCTATCGGCCAGCAACAACGTGGTCAGGATACGGAACAGGGTGGTCTTTCCCGCCCCATCCGGACCGATTAACCCGAACAACTCACCAGAGCCGATCTCCAGCGACAGATCCCGCAGGGCCTCGACATCGCCATAACGCTTGGTGATATGATTTATATGAATCTCATTATTCATATTTAATCTCCCCATATTGCCCGATCTTCAGATAACCATCGTTGCGGACGGCGATCTTGATGGCATATACCAAATTAGCCCGTTCGTCCTTCGTCTGGATACCTTTCGGGGTAAACTCGGATTTATCGGAGATCCACGTGATCGTACCGGGGTATTCCCGGCGATCATTCCCATAGTCGGCGAAGACCTTGAGAGATTGCCCTAGTTTCAGGTGGGATAACTGATCCGCCGTCACATAGGCGCGGAGATAAAGCAAGTCCGTATCGGCGATCTTGTAAAGCGGCTTTGCCTGCCGCCGTCACCTCCCCCGGCTCGGCGTATTTCACCAATACCGTACCGGTCTGGGGATTGAGGATACGGCTTTTCATCAGTTGATCATCCAATTGCATGATCTGGTATTGCAGGCCCTCCGCCTCGGCGTCGGCACCTCCCGTCGTCTTGCTTAAGGAGGAGTATTGGGCATCCAGTTGTTTCTGGAGATATTTGATGTTATTCACGATATCGTCTAGTTGCTTTTGGTTACCCGCTTTCGCACGCACCAAGTTTTCCTGTCGCTGTTGCTCGGTCTTAGCCGTGGCGATTTGTTGTTCCAAGACAGCGATCTGCTTACGGATATCCGGCTTGCGAATATCTACCGAGCGAAGGCTGGCAGAGAGTTGCATCTTCCGCAGAAAAAGCTGGGTGCTATCCACGTAACCCACGATGGCGCCGGCATCCAAGCGATCGCCCTCCTCGATATTCAGTTTCATGATCTTTCCGTTGGCTTCCGAAGATACCAAGATCTCGGTTGCCTCAAAGGTACCGGAAGCGTCAAAATCATTGTCTGTATTACCGCAAGCCGTCCATAGAAGGCTACATAAGCTGATAAAAATCAAATGTCTCATAAATCAATTGTATTTGTCATACTCTATTTAATTCGTTGTATACATATAATTATAAATGGTCATCAAGCGCTGTACACGGTGCGCCGCGGCGGTTTGCCGGGCCATGTCCTCGGCGTTGATCTCCCGGATTAGGTCAGTGACAGAAATCACGCCATTCTCCAGCTTCACCTCCGCCGCCTGCTTGATGCTTGTTCTCAGACGGATGATATCGTCATCGGCACGCATCAGGTCCGTCATTTTCTTTATCTCCGTGTTTTGCTGCAAAAGTTGCAGGCGGGTATTGAATAAGAAGGTCTCCCGTTGCACATCAATCTGGCGACGGCTTACCTCGATCTTCCTCCGGTCGTTCTTCAGCGTGTACAACTTCCCCAGATTCCAAGAAAGACGGACACCGGCCACATAATAAGGCTCGAAACTATCCTCCAGCATGTTCAAGCCCGGCCGGCCGTAACCACCTTGTACGAAAGCTCCGATACGAGGCATCAAGCCCGCCGTTACCTGCTTGTTTTGCGTCTCGATCCATTCGCTCTTAGCATCCAAGGCCCGTAATTCCGGACGGTTGATTTGCGTGGACAATGAACGCTCGGGTGACTCCGGAGTCTTCAAGACCACTTGATCCGTCAGCGGTTTATTGATAAAGGTCGCCAACATCTGCCGATATGCCGTGCGAGACGCTCTTAGCTCAATCTCATTTTGGCGGGCATTCAGCAGTTCCACTTCCATACTTTCCAGATCCGATTGATTCGCCACGCCATTGTCCATCATCGCCTTGATACGCTCGATATTGACCTGCAACTCCTTTTGAAGCAAAGCGTTCTGACGTATCAACTCGTCTTGCAGCAGGCAACCGAAGTAGACTTTGATTCACCCGGTCGTTTAGCGCATACAACTCACTTTCCAATTGCTCCCGGTTGGCGATCGCCTCGGCACGAGTCAAGGCACGGGCCGAACGGGTGCTACCGCCGTCCCAAATCGTCTGGTCCACCTGCGCCACGACTTGATACTGATCCTTGCTCAAGCTAGGGATCTCAAAGCCGGGAAGAAGCGAGGAGATCTTATCGCCATCCAAAGGCAACTTCGTCACGTCGCTCTGATAGCTTGCCTTACCGCTTACCGAAAGCTGGGGAAGCCAAGCCTTGCCCACATTACTCAAGCTATAACGCTCCGTCTGATCGATCAAACCCATTTGATGAATCTGCGGATAATTCGCCCTCGCCCACTCGTAACATTGGGTGATCGTGACCGATTCCTGTCCGCTAACCCTTCCGGTATAACCCAACAGGCTAATTAACAATAATACATATACACCTCTCATATACTCTATGATATGTTTATTAAATTGAACAAATCCATCATCTGGCATCCGGGACCATCAGCTGGGTTATTACCTCGACGATCAAATCCCTGCGCCTATCCATATATTCCTCAAACCGCCCCATCCGGTACTTGCGGTATCCATAGCTCTCATAAAGACCTCTCAGGCGAAGCGTCGCCGCCTCCGCCCTCCGAAGGCTCTGAATCTCTAAATTCATGCTCTATCTCCTCTCAACTGCCGCCGCAACCGCCCCGGCTCAACAAAATCCGCCGGACAATCACCCGCTCGTCTATATCCTGCCGTTATAGCTCCCATCACTTTTGTTTATCTTGCTATCATGGTAGCGTACTAAAGTGTTTTCTATATACTATCATTCCTTCTTAAAAAAATGCAACTACTTTTTTAGAATACTCACACTTTAATTAAAAGAAAAACTCGGGGCGTGAAAAATGTGCGCCCCGAGTTTTTCCACCTCGACTCTATTCTTTTATAACCTTCTCCAAAATCGGCCCCAGAATCTCAGTCCAAGGCGTATACGCATCCTTTTCCTCCAGATGCGTCAGCGCCATCCAGTTCAGTCCTCCCGGTGTCATTTCTCTGGCAAGGTCTTCCAGATCCCCGTCCCACGTCGCTGCCTTGCGGGACAGCGCCCCAGTAAATTCGGTGATGTATGCCCGTGCGGATGGCTCATCCAGCCCGTTTCTCTCACACCACTGGATAATGACGGTCAGAAGCATATAGTAAGCGCTCATCAGACCCGTCGTGCTCCTAAGGATCGCGATCTGCTTCGGCGTATCGACCGGAACCGGCTTGCCGACGTGACTCATCAGATCGACTACCTCCGGGATATCCGGGTAAATCACCACCGGTCCGAAGCGGTTCGCCGCGAAGGTCAGAGGCACAACATCCGCCAGAATCTCTCTCGATCCAAACATTTCCTCAATGCGCTTTAAGCTCAGCGTTGCAACCAGATTGATAAACTTCTTCTCCGGTCCGATATGAAGCGGTTTTAAGATATCTTCCGCCGCCTTCGGAAGGAGCGCCGCAAAGACCCAGTCCGACCGGTCCACAACTTCCTGGTTATCCGCCGCGACCGACACGATCTCCGGGTATTTCTCATGCAGCATCTGCGCCCGTTCTTTATTTCTCGGCGATACAACGATCTGCAGATTCTCCATTCCGCTCTCGCAGAATCCAGTCACGACGGACGTCGTAATGATTCCCGTTCCAATAAATCCCAGTTTCATAAACTTCTACCCTCTCTTTCTCCTCTCCGTTTACCCGAAATTTTTCCAGACGATTCCGAGCGAACTTTTCTGATAGTTACTCCCCCGATTTTATTCACATACACAGTATACAAACCAAAACACATTATTTCCAGCATCCTACTCATATCTCGGCGCACTTTTCCGGGTTTTCATCGTAATTCCTCCCTCAACCTTCGCACCCCCCTTTGATCCGGCGCCTTATTTTATCGTTCATATCCTCCTTGCCATTTTTTTTGAAATTGTCCACTTCCGCAAATAAAGCGATTGAAATAAGCCATCTCCTCATCTTTATTCAATCTTAATACGTCGTAAATCTCCCTTATCCGCTTTTAAATCTCCAGCTGTATAATATGACCATCACAGAAATAAGGAGTTCCTTTATGCCGGAAGAGATTATTCGTCGAAAGCGCCGCCTTTCGTCTTTTCAAATTATCACATTAGGTTTTGCCGGGGTCATTTTACTCGGAGCGCTACTGCTGATGCTGCCGATCTCCACAACTGGAGAGAATGTAACTCCATTCAATGAAACGCTGTTTACTGCGACCTCTGCCGTCTGCGTGACAGGGCTTGTAGTACAAGATACTGGCAGCTACTGGTCAACCTTTGGGCAGGTGGTTATTCTGGCACTGATCCAAATTGGTGGTCTTGGTGTCGTAACCGCAGCAGCATTGTTTGCGCTTTTGTCCGGGCGAAAAATCTCTCTGATGCAGCGCAGCACCATGCAGGATGCAATTTCAGCACCAAAGGTCGGCGGAATCGTCCGTCTGACACGCTTCATCCTGCGAGGGACGTTTCTGATTGAGCTGCTGGGAGCGCTTGCCGTGCTGCCGGTATTCTGCCGGGACTATGGATGGCGCGGCATCTGGATGGCGGTATTTCATTCCATATCCGCTTTTTGCAACGCCGGGTTTGACATTCTTGGGACAGAAAGCAACCGCTATCCATCTCTTACCGGCTACGCGGACAGCCCGGTAATCAATATCACGATTATGCTGCTGATCGTGATCGGCGGTATTGGATTTCTGACGTGGGATGACATCTTTGAAAACAAGTGGCGGTTTCATCGCTACCGAATGCAGAGCAAGGTAATTCTGGTCACGACAGGTTTTTTAATTTTTCTGCCTGCTATGTTTTTCTTCTTTTCAGACTTTTCCGCGCTTCCCGCCGGAAACCGGCTGCTGGCATCCTTTTTTCAGTCTGTCACGCCGAGGACAGCGGGCTTCAACACGGTAAATCTTTCCACGATGTCCGGTGCATCACAGGGCGTAATAATCCTTTTGATGCTGATCGGCGGTTCTCCAGGTTCTACAGCAGGCGGTATGAAAACAACGACACTGGCGGTTCTGCTTGCCAATGCCACTGCAACCTTCCGCCAGCGCGATAGTGCCCAATTTTTCGGACGCAGAATCGATTGCAGCGCCGTCAAGACCGCCGCGACCATTCTGACGATGTACTTGATGCTGTTCTTTGTCGGTGCTGTCTTTATCAGCGCATATGAGAATCTTCCGCTGTCTGCCTGCCTGTATGAAACGGCATCGGCGGTCGGGACGGTGGGATTGACACTTGGTATTACACCGCAGCTGCACATTCCATCGCAAATGGTGTTGATCACGCTCATGTATCTGGGCAGAGTCGGCGGTCTTACCCTCATTTATGCGACATTCTCCAGCAAAAAAGTGGGGGAATGCAAAGCTGCCGCAGGAAAAAATCACGATTGGATAAGGAGTCTTTTCACATGAAAAACATTCTATTGATTGGCACAGGCCGCTTCGGACGACATATTGCAATACAGCTTTCTCAGCTGGGGGCATCAGGTCATGGCGGTCGATACAAACGAGGAACGAATCAATGATGTGCTGCCATATGTCACCAACGCACAAATTGGCGACAGTACAAACGCGGAGTTTCTTCGCTCTCTTGGCATCGGAAATTTTGATATCTGCATCGTGACCATCAGCGGTAATTTTCAGAACTCGCTGGAAACCACCTCGCTGCTGAAGGAGCTGGGTGCAAAGTGCGTGGTATCGCGTGCCGAGCGTGATGTGCAGGCAAAGTTTCTGCTTCGCAACGGTGCAGACCATATAGTCTACCCGGAAAAACAGGTGGCAAAATGGGCAGCGATCCGATACACTGCCGACCATATCTTCGACTACATAGAGTTCGACGAGCAGCACGCCATTTTGAGGTGGAAGTACCAGAAGGCTGGGTCGGGAAAAGTATTGGCGAACTGAATATCCGCAGAAAGTTTGGAATCAACATTCTTGGCATCAAGCATTCGGGAAAAACCGACGTATCAATTACACCGGATACGGTGACTGTCCGGGGAAATAACGATTTTAGCGTTGGGCGAATACAAAGCGCTGCAAAAGTGTTTCCGAATCTGAACGGATGGTGAGGGTATGTGGAAGATGTCGTTTGATCGCTGGGACAGCGCTAATGTTCCTGTTCGGCTGGTTTATGATGAAGCGGCTGGATCGCTTTCTGGATGAAAATCTGAAGCGAATCGAGGAAGCACCCGAACAACAGCAGCCTGAGCCGTGCGTGCATCTGGTCGGAAATATTTCTCCTGACGAACTTGAGGAAACGCTTTCCCGGTTTCGCAGCAGTCATGCCCATGTAGAAATCGTGATCTATGATTCAGAGCAAATTTCATTTCCGGACAACGAATCCGATTGGGCGCAGTAGAAACCTTCACATTTTGGTGCTATAATATCATCTAAGAGGGGTGGTGAAAATGTGCAGAACAAAGGAAGCAAACTGCCAAAAGAGCATATTCTTGTGTGCCTGTCCTCGTCTCCATCCAATGAACGCATTGTACGAATGGCAGGGAAAATGGCACAGGCATTTAGTGGCAGCCTTACCGCGCTCTACGTGCAGACACCCGGAGACGCTGATATGAATGCGGAAGATACCGTTCGCTTGCAGGCGAATATGCGTCTGGCTCAGCAGCTTGGCGCAGAGATCGTCACAACGCATGGTGAAGATGTGGCAACACAGATTGCGGAATATGTGCGGCTCTCTGATGTGACCAAAATTGTGATTGGGCGCAGCAGCGTGCAGCGGCGGCATTTTGGGAGGGAACCGACGCTGACAGAACGGCTCATTGCGCTTGCACCAGAGGTAGACATTCATATCATTCCGGATGTGGGAGCCTATGAGAGCTACCGCAGGAAACGGCTGCTTACCATCCGTCCGGCGTTTCCGACCGCCTGGGATCTGCTTCTGACCATTGGGATTCTGGCAACTGCGACGGTCATCGGATGGGCCTTTCTGCGACTTGGCTTTGCAAATGCCAATATCATCATGGTTTACCTGCTGGGGGTGCTTCTGACTTCCGCTTTTACCAGCGGATATACCTGCGGTGTGCTGTCCGCTTTTTTGAGTGTCATCCTGTTCAATTATTTTCTAACGGAACCCCGGCTGTCTTTGGCAGCCTATGGCAGCAAATACCCAATAACCTTTGCCGTCATGTTTGCAGCGGCGCTTTTGACCGGTACGCTTGCCGCAAAGCTCAAAGCCCATGCGCAGCTATCCGCGCGGGATGCCTATCGGACAAAACTCCTTTTTGATATGAACAGGCAGCTTCAAAAGGCGGAAACACTGGATGAGGTCTATCAGATGACCGCGACGCAGATACAGAAGCTCATGCAGCGGGACGTTTTGATTTATCCGGCACAAGGCGACGCGCTGCTGGATGGGAATGTTTATCCGGCAGACGGAAGCAGTCCATATTGCATCCCGGATACTGATCAGGAACAGAACGTGATTCAATGGGTCTGGCAAAACCGAAAGCGTGCTGGCGCAACGACGCAAAACTTTCCAAAAGCAAAACGGCTGTATCTTGCCATCCGTACCGGGCAGCAGATTTACGGTGTTGTCGGAATTCCGATGGAAAAGCAAACGCAGCCTGACGCATTTACATCCAGCGTTCTGTTCTCCATCCTCGGCGAGTGCTCTCTGGCGCTGGATAACCTGCGAAATGCCAGAGAAAAGGAAGAAGCTGCCGTTCTTGCAAAGAACGAACAGCTTCGTGCCAATCTTTTGCGTTCGATTTCTCATGATCTCAGGACACCACTGACCTCGATTTCCGGCAACGCAGATACGCTGCTGCACAGCTATGACGTGTTGGATGAGCAGACACGGAAACAGATTTTTACGGACATTTATGACGATGCACAATGGCTGACGGGACTGGTTGAGAACTTGCTTTCCATTACGAAAATTGTAGACGGCAGCGTAAAGCTGCACCTTTCTGATCAGGTCGTGGATGACATCATATCGGAAGCACTCAGGCATATTGACCGAAGAGCAGCAGAACATCACATCGCAGTAGATTGCGGAGACGTACTGTTGCTGGCACGGATGGACGCAGGACTCATCATGCAGGTGCTCATCAATCTGGTGAATAACGCAGTCAAATATACTCCAGTTGGCTCGAACATCCGGATCACGGCAATCCCGCGAGAAAATATGGCTGAAATATGTGTCAGCGATAACGGTCCCGGTATTCCGAATGAACTGAAGGAACGTGTTTTTGAAATGTTCTTTACTGGGGGCAATCCAATTGGCGACAGCCGCCGAAGTCTTGGACTAGGACTTACGCTCTGTCAAACTATTGTTCATGCACATCATGGTGAAATGACGTTGAAAGACAATTCGCCGCATGGCTGCATCTTTTCCTTTACAATACCACTTAGTGAGGTGAACTTAAATGAATAAGCCGCTCATCCTCGTTGTAGAAGATGATACCCCGGTGCGAAATTTAATAACGATGACACTAAAAACTCACGAATATAGGTATCTTTCGGCGCAAAACGGCGCAAGTGCCGTGATGGAAGCGCTGTCTCACAACCCGGACATTGTACTGCTTGATCTGGGGCTGCCGGATATGGACGGCGTGGAAGTCATCCAAAAAATCCGGTCGTGGTCGAATATGCCGATCATTGTGATCAGCGCCAGAACAGAGGATTCCGATAAAATCGGGGCACTGGATGCTGGGGCGGATGATTATCTAACGAAGCCTTTTTCCGTGGACGAACTGTTGGCACGACTGCGGGTGACGCAGCGGAGACTGTCGATGATGAAAACAGACTATCCGTGCAGGATTCTCCGATTTTTACGAATGGTGCGCTGAAAATCGACTATGCGGCAGGCTGCGCATATCTTGACGGCACAGAGCTGCACCTGACACCCATCGAATACAAGCTGCTGTGCCTGCTCTCCAAAAATGTTGGTAAGGTTCTGACACACACCTATATCACGCAGCAGATTTGGGGCAGCAGTTGGGAAAACGATATCGCTTCTCTGCGGGTGTTCATGGCGACCCTGCGCAAAAAGCTGGAACGCGGAAAAGACGGGCAGCAATACATACAAACACACATCGGAATCGGCTATCGGATGCTCCGCATCGAGTAAGTAATTCCTGAACTGAACATTCATGACTGAATGGAGTAGATTTCTTGTGGTCATTCCATTCTGCCCCAAATAAGCTGACCATCGTTGAAATAGCGAGGACTTGAAAGTCCTCGCTATTAGCATACATCGTCTTATATATTATATCTGTTTTTCCATCTTCGTTTTTGCTGCTTTCCCTACTTTCTAGCACACTCCCCATCAAGCCCCAAAAGGATTTTTAATCCATGATCCAGCTGCGGCAGAATGTACTCCAGACACTCCCGCACCGCCTTCGGACTGCCCGGCAGGTTGACGATCAGCGTGCGTTTGCGGATCCCGCTTGCCGCCCGGCTTAACATCGCCCGCTTTGTAAATTGTAAGCTGTATGCCCGCATCGCCTCCGGGATACCCGGAACCAGCCGTTCCGCGACCGCCAGCGTTGCCTCCGGCATCACGTCGCGCGGAGAAAATCCCCGTTCCGCCCGTTGTTAAGAGCAGATCAGCCTTTCCCTCATCGCAGATCTCCTTCATCGCCTCTTCCAACATCGCCTGGTCGTCCGGCAGCACCTTCTGCCAAGCCACCTCATAACCAGCCTCTCTCACCATTTCTGCGATCACCGGACCACTCACGTCCTCCCGCTTTCCCGCGTAGCC
>ENA-OQDT01002182-OQDT01002182.1-human-gut-metagenome-genome-assembly--contig:-NODE-2182-length-10296-cov-3.824368_pt1 | contig 10296 bp, 14 predicted proteins | sample MGYA00242786_ERZ504617 | MGnify/ENA primary metagenome ERZ504617 (study PRJEB26092, sample SAMD00036337) | human gut metagenome | host: Homo sapiens | study: EMG produced TPA metagenomics assembly of... | reverse complement strand
ATATACCTTTCGGCTCTATGTTGACGGATTTCAGAACCTGACGGAAAAGCTTCACAAAAAAGAACTGGACTGTATCTTTGTTTCGCAATATGTCGCAAAGGATTTCCCAAATCTGCCTGTCGGCACCGACGAACTGGTTCTGGTTACTTCCCTGGACCATCCTCTTGCCGATCAGCTGACGGTATCTTTTGCCGATATTGACGGACAGGATTTTGTTCTCTCCGCCGATGATTTTGATTATGAAACCGGAAAATTATTCCGATTAAACCATATCACGCCTAACGTAAGATTTCGGATCAATGAAGACTATACCGCGATTAAAATGGTGGAACAGGGCTTTGGCATCACTGTACTTCCCAAACTTCTGCTTCATAATATTCCATTCAACGTCTGTGTCCGTTCCTTTACCGAACACTTCCGCAGGAATCTGTCCGTAGCCTATCTGGATACACCTGAACTCTCTCCTGCACTTGATAAGTTTCTTACCTTTGTCACCAAATGGGCCAAAGAGTGTAAGTTGATCTGATTTCCTGTCACACACAAAACGGTACAAAGTTCTTCTATGACTTTGTACCGTTTTGCGCGTAACTTTATTTTGTTTATTTTCTCAGACCATCTCTGAGCGCATCCAGATTATTTCTCTATAATTCCGTATTTATAACCACTTTCTTTCATTAATTCAAGGTATGGTTTCGGATCAAAATATTCCGGTGCATAGACCCCAGCTTCTTTCCAGATTCCTCTTCCGATCAGCTCCAGTGCAAGTGCTGCTCCAAATCCTGTCTGGGCGGTAACAGCCTGGGTTCCCCATCTTTCGATAGACTCCTGATTATCAAATGGCTGATACAGGAAGTATTCTTTTTCCTTTCCGTCTTTCTTTCCGATACACTGTACTCCGACCAGCATTTTTCCGGTCATCTCATCTCCGATATCTTTTGGCTGCGGTGCACAGGCTGCAACCACATCTCTTGGAACTACCTTCACATCCCCTACCTGCACCGGCTTGATACTGCGAAGTCCCAGCTTATCCAGCACCTTAAGTGCCGTGATCAGATTCTCATCAAGACTGATCTTGAAGGTTGCCTTTTTCAATCCATACTGGCTTAAGTAGCGTGCCATCGTCACAACTTCCTCATGCTCTACCTTTACCAGGGTATTTTTTCCTACTCCTTCCGGCATCTCATAGACTTCCTGCCCTGCAAATGCTTTTTCTACGATAAATCCGCCCTTCTCCTTATCATACTCAACATTCGGGTTCATTACCTCATCCAGCACGGTCCACACGTTGAATCCAAACATAATGTCATCCGGATCTGCACCCGGAACAGACAGATTTCCGCCGTCTTTTACATGAACTTCTGTTATTTCATCCAAAAGCTCTGTCGCCGCGTATTTTGCAAATACATTTACAACACCCGGATCGATTCCCATACAGATCACAGCCATATTCCCCTGCTTCTTCCAGGCTTCATGACGGTCAAAATTGTATTTTGTCATCGGTTCAGTATAGCTGTTCTCAATACCAAGTCCGTAAGCCGGATTTTCCATCGGAACCGACCAGGTTCCCATGCTTCCGTAATCTGCACCCGTTTTAAATGCAGCGTCAAAAATCATATTACTTGCAAAAGGTGGTGCTGCATCCATCACAAAATCAATCTTATGCTCCCGGATCAGTTCTGCCATTTTCTCTGTATTTGTCGCATCAATCTTAGAAGCTTCAAAACGGGAATCCCCCTTCATCATACCGACAACTTCCTCTGCCCTTTTCAGATCATAGTCGCAGACCAGCACATATTTCAGCCATTCTCCCTTTTGGTCTCTCCACTGCATTACTTTTAAAATACTTTCACCGACAGCACCGGCTCCTACAAGCATCATTCTCATCTTTTTTTCCTCCAGCTTTTCTTTTTCTTCTGTCAAATTTTATTCAAAAAATGCCCTTTCCCTTCTTCCTCGGATAATACTTCTGTATGCCACCACGTACTGCCTGCTAACAGTCTCATCTCATATTAGTGCCCATATAAAAAGGGCAGAAAAAAACAGATACACGAAAAAAATCGTTCATCTGTTTTCTCTGTCCTTTTACCAGTTGGTTCTAGCCTCGTAGGTGGTGCTTTCTTTGCACACTCTCCAAAGATTCGTCAGGTCGCCTTCCTTTTTGCCTGTCAGTTTCCACGAAAGGAAGATGTTACCTTACGCTTTGCTTCTTCGGCCCCTTGCGGTGTCTAGGACGTCCCTCATCCGACATATTCTTGATAAATTTAAGTTTACCCCTTTTTTATCTGTCCGGTCAAATCTTTTATTTCTTTCCTCCGAAAATAGCCCCCATAAAACGAACATAAGTATAAACAACAAGTGCTGCTGCAATAATTGTCTCGACCAGAACTACATACTGAAGAAATGGCATTGGATGTCCCATATTTGCTGCACATGCCATAGTTTGTTTAGTTGCGATCGCACTGATAACAAATGGGAATGTGAAGGCTGCATAGCTTGGGAAGAATGGCATCTTCAGATATCCCACTGCTTTTACCAGGGCAAAAATATAAATAACCGTTGCAACTACAAACATTGCCATCAGGAAACCGTATGATTTCGGTGTTACGGACTGTACATAACCTGCAATACACAGGCTGGTCGGTGCTGCGTAGATACAGATCAGCGGTTTTGCCGGATCCGGCACTTCTTTAAACTTCACATAACGATAGGTTACAAGTACAAGAAGTACGATCAGTGTTACAAATCCAAACCAGAATGCTGCGGTTCCGATTCCAAGTTGCTCATAAGCCGGTGCTGTAACAGCCGCTACAGCAATTCCTACATATACAATATAATAGCTTGCAAATACTTTTGGCATCTGAAGTTTCAGAACAAACTTCACCGTAAAGTATATGATCAGAATGATGTGAAGAATGATTGCCAGAAGCCATATGTAATAAGCTGCCTTTCCGATAAACGGTTTTACATAAGTGCTGAGAATCATAAGTGCCATCGGAAACGTTCCTGATACGCTTGCCATGATCGGATTTCCCATATCTTCTTTCACTGCTCCTGGGAACATGATCAGCTTCAAAAGCACCAGTATCAGAAGAAATGCTGCGAATATACCGCATACATAACGGATTCCTTCTGAATAGCTCTGAAGTAGATTTCCAAGTGCTGCCGCGCCAAGCATGACTCCGCAAAGCGGAATCGGTACTTTCTTAATTACGTCTTTCATTGTTTCTTTCCCTTTCTCTCATCAAGCGGCTGTCGTTACCACTTTATTTAGATATCTGCAATTTTTCTTCTTTCGCACGGTTCATCAATTTCATCCAGATTCTTGATACCAAGCTCACGACAGACGATCTGCGCTACCTTCCATGCACAAAGTCCTGTAAAATAGATACACTGTTCTTTGTGTTCACCCTGTCCCATATTGAATTCCTTTGTAAGAACTCTGCAGCAGATTGCATTTTTACCATTTGCCTTCTTGAACCAGTCATGAAGCTCGTGCGTAAGCTCCATACATTTGATACTCTTCGGGTTGGTCGGTCCATCCTGTTCGGTACGGCCGAAGAACATTCCAAGTGCAAGAATTCCTCCGTTAAATGCACCGCAGACACATCCTGATTTTCCTGCTCCTACTGCCATTCCGGATGCCATAGCTACAACCTCTTTCGGCACATCCAGTTTGAATTCATCGCGGATCGTGCTGACCAGAGCTTCACAGCAGTAATATCCATCTTTAAAACATTTCTCTGCCTTTCTCTGCACCTCTCTTGGACTGATTTCTGTTACCCCAATATTCATTTTCAAATCCTCCTGTAAAAAATATATTTGTGCCAGCACGATTATTTGTATATTTTGCCAGCATCCATGTATTACCATTATATTCTTTTATACATTTTATTCAAATTCAATTTTTCTATAAATATTCCATTATTATAGTCATCATCTATTTCCATGGAATTGTAGACCAAAAGGCACAAACTATACTCCGCTTTTTCATGCATTCTGTATAATTTGTGACTTACCCGCAACTTTTCGTTACTACTTATCAACTTTTTTCTTATCGTGTAATCTCTCCTGAGCGTATCTTTTGCAGCCATTCCTGTACGTGTTTCCGGAAACACTGCACGCCTGTGCGATCATCAGAAATATTTTCAAATCATGAATATCCATCTATTTTCTCCCTCTTTTACTCATATTTCTATTATAACACACTTCGTTTGTTTTTCCTAACCACCCATTCAACACTTTTAACCGAAAATTAAATCCAGTTACAGTCTCCACCGGTAATTGCAAGACTCAGAAGTCCATCCATTTTCTCTACTTCTTCTTCACCGATGATCTTTTCCAGTAATTCTGCCGTGTCCAGAGCATCTTCCATGGATTCGTCTGGTCCGATCTCATAGTCGATCTCTGCCTCACATTCCGGACATGGGATCCGGTTCATTGTCTGTAAGGATAAGAAACGGTTTCCACATTTTTTTACATTCATAAAATCCACACTCTTTTGTGCCATCTGGTACGTAGTACATCGTATTTTAACTTCCTCTCCACATTTTAGTTTTTATATACAAAACATTCTCTCTTTTGTATGATCTTCCACTGCCTAGTATACACTATCTGACATATAAAAGTATAGTGTTATCCAGTTCATGCCCAAGAAAAAAAAGGACCATTTCCCATTTCTCAGGGAAACAGTCCTTTCACTTATCTTCAATTATTCTTCGACTTTCACCGGATTGGTCACACTTACCTTATGATCATACCAGACTCCTTTTTTTCCGAGCAGAGCCACATCAAATTCTTTATCCAGTTCAGGAACCGGAATATCAAATCCATAAACTTCTTCTGTTGCACCGTCGCTATAGGTTACCGTATCTGTTGTAGGTTCCAGAAGTTCTGCACCATCTTTCTGTGCATCTTCGGATGTTCCTTCAAACAGGTTGACGATCTTCTTAGAAACCAGGCTGACATGGATCGTCATTTTCCCGTCTTTTACTGTGAGTGTTCCTTTTCCGTCATTCGCTTCATTTACATGAAACATTCCGCTGTCAGTCTTGAACTCTGCTGTGTAGGTTCCGTCTTCAAGCTCACACTCTGTCTGTTCCTCTGTTTCCTCTTCTTTAGCAGAAGAGCTTTCTGCTGTCTTTGCTTTCGTATCTGATGTGTCTGATTTTGCACCACATCCGCTCATCATTCCCACTGCCATTACAGCAGATAATACCAATACTAACAGTTTCTTTTTCATCTTATAAATCCCTCTTTTTTATTTATTCTGCATCAATTGCAGCCTGTGTATGTGCCACATAAAGCTGCTGGATCGCATCGATCTCACCAAGACCTGCAATCTGTGTATCAATACTGTCAAATACTCCGGATGCTTCAAACTGGCTCTTCCAAGAATCGTCATCATCGCCTGCCATATCGTTGTTTGCATGATCTCCTGCTACAACCATCAGTGGACGAAGGATTACTTTCTTGTATCCTGCATTTTTGAGCTTTTCAATTACTGCTTCACAAGCGGTATCTTCCGGTTCGCCTTCTACGGTTCCGATAAATACATTCTCATAACCAAGCTGTTCCATCTGTGTCTGCATCTGTGAATAGCTGATCTTTGCTGTATGAGAAGTTCCATGTCCCATAAATACAAATGCGGTTCCCTCTTCTTTTGCCGCATCCAGGCTGTCAAATCCAGCTGTCTTTACAGCTTCTGCTGTAATTGCTTCTGCAACAGCTGCTTTATCCTCATTGATCGCTGTTTCATCCGCTCCGACTTCACCGAGAAGTGGTTCTGCAATTTTTACAGATTCAAATTTATCTTTGTAGTTTTCAACTGCTTCTGTCAGTTCATCATACTCGGCACCATGCATCAGATGTGTCGGCTGTACGACCAGGTTCTTAACCCCGTTGTCGACTGCTCTTTCCAGTGCCTGATCCATATTGTCGATCTTCTCATCATCACGGGCCTGTACATGGTTGATGATGATCTGTGCTGTAAATGCTCTTCTTACAGACCAGTCCGGATATGCTGCCTGAAGTGCTTTTTCCACACCACCGATATCCTCTGCACGGCTGTCATTAAAAGATGTACCAAAGCTTACAACCAGAATTTCATTTTCTCCGATGTTATCTTCGTTCAGTGGATCATCTTTCGATGCATCGCCTGTATCCCTTCCAAAATAATCCGGATCAGCGTTCTCGCCTTCTACCAGTTCTTTCTGTGCATCAGTAAGCTTATCCCAGGCTTCTTTTGCAGCCTTACACTGTTCATCTGTCTTGTCTGTTCTTTCCTGTACATAAATGTCATCGATCAGCTTTGCCACTTTGTCTGCTGCCTCCTGATCGCTGTCTTCGGATGTTTCTTCTGTCTTTGTAGAAGAAGTGTCCTCTGTCTTCTTGTTTCCACATCCAGTCATCATAGACACCGTAAGTGCTGTTGCCAGTAATGCTACTAATACTCGTTTCTTCATCTTGATCCTCCCTGACTTTTTTGTCATACTTTCAGGAATCGGAATGATATTCATTACACTTTACAGCATATTTTTTGTAAGCGAAAAAATCCCCCGTATCTAAATTTAACGAGGGCGTACAAAAAGAAACTGACATTTTGCCCTCGCAAAATCAGTCTGAAGTTTCTATCTTTCGTACTGCCAGTTACTCGTGGCATGAACTTTCCGTTCCTGTACTGCGAAAGGCAGGTCTCCCGACTGATTGCTCAGACGCTTGTGGCTTTCCTTCCCGGTCTCCCAGTGGTATGACAGCCTAAGCTTGCAAATTACGGTGACGAGTTCATACAGGACTTGCACCTGTTTCCCTTTTCACCAATCCAGACATTCCGTCTGATTGACACCTTACGCATCTGTATTTATTTTTCTAAACAAGCCTATTCTAGCACAGGCGTATGAATAGTGTCAAGAAAGGCTTGTCTGCTTCAGCACCGGCATCCGGAAAATCTGCACGATCAGCGGAATCACCATAACAAACCACACAATCGGCTCCGCAATGATAACCCCCGTGTATCCAAGATGTGGAACCAGTGTAAATGCGATTACAATTTTTCCAAGCATCTCAAGTGTACTTGATACGATCGGTGTAATATGGTCATCCAGTCCCTGCATGGCATTTCGCACAATGCAGATTACTGCTGTTACATAATAAAACAATGTATCAAATTTCAGATATCTGGTCGCATTTAAGATCACATTTTCATTATGTGTACCTGTTACCAGATAGACCAGTTTATCTCCAATCGTGTAGCTTGCCACGATCACAAGTGTACACCAGATACAAGTATAGAAAATCGCAAGCCAGATCCCTTTTTTGATCCGGTCGATCTTTCCTGCTCCAAGGTTCTGTCCACAGTAGGTCGCCATCGTATTTCCAAATACTGTAAACATGATCATGAACATTTCAGTCAGCTTCCGGGCCGCTGTCTGTGCTACGATATAATCATTTCCAAGTTTATTGATCGCTGTCTGAAGCGTCAGGGAACCGATATTGATCAGAGAACTCATGAATCCCATGGACATTCCCGCACCCAACATATTTTTCACCATAACCGGATTCGGATCTTTGAAATCTTCCCGGCTAAGTCTTAACAGTTCATATCTCTTTACCATATAAATCCAGCACACAACAAACGCGATTGCCTGTGCCAGTACCGTTGCGATCGCAGCTCCCCGCACTCCGCTTTTCAGCACTACGACAAAAAGCAGATCCCCAACAATATTCAATGCAACTGAGATTGCCAGGATCACAAGAGGCGTCACGGTATCTCCGAGTGACCGGAGTGCAGCCGCACATGCATCATAAAGAAATGTCGCCACAAGCCCTGCAATGATCACGAAAATATAGCTTTTTGCCGTTGCCATCAGATCTGACGGAACATTCAGTATATTTAAGATCGGCTGTAAAAATAACAATCCGAACACCGTAAAAAATATTGCAATTCCTGTACCCATGGTCAGCGACATTGCGAATGATTTCTTCACATTTTTATAATCCTTTGCACCGAATTTCTGTGCAATAATAATCGCGAATCCCCCGAAAGTCCCTGCAAGAATCCAATGATCAGATTACTTAAGGTTGTGGTCGCGCCGACAGCCGCCAGCGCGTCCTCTCCCAGGAAAGTTCCGACAATTCTGGTATCCACAAGACTGTATGTAAGCTGCAGAAGATTTGCGAAAAAGATCGGCAGCGCAAAAGCCAATATCAGTGTGGATGGTTTTCCTTTTGTTAGATCTTTCATATTTTAAATTTCATCCTGTCTAATTTTTCTTGTCCATCAATCCGAACATAATTCACAATTTTCACTTCCATCACACCACCCCTCTTTAATTTATGCGTGCCTTCCTACCTCTGTGTTTTCTCAGTCTGTTCAAGCGGGTCTTTAAAGTCTCAAGCCAGTATGCAACAGAATCTTTCAGCGTACTGGCTGAAACTTTGACCGGAATTGGGTCTGCCAGCATACTTCCCTTATTCTCTTTGGATAAGTAATATTTCTTTTTAAGAATACCTTCCACAAACATCGTGTACTGCTCGCCCGCAATTTCAAAAGTTATTATGGTTTCCATCCCTCTCACGCTCCCTTCTCATCTTCTGTTGCGAACAGATAATCGAACTTGCATTTAAAAAGGCGACATAATTTTTTGATTTCTACTGTGGTGAATTTCCCGCTCTTTTTCTTATTTTCATAAGAGACTCGTGAAATTCCTAAAATAGTTGCTACATCCTGATTTGTAAGTCCAAGTCGTGCCTGTTCGGCTTCTAAATTTCTAAACAATCGTTTTTCACCTCCTGTCGTTTGCGTTGTGCAAACTTTAATTATATATTAGTTGCTAATCGCAAACTTGTCAATAGTTTTCTTTGCATTTTGTAAACTTTTTCATTGACATGTTTGCATCTACTAGATATAATCAAGATATCGGAGGTACACAGCTATGGGAGAACATTTTAATGAAAATTTAAGGGCTGCAAGAGAACGAAAAAACATGACTCAAAAAGAAGTAGCGGACAATATTGGTGTTGCAAAATCAACATATTCTTTATATGAAAGCGGAAAATCGAGAACCAAATGTTCAAACAATCAAAAAAATAGCCGATACACTTAATGTTTCCGCTGATGATCTTTTAGGATTGTCTCCAGAGCCCACCACCATCGCCGCCCTGACCGCCGACGATGTGTGTACCTATGTGCAGCTGAAGGGGCTGGAGATCACTGAGATCTACGACAACAACGGTCAGTACGCCAACCCCAACGTCACCTTCAAGGATGCCGACGGTAAGACCATCCAGCTCTATAAGGCAGTTCTGCCCAAGAACGGCGACAGCTGGGCCTTTGCCGTGGGCGACAAGGTAGATGTTACCGCCGCCGTAGGCACCAACAACGGCACCCTGCAGCTGCGGAATACCGTTGCCGACGAGATCCGGGCCGCCGGTTCCGTCAATGACCCCATTACGGACGACATGATCCCCGACGGGACGCTCACCGTCAAGGAGGCCGGGGCCATCACCACCAAGACCGAAAATGTCTCCGTGGTGGGTCAGGTGGTGTATCACTACGGCAACGCCTATAACGGCGCTGCCAGCATCAGTTCCATCATTCTGGAGGACGTCATCGGCGGTGAGATCTACGGCTTCCAGATCTATGATTACGCCAACCACGCCAACTATAAGGTAGGCGACGTGGTGAAAGTCACCGGTACCGTTAGCCCCTACGGCGGCGTGCCTCAGATGCCAGTCCCCTGCCATGGAGGTGGTAAAGGCCGGTGTGGAGGCCATCCCCGCACAGGAGATCACCGTCTCCCAGATGGGCGCCGACTATCTCAGTGAGTACGTCTACATCAAGGACGTGACACTGGGTACCTACAACGCTTCCGGCAGCACCCCGTCACCGACGCCACCGGCAGCACCAAGCTCTTCAAGGGTGTGCCGCTGCCCGCCAATACTACTGAGGTCGATGTCACGGCCCTGTATGCCTGCTGCTCCGCCTACAACGGCACCTATCAGCTCCGCAACGGCGCCAGTACCGACTACGTCACCAACGTGACGCCTCCCACCCCCGGCCAGCTGCCTCAGGCCGGCGATGAGGTGGTCATCTACAACCAGAACGCTGAGGCGGTTCTGGCGGAGCAAAATGACACACCGACAGTCCCGCCATCAACAAGGCGGCCGCCACCATTGAGAGCGGCAAGGCTGTCTGCTCCAACGGCGCCGTGGTCTTTACCGTGGAGCGCAGCGGCGAGTACTATCGCTTCCGCAACGACACCTACGGCTATCTGTGTGCCAACGGCACCGGCAACAACG
>ENA-OQDT01002181-OQDT01002181.1-human-gut-metagenome-genome-assembly--contig:-NODE-2181-length-10305-cov-2.325604_pt1 | contig 10305 bp, 13 predicted proteins | sample MGYA00242786_ERZ504617 | MGnify/ENA primary metagenome ERZ504617 (study PRJEB26092, sample SAMD00036337) | human gut metagenome | host: Homo sapiens | study: EMG produced TPA metagenomics assembly of... | reverse complement strand
GGGGCGGCAGAACTGCTCTATACTCTTGTCCTGGCAGAAAAATCGAAGAAAGCTCTCCTCCCCATTCCCTCGTTTTCAGAATATGAGCAGGCGTTAAAAACAGTTGGATGCGAAATAAAATACTATCAAACAAAAAAAATAATGGTTTTTGTATAGATTATGATTTCTTAGAAGAACTAACAGAAGATGTGGATATCATTTTTTTATGTTCTCCTTGCAATCCGTCGGGGAAAAAAACGGATATCGAACTCCTAAAAGAAGCCGCAAAACGATGTGAGCAGAAAAAGATTCGTTTTGTGTTGGATGAGTGCTTTCTTGAATTTGAAAAAGAGCCGGAAAGTCTTTTTGATAAAATAAACATCGTTCATTATCCTCACTTGTTTTTGCTTCGGGCTTTTACGAAGACATATGCGATCCCGGGGATCAGGTTAGGGTATGGGTTGACATCTGATGAAAAATTGTTGGAGAATATGGAGAAGATGCGCCAGCCGTGGAATGTGTCGGTGATCGCCCAGGAGGCGGGCATAGCGGCGCTTGATGAAAAAGACCGGGTAGAAAAAATGCGCCGTATGATACAGATAGAACGGATGGAGATAGAGAAACAATTAGATATATTAAAAATTGATTTTGTTTCTTCAGATGCTAATTTCATTCTTATATATAGTGAAATCAATCTGTTTGAAGAACTTTTGCAATACGGGATCTTGATCAGAGACTGTGCAAATTACCGTGGACTTGAAACAGGGTGGTATCGGATAGCAGTGAAGCAAAGACATGAAAATGAACAACTGCTGAAAGCATTGAAGGAGATTATAGAAAGAAACAGACAGGAGGCGGACATAGATGGCAAAACCGATCATGATACAGGGAACGATGTCGAATGTAGGGAAGAGTGTGCTGGCAGGCGCTCTTTGCCGCATCTTGAAGGAGGACGGTTATAAAACAGCTCCCTTTAAAATCACAGAATATGGCATTAAATTCCTATATTACAAAAGAGGGACTGGAGATGGGAAGGGCGCAGGTAATGCAGGCAGAAGCGGCAGGAATCGAGCCGAGTGCGGATATGAACCCGATCCTTTTTAAAACCGACAAATGATACAGGATCACAGATTATCGTCAGAGGCAGACCTTTCGGAATGATGTCTGCGTCTGAGTATTATAAGCGGAAAAAAGAATTTATTCCTTCGATTATGGAATCATACAGAAAATTGGACGAAACGTATGATGTCATTGTGATCGAAGGAGCGGGAAGTCCGGCGGAGATCAATTTAAAGAAAGACGATATTGTCAATATGGGGTTTGCGAAAATGGCAGATGCTCCGGTACTGCTTGTCGGAGATATTGACAGAGGCGGTGTATTTGCACAGCTTGCGGGAACGATGCTCCTGCTTGAGGAAGAAGAAAAAAAGCGTGTTAAAGGAACGATTATCAATAAATTTCGCGGAGACGTATCGATTTTAAAACCCGGACTTCGGATGTTGGAAGAAAAGATAAATACTTCTGTACTTGGAGTTATCCCGTATTTTCATCTTGATATTGAAGATGAAGACAGTTTGACAGAGCGGTTTCGGAAAAAGAGCAGATCAGGTCTTGCAAAAATCGCGGTTATACGTCTTCCCAGGATTTCTAATTTTACGGATATAGCTCCGCTTGAAGCAGTGGATGAACTCGACGTGTCCTATGTGTCAAACATTTCTCAATTTGGAGATCCTGATGTTGTGATCATCCCGGGAAGCAAAAATACGATCAGCGATCTTTTGTGGATGAGGCAAAACGGTTTGGAAGGGAAAATACTGCGCCATGCGGCAAAAGGAGGCATCGTATTCGGTATTTGCGGAGGATATCAGATGCTCGGACAGTCGATCAGCGATCCGACGGGGGCAGAACAAAAAGGAACGGTTCGCGGGATGGGACTTCTGCCGGTGACGACAGTGTTTGAACAGGAAAAAAGAAGGACAAGAGTTTCAGGAAGGTTTGCCAAAGTAGGCGGAGCGCTTGCAGAAATGAGCGGTGTATGTTATGAAGGGTATGAGATCCATATGGGGAGAACGGTTTTGTCCAAGGGGACTGTTCCGCTTGTCTATATGGAAGAGGAAGGAGAACAGCGGCAGGACGGAGCGCAGAGCGATCATGTATATGGCTGTTATATGCATGGGATTTTCGATATGTCTGAAACGGTCAAAACATTTTTGGCGGCAGTTTTAAGAAAAAAAGGAATAGATCCGTCGAAAATTACAGTGCGTGACAGAAACGCATATAAAGAAGAACAGTATGACCGGCTTGCGTCAATAGTAAGAGAGAACCTGAACATGGAGGCTGTGTATAAGATTATAGAGAAAGGAAACGAAGCGTCATGCAGTCTGTTATCAGAATAGGGAGCAGAGAAAGCAGGCTTGCGGTAAAGCAGGCGGAAATTATAAAAGATCAGATTAGGCGATGTGACCAAACGATTTTAGTTGAGATCATCACGATGAAAACGACAGGGGATAAGATCCTTGACAGGAGTTTGGAATCTGTCGGAGGAAAAGGACTTTTTGTAAAAGAATTAGATCAGGCTCTGGCAGACGGAAGGATCGATCTTGCCGTTCACAGTCTAAAAGATATGCCGATGGAAGAATCTTCTGAATTTCCGATTCTTGCATACAGCAGACGGGAAGATCCAAGGGATGTGCTTATTTATAAAAAGTGGAAAAAAAAAGAACAGGGAACAGAGGAAGGGTCTATACTCACAAAAACAGGCGCTGTTATAGGAACTTCCAGTAAAAGGCGCATGATACAGATTCAGAAATTGTATCCGAATGCAGTGTTTCAAGGAATCCGCGGAAACATACAGACAAGACTTAGTAAATTAAACAAAGAAGAATACGATGCGGCGGTGCTTGCAGCCGCCGGGGTGAAGCGGCTGAATATGGAAGCGGTGATCGGAAGGTACTTTTCGGTAGAATTGAGGTGATCCCTGCTGCGGGACAGGGAATTTTGGCAGTTCAGGGGAGAAAAAGAATTTTTTGAAAGATACAGTGTGGCGTCAATATGTGGATGATAAAAAGAGCAGAGTACAGGCTCTGGCAGAACGTAGTTTTATCCGTGTGCTTGACGGGGATGCACATCTCCGAGTGCGGCTTATGCAAAAGTAAAGGGAAATGAATTGGAACTGACAGGACTGTATTACAATGAAAAAAGCGGACAGTATTTTGTGAAAAAGGCAGCTTCTTATATTGAAGACGCTTCAAGTCTCGGAGAAAGACTTGCCTTGACAATGAAAAAGCAGTTTGGGGAAAGGTGAGAAAGATGGAACAGAGTTTATATGGAAAGGTATGGATCGCAGGGGCAGGTCCGGGAGATGCGGGATTACTGACTTTGCGGACTGCGGAATTGATCGAAGAGGCAGATGTCATCGTATATGACGCTCTTTTAAGCGCAGAGATACTAAGCCGTATTCCGCGGGAAACAGAAACAATTTATGTCGGAAAACATGCGGGAAACCATCCGGTTCCTCAAGAAGAGATCAATCAGATTCTCGTAAGAGAAGCAAAAAAAGGGAAAAGAGTATTGCGTCTCAAAGGCGGAGATCCATTCGTGTTCGGAAGAGGCGGAGAAGAAATAGAGATACTTAGAAATGAAAAGATTTCTTTCGAAATTATTCCGGGAATCACTTCTTCAGTAGCAGTTCCGGCTTATGCGGGGATTCCGGTGACTCATCGAGATTATACCTCATCCTTTCATGTGATTACAGGACATACGAGAAGAGATGTAAAACCCGACATTGATTACGAGGCTCTTGTAAAATTAAATGCAACTTTGATCTTTCTTATGGGTGTGTCGGCAATGGAAACGATTCTGACGGAACTGATAAAAGCCGGAATGCCGGAAGATATGCCTGCGGCTGTGATAGAGCGGGGAACGACTGCGAGACAAAGGCAGGTGTGTGCGACTGTAAAAACATTAAAGCAGCAGGCAGATGAGGCGAAGATCAAAGCGCCTGCGATTATCGTAGTAGGAAAAGTGTGTTCTTTGTCAGAAGAGTTTCACTGGATAAAAGACAGGATTTTGGGAGGAAAGCAATTTTTGGTGACAAGACCGAGGCAGAATAGTTCCGCTCTGGCAAAACGCCTGCGAAATCTCGGGGCACAGGTGATCGAGATGCCGTCTATTCATACAGTAGCGATCGATCCGAATGAGAGGCTGAAAAAGGCATTAGGGGAAATTCAACATTCCGAAAAAGAGGAATGGTTTGTTTTTACAAGTCCTATAGGAGTACATGTATTTTTTGAACAATTAGAAAAAGAAGCATGGGATATGAGAAGGCTGCTCGCAGGAAAAGCACAGATAAAAATCGCGGCCATCGGTTCTGCGACGGCGGCTGCATTAAAAGAACACGGACTGTTTGCAGATATCGTGCCGAAGATTTATAATGCAGGAGAGTTGGGAAAAACACTTGCAGAAAATATTTCAGAGTATAGTGCGGTTACGATCTTTCGGGCAGAGGAAGGATCTTTAGAACTGCTTCCGCCTCTTATGGAAACAGGCGTCCCGGTAAACGATATTGCATTATATCGGACCGAATATGAAGTCTCCTCTTTACTTAGGCACAAGATAGAAAAGATGTTCCAAAAAGAGGAGATCGATGCAGTTACTTTTACAAGCGCCTCAACGGTAAAAGGGTTTGTCAAAGCAATAAAAAACGTAGAACTTCAAAATGTGTCTGCCGTTTGTATCGGAGAACAAACAGCGGCCGAAGCAAGGAAATACGGAATGAAGATTCAAGTCGCAAAACGGGCGGATATGGATGCAATGACAGAGAAGATTGTGGAATGTTTCGGAAATGTGAATTTTTAAAATTTAAAATTGACGAGCAGGTTATCCGGTTTGAAAATTATGGAAAGAAGGAATAATTATGTCGTTTTTAAACAGTAGAAAAGTATCATGGATTATTTTTGGAATCACTCTTTTGACTGCAGTAGTAAGTTTATTTTTTCTGCCGGATATTATACCGGTTCATTTTGGCATATTAGGAACGCCGGATGGATGGGATTATAAAATGGGAATTTTGTTATTTCCGATTTTGCAATTTTTCCTTTTGTTTTTAGACAGGCATGGAAAAAAGTAAAAGATTTTATGTTTCGTTTTGCTCGGACTCCGCTGAATAGCATTCAGTATAATTGGGCGGTAGATGGTCTGTTATTGTTTATTTTCTTTGTAGAAATTTGGATTATCACAGAAGCATTTCGGTATAGATAGAATTCGGAAGGAAGAATAATGGGAAAAAATAAAGAAAAAACAAATGTAATGAGGATTTTAGATCAGAAGAAGATTGCATATGAAAGCTATAGTTATGTTGATACGGGAGCGGTAAGCGGAATTGAAGTAGCGGAAGTTTTGGGTGAAAATCCTGATATGGTGTTTAAAACTCTTGTGACGGTCGGAAAATCAAAAACGAATTATGTCTTTGTCATTCCGGTTAACTGTGAACTGGATCTAAAGAAAGCGGCACATGCCGTAAAAGAAAAAAGTGTTGAAATGCTAAAATCAAAAGAACTGCTTCCCCTTACCGGATATGTTCACGGCGGATGTTCTCCGATTGGAATGAAAAAACAGTTTACGACAGTGATACATAAAACGGCAAAAAACTTTGAAACGATGATTTTCAGCGGCGGCAAGATCGGATATCAGGTAGAACTTAGTCTGGAAGATCTTCTGAAAGTCATTCCGGCAAAGCTGGAGGATGTGACGGAATAAAACGGCAGAGCAAAGAAAAAACAGGGTCTGAACAAGGAGGTGAAAGGGCAATGATGCGTTACACATGGAAAAGAATATTGACTGGGATAGTATCATTGTTCCTTCTTGCCACGGTCACTTTTTTTCTCGTAAGGCTGATACCGGGAAGTCCGTTTCAAAGAGGCGGCGTTTCGGAGCAGGTTGTGGAAGCTGTGGAAGAAGAATATGGGTTGAACGATCCGCTGATCGAGCAGTATCTGTCATATATGGGAAATCTTTTAAAAGGAGATCTGGGGATTTCTTATCAGGATCCGGGTACATCGGTGGAAGAGATTATCGGACGGGCAGCTCCGCTTACGGTGTCGCTCGGACTTTCGGCATTGATCGTATCAGTGATCGTCGGTACGGGATGCGGGGTGTTCTATGCCGCGTCGGAAAAAAAGGGCAGTGAAAAAGGTAATCGGATCATTAGGAATGCTGGCGGCGGGCATTCCCGGTTTTGCCGCTGCGATTCTTCTGTTAATGGTATTCAGTGTAAAATTAAAATGGTTTCCTTCGTCGGGTTTATTTTCTTTTTCACATTATATTTTACCGGTTACGGCATTGTCGCTTTATCCGACGGCTGTGATCACCCGAATGACAGGACATGCATTGGATGAGGAGATGGCAAAAGATTACGTTCTTTTTGCCAGGGCAAAAGGATTGAAAAAGAGCAGGATCATTTTTACTCATGCGTTAAAAAACGCATGGTTTCCGGTATTGAATTATATCGGTCCGGCATCGGCGTTTCTGCTTACGGGAAGTTTTGCCATAGAGAGCGTGTTTACGATTCCGGGTCTGGGAAGAGAGTTTGTCATGTCGATTGCAAACAGAGATTATACTCTTATTCTCGGATTGACTGTATTTATGGGAACAGTTGTTATTCTTCTTAATTTGCTCACAGATCTGCTTGGGGCATGGCTTGATCCAAGTGTCAGAAGAGCTTACAGAAAGAAATAAGAAAAAACTTGTGTCAGGAACCGGCGGGAGGTGTGACAAAAATATGCGGAAAGAAAACAGAATAAGCAGTAAAAAAAGAAAGGGATATAGGGATGAAAAAGCGGCGCTTATCATCCTTTTGATCTGGATCTTTCTGGCAGTATGCGTACCTTTATTCGGGCCTTATTCTCCGACGGAACAAAATGCGGAAATACGGAACCAGCCAATGTCGTTGATTCATTTTTTTCGGTACAGACGAGTTTGGAAGAGATAATTTTACACGGGTTTGGTATGGAGCAGGCATTAGTCTTGTGATCGGCGTGGGAAGTTCTCTGATCAATGGGATGATCGGTATTTTGTACGGTGCTGTAGCGGGGTATCGTGGGAAACGCATCGATATGATTCTGATGAGAGCAGCGGATGTGATTGCCGCGATCCCGTCGATTTTATATGTTATACTGATAACGCTCGTTATGGGACCGGGGATAAAAAGCATGATCTTCGGGATTTGTATTGCCGGCTGGATCGATATGGCGCGTGTCGTACGGGGGGAGATGATCCGTTTAAAAGAAACAGATTTTGCGGCGGCGGCAAAGATAGATGGTATATCGGGCATTCGGATTTTGTTTAGACATCTGCTTCCGAACGCACTGGGGATGATAGTCGTAAACTTCTTGTTTCTGATACCGCAGGCGATTTTTACAGAAGCATTTTTAAGCTTTTTGGGGGTGGGATTATCTGCGCCGACGGCAAGTCTCGGAACATTGATACAGGAAGGACGAGACAGGATGATTCTTTATCCGTGTGAACTTTTGGCGCCTCTTATTACGTTGTGTGTGCTTTTGGTCGTGTTTCATATACTTGCAATGGCGATGGAAAGAAGAGGAGGGCAGACAGATTGAATATGCTGGATGTAAGATCACTTTATGTAACGTATTTGTCTGAGGAAGAACGCGTTGAAGCTGTACGGGGGATAGATTTTTCGGCGGAAGAAGGAAAAGTGACGGGAATTCGTAGGCGAATCCGGTTCAGGCAAGAGTACGGCAATGCTGGCTGTGATGGGACTTTTGGATCATAAAGCCGCTGTAGAGGCAGAGAAAGTGTCTCTTTTTGGAAATACTGTCAGAGTAGGAGTACAATGCGGCCATTATTTTTCAAGATCCTTTAAAATGTCTGAATCCGACAGTGAAGATCGGCAGACAGATTGCCGAGACTGTGCGGAATAGGAAAAAATGTACATGGCGGGAGGCAAAGAAAAGATCGGAAGAACTATTGGATTCGGTTGGTATCCGCCACCCCAGGTTAAGGATGAAACAATATCCTTTTGAACTTTCCGGAGGAATGAGACAAAGAGTTGTTATTGCGATTGCCCTTGCCTGCGAACCGAATCTGATCGTGGCAGACGAACCTACGACGGCGCTTGACGCGGCGATGCAGGTCAGAGTAATCCGGCTGTTGAAAAAAATAGTAAAAGAAACAAATACAGCTCTTCTTCTTGTAAGTCATAATATGGGGGTGATCGCTGCAGCTTGTGATTACGTTTATGTTATGAAAGACGGAAAAATGATAGAGAACGGATGTGCAGATGATATTTTCTACAATCCACAGACTGAATATACAAAGAAACTTCTGTCTGATGCAACGGCAGAACAGCTTCTTGTAAAAGAAAAAGTGTTTGCTGCTCAGGAAAATCCGCTGTTTACGGTAAGACATTTGAAAAAGCGGTTTTCAAAACGAAGAGGGGTGAACGATGTGTCGTTTGATATTTGTGAGGGTGAAGTGTTTTGCTCTTGCAGGAGAAAGCGGCAGTGGAAAAACGACGCTGGCAAAAATACTTACAGGGCTGGAACAGCCTGACAGTTGGGGAAGTGTTTTGCAGGGGAGAAAGAGTAGATCGAAAAACAGAAAAAGAAACAAAAATATGCATGGGAAAGTCAGGATGATATTTCAAGATCCGTATTCATCCCTGAATCCGTGCATGACGATAAACGAAATGTTGACGGAAACGCTTCGGGCGAAAGAAAAACAAATAAAGTTTGATCAAAAGGAAAGGAAAAAAGACCGGCAAAGACAGATAGAACAGATGCTTACGCGCGTAGGATTGAGTAGTTTAGACGGGAAACGGTATCCAAGAGAACTTTCAGGCGGGCAGCGTCAGAAAGCGGCAATCGCCAGGGCGCTCCTTTTAGAGCCGGAACTTCTCATTTGTGATGAAGCTGTTTCTTCATTAGATGCAGCGACAAGAACGCAGATATTGGATCTGCTGCTGCGAGTAGTAAAAGAAAAAAGATCGCCTGTTTGTTTATTTCGCATGACATGGCGCTGATTCGCCGGATCAGTCACAGGACAGGCGTTCTCTACAAAGGAACACTGGCGGAATGCGCAAAAACCCGGGATTTATGCAGGGATCCGTGGCATCCGTATACGAAAAGCACTTCTCGATTCGGTAATGCCGCCTGATCCGTTGAAGGCAAGAAAACAAAAAGTACCTGCAGTGCATGAAGGAAAATCAGAAGGAGGCTGTCCGTATTTCGGATCTTGCGGATATAAGATGGAAATGTGCAAAGACGCAGCCCCTGAAATGTATGATTTTGAAGGCAGAGCAGTTTCCTGTCACCTTTATTCCAAACAACAACGCGCCGGAAGAAATCCGAATTATAAGATGACATCTCAGATATAAAAAAGCAAAATTACGAAAACTACAGATATAGAAACGGACATCGGTATAGATGAATTGTTGCACAAAGAATCGGGAATCATGAAAATAGGAGATAAATAAAAGTGAGATACAGAAAAAATATAAAAGGCGGGGAAAAAAAGATTATAGATCAGAAGGCCATCCTGAAAACAGTGTCGAGAGGAACAGCTTTGTTTTTGGCGGCGGTATTGTTTGCGGGAAGTATCCTGACAGGGTGTGCAAGTACAGAAAAATCGTCAAAAAGCAGGAAAAACAACGGCAGTGCCGATCATGAGATTACAGTTGCGATCAACAGTGAAACCGGATCGTTAGATCCGGCAGGATCAATCGCTTTGACGTATCTTGCATATTCGGTAAGCGCTTTAGACGAACTGCTGACCTTTGATGAAAACGGAGAAATCGAGTACCGTGCGGCACAGTCTTACGAAGTAAATGAAGATTTTACAACGTGGACGTTTCATTTGCGAAAAGATGCGCTTTGGTCTGACGGAGGAGAAGTGACATCGGCAGATTTTAAGAATACGATCGTAAGAGCGTTAGACCCTGAATCGGGAAGCGGATATGCAGTTTATCTTTTTCCGATTTTAAATGCAGAAAAAATTTATAATAAAGAGGCGGATATAGAGACGCTGGGAGTTGAGCTTCCCGATGATAAGACGATTGTTTTTCATCTTGAAAAGCCGTGCGTATATTTTCTTGATCTTCTCCGGCTCCCGGTATATACGCCTTCCTGCTCGAAATATGCGGATGCTGCTAACCGTGGCTGGGAGAAAGATCCGAAGACGAGTTTATCAAACGGTCCTTTTTATTTGGCTGAATATGTACCGAATCAGTATTTTACGCTGAAAAAAAATGAATATTACTGGGGAAAGGACAATATCAGCTTAGAGAAGATCACCTATCGTTTTTTTGAT
>ENA-OQDT01002180-OQDT01002180.1-human-gut-metagenome-genome-assembly--contig:-NODE-2180-length-10306-cov-2.083112_pt1 | contig 10306 bp, 10 predicted proteins | sample MGYA00242786_ERZ504617 | MGnify/ENA primary metagenome ERZ504617 (study PRJEB26092, sample SAMD00036337) | human gut metagenome | host: Homo sapiens | study: EMG produced TPA metagenomics assembly of... | reverse complement strand
GTTCCAACTTTCTATATTATAAGTTTGTTCTACAGGTGTCTCTATCCGGTCGGGCAGGTTTGCAGAACGAAGTCGATGCCCGATTTTCTCTTCCAGTTCGTCGATGCTTACGGCCCAACTACGCAGGTCTGGGGTTACCGCCGTACGACTTGTGTTCCACCCAAAATCCGATGGCCTTGTAAGTGTTTTGTCCACCTGCGTATTTCTTGCAAAGCAAGGCCATGAAATAATACTTCGGGACGGGCATTCCGCTTCGGGTGTATGCTTTAATCTGGCCGTCGAGAATCGTGCCGCCTTTCACGACAAAGAGCGTGTCACGAAAGGAACTGTTGCGCCCCCAGTTTTGTACCTGACCTTCCAAGTCCACCCAGTCGTCCTGGTTGAATCGTCCCATTTGCGGACTCATGTTGGACAGGTAAAAGGTTTGCCCGTTGGCATCTTTGGAGAACAGCCGGTCGGCCGAGGCGCAAAGGTGCCCCCGGTTGTAGCCGCTTCCCCGGTAGTCTTCCAGTTCCGTGCGCTCTCCGGCCGGAATATCCGGGTCGGCTTGGAAGGGATGCCCCCTCCCATACGGTGCCGTTCCATTCTGTGCCTTTCCAGATTGTTGCGGTTCCAGGAAGTTGCCCTGCCGTTGTATTGGTAAAAATGAAAGCCACCCAACGTGAATGCCTTTTTTTCTTTATGCCAATCTACGGTATAGTTCAATACTCGCGTACCATTGTAGGTCACGTAATGGGAATAAATGTCGCCTGTCTGGTCGTCCAACCTCGGCATCTCGAGATTGGCTGCATTGGGGATGACCGAAGGGTTGGCGTTTTGGTTCGTGGTGTCGCCTGAGGCTCCATCGGAAGAGTCGTCGTTGCAGGCGGTAAAGATAAGGGCTGCGGTTAACAAACCGGATAAGATGGCTATTCTTTTCATTGTTCCTGTTTTAAGATGAACAGAGGATGTGTCCTTTCAGACACATCCTCTGTTTCTGATTGGATGATTATTTACTTTATTTGACGGCTACGTTTTTTATTTCCCACGTTAAAGTCTCGTCACCGTCGGCATTTTTGTATTTGAAGGCCAAATGAGCCTGTGCGCCAATGGCCGGTAGCGTGGCTTGCGCGTCGCTGAAAGCCCATCCGGATTCTGCCGGATAGTTGATGGTCACTTGTGTCCATGTGGCAGTTGACACGTCACCGGAATAGTTATTGGATACCCATACGGTGTAAAGTTGGCTGGCGTTGTCCATACTCTTGTTATAAGGGCCGAAAGCTTGCTCGAAAGTCAGTGTTCTTGCTTTACTCAGGTCGATAGCCGGTGAAATCAGCCAATCTTCGTTTTTTACAGACGTTCCGTTGGCATAAGCCGACATTTTCATGCATTTGTATTGGGTGTCTGCGTTCCAGGCTTGTTCTCCGGTGATGTCGGCTGTGGTAAAGCTACCGATGCCGTTAGCAAAACTTTCGGAGAAAATGGCATCTCCCGGTTCTTCCGGTTGTTCCGGATTGCCTCCTTCGATGATTCCCCCGTCGTTAGTTTGCAAGGAGAAATCGTCTATGAGGACGCTTTGTCCGGGATTCTTGCCGACCATGACCACCAAGTTTACTGTGGTATTTGCCTCCAATGTGAATTCGTGGGTGGCTTCTACCCATGTATCTTTGGTAATGTCATTAACGTATGCTCCATATTTGTAACTATCTCCTCCGGCAATGCTTCCGTCAGCTTCGTTTACAGCGTATCCTAAACGTATGCTGGCGTTGGCATCTACGGCTTTGAAGTAGGCTTTGATAGCATACGTGCCGGCTTTCAAGGTTATTTCCGTGCTGCCCAGACGCTTGTTCGCATCGGTTGATCCTTCTATCATGGCTGAATAACTTCCTGCATGGGCGTCGGTAGATTGGGTAACGGTGGCATTTCCTGCACTGTTGCTTGACTTCCAACCTGTGGCCACACCGTTTTCCCAAGTTTCAAAGCCACCGTTTTTGAGGAGGTTTTCTCCTGTGATGGGTTGGTCGGCTTGGGCATTACGCTCTTCAACCAGAATATTTTTCAATTCAAATGTACCGGCTTTGTCCGTGCAGTTGTAGACGAAAGCAAGCTTGATGCTCTTGCCTTTGTAGGCGTTCAGGTCGATGTCTTTAGAATCAACAAAGTTCCAATCACTGCAATCTTTGATTTCTACAGGAAGTTTTTGCCAGTTTTCATTGGATGCTTCCGTAATCCATACGGTCATATTGTTTTCCAAGTCGTTGAAATAACGGGCACAATAATCAAAAGTCAAGGTGGCAGCCGAAGCTTGCGTCAAGTTGATAGCAGGAGATACCAACCAACTTTCGGCGGCATAGTTTACACCGTTGATGTACGATGTGGCTTTCATGTATTTGTAACTGTCGAAGGTCCACACTTCGCTACCCATTTCAGACGGTACGTTGACGTTGTTAATTGTAAATTCACCCATACCCTCTGCGAACGTTTCACTGAAGATGGCGTCTCCCGGCTCTTCAGGGACATCACCTATCTCCTGTCCGTCAAGGATGGCGGCAGTAACGGTTTTCACCCCGGCGCTGCCGAAGTACTTCTCCATGGTGCCATAGAGCATGACTTCCTTGCCTAAGTTTTCCGGATGGGCTTGCAGGTTGAGTGCGTTACGTACGTCGCCGCTCGGGAGCTGTACGGCCATACAGTTGTTGATGTCCTTGCTGTCGGCCGAAGTGGCAATCACGATGTTGGTAGTGCCGGCTCCTTCTGTTCCGAATACGATGTCGGAAATCGTGGAAGAAGTATTGTCGCCAGTCGGGATGTAACCTACGATATAGGCTTTTACCCACGCGTAACCGCCGTTTTGGTTCAATGCAGCTCCCTTGATGGTGTAGGGAGATTCTTTGGAACCGGTTCCATATATGCTGTTGGCATCTCCCTTGCCCGGTATGTCGTAAGGAGCAGGGACGTCGTTACATGCCTGGAACAGGAACACGCCTAATGTCAGGCATAATAAGCTGATAAAACTTTTGGTTTTCATATTGTTTCGTTTTTGTTGGTGAATGCTTTTTAATTGAATGTCTCTTGAAGTGCGTACGGTGAGTTGCCATTCGCCGTTATATTGGGTGAGTAATCCCGTGACGTCCACTTTTCCCATCTTCATGTAATTCGTGGCGAAGTTGGCGTAAGTGCTAGTGCGGAAAGGAATGTTGGTGTTTCCGACTTTGAGGGTACGGTTTACACCGTTTCCTCCGTCGCCTTCTGCTTCCGGAGCATATTGGGTCAGTCCGTCGGCTTCTACAAATTCCGCATCGTTGATCTTGACAAAGAATGCAGCGTCGGCTTTATTGGCCGAAGAAAGCCAGGCTTCGTCGATTTCCATAGGAACCAGTTCGGGTAAGATAGGTCTGGTTGGCCGATGACTTTGACATGGTCCTTCCATGTGTATTCCGGCATGCGGCCTATCTTGCCTTGGTACAAGGCACCCAACTGGGCCATGGAGCCGTAGCCGCCTACATAAAGCCCTTTGCAGTTGATGGCTATTTTTTGTCCTACGGGCAAGAACGCATACAGTCCGGTGGCGTTTATGCCCACTACTAAAGTACCGCTTCCGTCATTGACATACAGGTTCTTGTAGATGTTGCCGGATTCGTCATCGCCTACTACGACTCCGGAGATGACCAGATCCTCTTGTACTTCTTCCGCTTTGTTGCTGCTGACGATGCCGGCATATTTTGTCTTTAAGTCGGCGATAGTCGTATTGGCTTCTCCCACGGCGGGATTTCCGTATGTATAATTAGTCGGGTCGTCATGGTGGTCCATACAGCCGGAGAAAACGGCTGCCAACATGGAGACGAGCAATAATTTAATATTTTTCATATTCAAGTTCGTTTTAATGAGGTTAGAAGCGGAATCCTACGTTGAGGAAACCGTTGAGTCCTTGTGCATAGTAATATTTAGAGTGGCGTGAGAACTGGTAAGGACGCTCGCGGCCGTCGTCGTATGCATCATCGCGGTTCTGTTCGTATCCTCCGGTTTTCATGTCCGTATTGTTGGTCACGTTGTTCAGCGTCAGGTTGATGCTCAGAGAGCGGCCCTTTTGCAGGCGGATGTATTTGCCTATGGAAAGGTCGAGCATGAAACCGCCATCGAACTCTTCCTGTCCGGGGATGTTTACGCTTACCTTGTTGCCGTCTTCACCTACGGTCCCGTTCTCACCGGCTGACACACCCAAAACCTTACCTAATCTGCGGTAAGTGGAGAAGTCGATGAATCCGCGGTGGTAGTAGTTACCGTTGATACTGAAGAACCAGCCTTTCACATTGTAGTCCAGTCCGAGACTGTAGGCAGAGAGCGGAGTTCCGCTTTCTTTCATTCCGTCGATATACACGACATCTTGCGTAGTCTCGCTTTCGTTTTCGTAAGTCAGATTGGCGTTCGGGTTGTTCACATATTCGGCGTTATTGAATGTGCCCAACGCTTTCAGGGTCAGGTTTGACGTGAGTTTTACGCTGGCAGCCAGTTCTACTCCCATATATTCTTTCTCGACTCCGGTCATCGACAGGTAAGTGTAGCGCGACTCCTGGTCGTTGTAGAACTGGTCGAGTTCGGTCACATTGTTGAAACGCGTGTAGTAGCCGCTGACTTTGAAAGCGAAGATGGGACCGTTGAACGCATAGCTGGCTTCGGCTGTCATTACTTCTTCGTTGGTGAGGTCCGTGGCGAAGTCGTTCTTCAAACGGGGGGCGATGAATGCATTGTAAGGCAACGGTGCATTTTCTTGCATATCCAAGCCCGACGTTGAACACGTGTTTGCCTCCGATACGGAACGTTGCCCCGGCCTTGGCTCCGCTTTCCAAGAATTTGGCTGTGCCGCTCTTGCCTTTTGAGTTGTTGGCCGCACGGCCGTTGCGCATCAAACCTTCGCGTTCCATGGTCGTTCCGCCCAAACGTCCAGCAAAGAACAAGCTGTAGAAACTCTTGTCGAATTGGTAGTTGGCCCAGACGTTGGCTTTGTTGACGAATATATTATAGTCGTAGCCGAACTTGTCGTCTTCACCAATCAGGCGGTTAGGATTGTCCAAATCGTTTTGAATCATGCTGGAGTTGTAGCCATAGTCGCGCACGGAGAATTTGTCTACGTCCGTGTATTTGTTGGCACCCAACAAATCTTTCATGGTTTTGTAGTGCATGCCTTTGGTGGTACTGACATTTACGCCGGCTGTGATATTGCCGTACTTTTCCATGTCGCGTTTCAGGGTGGAACCGAAGTTGAAGGCCATTTTGGTCGTTATGACGGTTTTTCTACGTAGTATAAGGCTTCGCCCCCTAACGTGTTTTGCTGGGCGTTGGCAAAGTACATGGCATCCCAATTCGAGTTGGCGGTGGGACTTTGCGCTCGTCCAATAATTGTATGCGTTCTGCCAAGTTTCCACATCCTCGTCGCTCAACGGTTGGTTGAATACGTTGCCGCTGATTTGTCCGCTCGGTAACTTTTTGTAGTAATCCGGACGCGGGTCGGCGGCATTTCCGCTCCATCCCAAAGCGCTGCTGGCGTACATGCTGTATTTTCCGGAGAACGATGTAGACAGCTTGGTTCGTTCGTTGATGTCGAAATCCCAAGTGACAATCGCCGTCGGTTCGAAAGAATTTACCACACGTGCATTACGCTTTTCACCGTTTTGGTAACCCCAGTTGGGGTTGTAGTAATGGTCGTTGGCCAACCAGTAAGCTTCTTCTGTGGAAGAACCCTGTTGGGCGCGTTCAGTGGGAGAACCCCAGGTCGTGAAACTCAAACTATGCCGGTCGTTGAAGCGTTTCTCGAACCCTAACAAGTAACTGAACGAATTGTAGAACGTGCCTTCTACGAATCCTTCATTAGCCCAACGGTAACCGATAGAACCCGTGAAGGCCCATCCGTTGCTCATCAGCCCCGAAGAGTAGGTGTACATGCCTCGTGCACGATAGTTCCGATTGGTTCCGGACAAAGATAATTTGTGGCCTGCGGCGTATTGTCCGGCCCGTACATTAATATTATCCGCTCCTCCCACCGACGTATAGCCGAATTGGTTCATTAGGAAAAACGGGGAGCCTTCACGATTACGGGTCGCGTCGTTCAGTCCTCCGATAGAACTGTAACTGAATACGCCTCGCTCGGCATCATTGAACTGGATGCCGTTGATGAACATGTCGTTGTTGGAGTTCTGATAGGCCCGCAGGCGGAAACGCATGGGGCTGAATAGATAGCCCACTTCAGACAAATACAGGTCGTTGCCGACCCCTGTGATGGCCGAGACGGTCTGGCCCGCATCGTCATCTTCATTGAGTTGCGATTCTGTGAACGAAAAGTCCGCATTCTCGTTCTGTGCCCGTTGTTGGAGCACGGCCAGAGTATCTGCCTGTTGTGCGTGGAGCAAGGCCGACACGAAGAATGCCGATAGAATCAAAGTTGTCTTTTTCCCCATATCTCGTAGATTTATTGTATTGTTGTTACAAAGAAACACATAATTTTCAAATTAAAGCCATCCCGGACTAACTTTTGCCAATTTTTTTTGGCTCGGTTGTCGAAAAAAGCCATATTTGTAATAGAGAATTAACAAAACGTTCAAAAAAACATCTTATGAAACGAATGTTTATGGTTATGGGCTTGTTCGTGTTGCTGTTTACGGCAGCTCGTGCCCAAGAGAAGAAATTCGGCATGTATGCGGTTGGGTTTTATAATCAGGAAAATCTTTTCGACACCATTCATGACGAGGGGAAAAATGATTTCGAGTATCTGCCGGACGGGGCTATGAAATGGAACGGAATGAAGTATTTCTCCAAATTAAAGAACATGGCCACGGTGTTGTCGGAGATGGGAACGGACAAGTTGCCCAATGTCGGTGCATCTGTCATCGGAGTGTCTGAGGTTGAGAATAGCCGTGTGATGCAGGATTTGGTGGAACAACCGCCCTTGAAGGCACGTGGAATGAAGTTCGTCCATATCGAGGGACCGGACCGACGTGGCGTAGATTGTGCGCTGATATACAATCCCCGTTTCTTTACACCGGAAAAGTCGTTCCTGCAACCTTATATATATGAGGCAAAGGACAGCGCCTATCATACGCGTGGCTTCCTGACCGTACAAGGAAAACTGGCGGGAGATGACGTGGCCTTTATCGTATGCCATTGGCCTAGCCGTGCTGCGGTTTCATATTATAGGGAGCGTGCCGGGAAACAGGTTCGTATGTTGAAAGACAGTATCAGCAAGGCAAACCCGGGAATGAAAATCATTGTGATGGGAGATATGAACGACGATCCTTTCAGTCCGAGTATGGCGAAAGCTTTGGGAGCCAAACGCGAAATGAAAGATGTGGGCGAGTCCGATTTGTATAATCCTTGGTGGAATGTGCTAACTAAAGAAGGACGGGGCACGTTGATGTACGACGGCAAGTGGAATCTTTTCGACCAAATCGTAATGACTCCCAATTTATTGAATTTGGACGGCAAGAAGGATTATTCGACCTTGAAGTTCTTTAAGCATGAGATATTCTCGCGTAATTACCTGTTCCAAACCGAAGGGCGATACAAAGGCAATACCAAGCGTACGCATGCCGGTGGAGTGTGGTTGAACGGTTATAGCGACCACCTTCCGGTTGTGGTATATTTGGTGAAAGAGATGAAATGACACTGCAAGCACTCCCTCGAAACGGTAAAATACGCTTCGGGGGATTTTTTTTGCTTAAAAGATACAGGCGGTAGGTATGGATTTGAAGAAAAATGTCTATCTTTGCCCTACCAAAAAGAGTGAAATGAATTGTTCTTTTTATAAATTATAAAGATATGGTTAATTACAAAGAATTGGGCTTGGTGAACACTAAGGAGATGTTCAAAAAAGCCATTAATGGCGGTTATGCCATTCCTGCTTTCAACTTCAACAACATGGAGCAGATGCAGGCTATCATTCAAGCAGCCGTAGAGACCAAGTCTCCGGTGATTCTTCAGGTTTCTAAGGGTGCCCGTCAGTATGCCAACGCTACATTGTTGCGCTATATGGCTCAGGGTGCTGTTGAATATGCAAAGGAATTGGGTTGCGCCAATCCCCAAATCGTGTTGCACCTTGACCACGGTGATTCTTTCGAGACTTGCAAGAGCTGTATCGATTCAGGTTTCTCTTCTGTAATGATCGACGGTTCTCACCTTCCGTATGACGAGAACGTGGCTTTGACGAAGAAAGTTGTTGAATATGCCCATCAGTTCGACGTAACTGTAGAAGGTGAGTTGGGCGTGTTGGCCGGAGTAGAAGACGACGTTGTGGCTGAACATCACACTTACACTCGTCCTGAAGAAGTGGTTGACTTCGTAACCAAGACCGGTTGCGATTCTTTGGCTATTTCTATCGGTACTTCTCACGGTGCATATAAGTTCAAACCCGAACAGTGCCACGTTGACCCCGCTACAGGCCGTTTGGTTCCTCCTCCTTTGGCATTCGATGTATTGGACGGTGTAATGAAGGAACTTCCGGGCTTCCCCATTGTTCTGCACGGTTCTTCATCTGTTCCCTCAGGAAGAAGTAGATACCATCAACAAATACGGTGGCAAGTTGGAAGCAGCTATCGGTATCCCCGAAGACGAATTGCGTAAGGCTGCCAAGAGTGCGGTTTGCAAGATCAATATCGACTCAGACTCTCGTCTGGCTATGACGGCTGCCGTTCGCAAGGTATTTGCTGAGAAGCCGGCAGAGTTCGACCCGCGTAAATATTTGGGTCCGGCTCGCGACAACATGAAGAAATTGTACGAGCACAAGATTGTCAACGTTTTGGGTTCTGACAACAAGTTGTAATCCGGTCGTACGGCGTATAAAAGTTAAAGGGCTGCTTTCGGGCAGCCCTTTTTCATGTTTATTGCATGTTTAGTAGGTTTTCAATTTTCCTCGCCGTTGTCCGTCAGTTGTTTGATAGCTCCGTTGCTGGGGTAGAAAGTGACTTGTGTGGTGGTCTTTTTGTCGAAGAGCACATTGCTCAGGATTTCTACATTGCCGAATTGGCCCATGGGGAACTCTCCTTTGCAGAACTCTCTGGAAGCATTGAATACGCTGACCGCCACTCGTTCAGGTACATTATAATATACTCCTTCTTCCATCTTACCTTTCTTTTTGGCAGCCTTTTCGTCCACGACGGGTTGGGGGAGGGTATTCATGTTTTTCAAAGAGAGGTAGACCGGTTCTCCGGATAAATCGTCATTGTCCACTACGCCCAGTTTTTTCCGAGAAACGGAACAGCACCATACGGTCTGTGAATTCCGCAGGTGTGAGTTCTATGGTGAAAACCTCCGTACTTGTGTCCACTGTGCCTTTGAACAGTTGTGTAAGAGCAGTTTCCTGCATCGTCAATTGGTCGAGCATCAATTTGAGTTGGGCGCCGTCCTCGGCATGTTGTCCGCTTCGCCCTTAATCAATGCTGTGCGGCTGTCCCGGATATCGTAGATTTCTTCGGCCGTCAGCTCGGCTATTTTGGCATTGCTTCCGGCTGAAAGGATTTCCTGGTTCATGTAATCTCTGGGATTGAGTCTTTTAGGAGCATCATTTCCTTTCGGTATGGCCGGCAACGGTTCCTCTTCCCCGTCGGTATTGATGGACAGGAGGATGCCTTCGGAAGTGAGGCCTACCAACGGGGCTACGGTTCTCTTTTTAAGCTGTATGCTGTAAACTTTTTGAGGATCGGGTACTCCGTAAGGTACCATATCTATACTTTTTATACTCCACTTCGTGTAAGGTTCCTGAATTATTTGGGATAAACGGAGATAGCGGTCAGCATATTTGCTGAATTCTCCGGGGGTATAGACTTGCTTTTCAGCCACGACGACCAAACGAAGGGCTGTACGGGGCAAGTAATAGGTTACGCCCTCCACCGTGGCACCGGGTACGTACGGGCTTACTTCGGTTTGTGCGACGGCACCGAGTGTGCAAAGCGCCAGTCCGCATAACAGGGTTCTTGCTTTCATAAACTTTATTTTTTATCAGTGTTTATTCTTTTAATTTCTTAAAGGCTTCGGGGAGTGCGTCGATGATGTCGCTAGCAATCATGCTTTCTTCGCCTAACCTTTCGCGTGCGATGTCGCCGGCCATGCCGTGGAGATAGGTACCCAACTGGCAAGCTTCATTGGCCGTATATCCCCGTGCCAGTAAAGCCGTAAGGATACCGGTCAGCACATCACCGCTTCCGGCCGTGGCCATGCCTGCGTTGCCCGTGGGATTGATGATAACGCGTCCCGTCGGTGTACAAATCATGCTGTTGTGTCCTTTCACGATGACATATAACTGCATTTTGATGGATAGCTCGCGGGCTTTAGCCATACGGTC
>ENA-OQDT01002179-OQDT01002179.1-human-gut-metagenome-genome-assembly--contig:-NODE-2179-length-10308-cov-3.868481_pt1 | contig 10308 bp, 10 predicted proteins | sample MGYA00242786_ERZ504617 | MGnify/ENA primary metagenome ERZ504617 (study PRJEB26092, sample SAMD00036337) | human gut metagenome | host: Homo sapiens | study: EMG produced TPA metagenomics assembly of... | reverse complement strand
CAGAGCCAGAATGCATCTGACTGTCATAAAGATAAACCTGCGCTGTCAAGGCGCACTACACAAAAGCCCCTGCTTTCATTGCTTTTCGCAGTGAAAACAGGGACATTTTTGTTTTTCTACCGGTTATCGATCTTTTCCGGATACATGTCATGCTCTGTCAGGCGTTTCCAGGCAATCTCCTCCCATCTGGTCCCGGCTTTTCCGTAATTGCAGTAGGGATCAATGGAAATGCCGCCTCTCGGAGTAAATTTTCCCCAGACCTCAATGTATTTCGGATCCATAAGACGGATCAGATCCTTCATAATGATGTTCACACAATCCTCATGAAAATCTCCGTGATTGCGGAAGCTGAAAAGATACAGCTTCAGCGATTTGCTCTCCACCATTTTTTCACCGGGTACGTAGGATATCGTGATCGTTGCGAAATCCGGCTGTCCGGTAATGGGACAAAGGCTTGTAAAATTCCGGGGCAGTTAAATTTTACAAAATAATCGTTGTCCGGGTGCTTGTTCAAAAATGTTTCCAGTACCTCCGGAGCATAATTGTCCGGATACTTTACTTTCTGATTTCCAAGAAGGGTGATCCCTTCTTTTTCCAGGTTTTCTCTGCTCATATTTTTTTCCTTTCTATAGTCAGGCGGATATTTATAATCCAATCTATCTGTCAAGTGCCGGGTCCTTCACTCCATTGAGACGGAATGCCTCTGCTCTGTCAATACAGGTTCCGCACACACCGCAGGGCTTTTCGCCGCCTTCGTAACAGCTCCAGGTCAGTTCATAAGGAACATTAAGCTCCAGACCGGTTTTTACGACCTCTGCCTTTGTGCAGCTGACAAAGGGCGCCTCAACCTTCAGCTGGCCGCCGCTTCCCTGATAGATCGCCTCGTTGATCGCATTGTGAAATGCACTGCTGCAGTCCGGATACGCATTTCCGGCAGCATCATCCGCATGTGCTCCGTAATAGATCACACTGCAGTTTTTTGACAGCGCAATACTTGCTGCCGAGGAAAGAAATAATCCGTTCCGGAACGGCACATAGGTTGAAACCGGTGAGCCATCAGTTTCCTTCAGCTGCTCTGCATAGCTTTCGTGAGGGATTTCTCTGTCTGAATGCTTCAGAAGCGAGCAGTCACTGTACCGGAAGATCGGTTCCAGATCCAGATAAAGATGTTCCACTCCGTAATATTCTGCTGTTTTTCCGGCAGCCTCAATTTCTTTTGTGTGCTTCTGTCCGTAAGCTACTGTTAATGCAATTACATTCTCTTTTCCATATTTGTTTACGGCAAGCCCCAGGCAGGTGGTGGAATCCACACCGCCGCTTGCAAGTACAAGTGCTTTCATATCGTTCTCCCTTTCTGCGGTATTTTTTTATGTTGTGATATATTTTCCTGTCATACTCCCCGTTTCTGCGGATCCCAGATCACCTTATGAAGCTGGATCTGAAGCTTTACATCGTTGAGCTTTTTTTCCATAAGGAAATCCACGATCTCCACCGGCTGGATCCTGCCGAAAACAGGGCTGAAGTAAACTGCCGTTTTTCCGACCAGTCTGTACTTTTCCAGGATTTCCAGGGCTTTTTCCATATCTCTGCGGCTGCTGACCACAAATTTCAGCGTATCCTCACTGCCCAGAAGCTCCAGATTGGAAAGGAGCATCTCTTTTTCCATGCCGCTGTCCGGTGTTTTATAATCCATGGTAAAGGATGGACGTTTTTTTAATATATGATAAGGCTTCAGATCCACACTTCCATTGGTTTCAATCTCCACACGCTGCGATGGATCCTCCAGGATTGCCTCGATCAGCTCCTCCATGCCTTTCCGTAAAAGTGGTTCCCCGCCTGTAAGTGTCACATTTTTTACGCCTGTCTCACGGATCCAGGAAAGAATCTCTTCTTTTGTCAGCCTTTCACTCTCACATCCCGGCTCATTTGCCCAGCTGGTATCACAATAGCTGCACTGAAGGTTACAGCCTTTAAACCTTACAAAAGCGGCCAGCTCCCCGGCCCGTCTGCCCTCTCCGTTGATACTGACAAATTTCTCTACAACCTGATACGTACTCATAACCCTGCTGCCTCCCTTTCTTCTTCCGATTCCCGGTAAGCCGCACAGTTATTTGGTGTTTCGTAAACAACTGCTCTTTTCACAGAATAACCTTTTTCTTTCATTTTTCTGAAAAAATACTCTGAAAAATTCTCTGCTGTAGGGCGAAAGGGAACCTTCACCAGATGAAATCCTTCTTCGTTCAGTGCTTCCAGGGTTTTTGGACGTAATGTATTTTCTTCATAGATCAGCGTATGATCCATGGAATCTGCCAGCTCCTTGAGATCCTTTTTCAGATCTCCGAAATCTACCAGCATACCGCGCTCCTGACCATTTTTCTCCAGGTTCCGGCTTTCTATCTCAATCTCCACATGCCAGCGATGGCCATGGATGTTGGAACACTTCCCGGTGTAACCGGACAAAAAATGTGCGGAATCGAAATCTGCTTCTGTTTTTAACTGATACATAAATTTTTCCTCCTTCTGGATCTGTCACACCACCCGGATATTTCCATAAATAAGAAAGAATCCTGCTTGCAGGATTCCCGGCCGTGATTCTTCTGTGATCTGCATGTCAGGCGGATATTCGCGATCCGCATTCGCTGCGCAGTTTTAAACCGAATAACTGCTTGATTCGGTTAAAGTAAAAAAAGGCAGACCCACCACGAGTCTGCCTTGATTCTCACATCTTCTTCAGCCCTGGTTTTATTTATAGACAGGATGGTACAAACGAACTGTCTTATATTTAATTTGTATGGTATTTCCGGAGATACTGCATCAAACGATAAATCGGACCAGTACAGCGTTTCGTAAATAACTATACCAATCGCGTAGGATGTGGATTCGAGTGTGCAGGTATAAAAACGCAGGCGTAGCGGGCTACGCCGAGGCTTTTATACCTGTGCAATCGGATTCACAGACAAGTGAGTGGTATAGTTATTTACGAAACGCTGTACTAGATCATCCGCGTTCGCTGCTCACTCATGAGCGCAGCCGCTCCGCAACGATCTATGGGAACTTTCAGCTCCGGAATTACGACGAATTTTCTGCAGAACTATCTTCTTCCGCAGCACTTCTTATATTTCTTGCCACTTCCGCACGGACACGGATCGTTCGGATAGATTTTTCTTGCAGATGCCGGCTGCATCGGCATTGCTGTCGGCACAAAGCTGTTCGGCATTGCAGTGTGCGGCTTGCCTGTGGCAAACGGCCATACTGCTCCTGAGATCTCATTCGGTGTGTAACCGCGGAATTCCAGCATTCTTGTGTTATTGTTTGCCTCCATGATCAGCTTTGTAAATTTCTCAAGCTGCTCATCGTTAAACTGGATTCCCTTCTGGTTCAGGTTTTCCATGATTGCTGACATTCTGCCATCCATGGAGCATTCTTTGTAAATAAAGAACAGTACCTGATCCTTCACCGCATCAGAAACCTTCATCTCATCCAGCAGGAATCTGCCCAGTCTCTGGTAAGAAGCTGATTTTGTCGGATAACCATTTTCGGAATAATCCAGGATCTCATCTACAGACGGAATATAGAATTTCCGTCCACCCTGACGTCTCTCGATATCCTTGTAGATGTTATTAACCAGTGCGGATTTCAGGATCAGCTGATCCTCCGCAAGCTCACAGATGCAGGCCTTCTCCGGAATGGTATGATACAGCTCGATGAACCTGTCATATCCGATGTCAAAGCCTTTTCTCTGCTTAAACATCTCATATACTGTCTTCGCCGGTGCAGATACATACAGATAGCTTACCATGACAAGACAATCCTTCAGCCAGTTTACCTGACTGCGAAGTGTCCGGAATTCCGATGTGTTGATCTGGTCGTAAACAGCTGCAACCTCTGCCGGAACTTCTGCGTAATCATCACTGTAGGAAACAAGGTAGCCCATATCGTTCAGCCACTCCAAAGTACTCCACTCATGCTCTGCAACATGGAAGCATTTTCTCTGAATAGCTGCCTCAAAAGCCAGTACTTCCTGATCGTCTGCTACGAGGAAGCTTGCTTTCATAACCTCCGGTTTAAGAACCTCTGCGGCAACCTTTGCGGCAATCCCTTCCTGTTCCATTCCCTTGCAGTGAAGTCCAAGCTCACCTGCAATGCTGAGAAGGTCTTCTTTACGATAGGACATAAGGAAATCTTTTACTGTAGGATTTCTTCTGCTGCCTGTGGCTGCCTCATCTGCTTTTGCAGCTCTGGCAGCTGCCTCTACCGCTGCTACTGTTGCAGCAATGTCCTCAGATGCTTTGACTGTTTCCGCCTCTGTCTCAACTGCTGCAGTGCATTCCAGCTCCGGTGCCTCTGTCCAGTACGGATCATCCTCACCCTTTACCTCTTTTACAATAGAAGGAGCTTCTGCTGTTCCCTCGTCTTTCTTCTCAATGTCAACTCTGTATTCCGGAGCTTCCTTATCCGCACCATACTGACGGAAAGTAAACCATTTCTCGGAATCCATAAGCTCTGCAGTCTCTGTCTCGCCTGCATTTAATAATGTGAAATTATTCTTTGCTTCTCCGTCACCATTCTCACGGATCTGTACTTTTTTCTGAAAAAATTCAATCTCATATAGGCTGCCTGACGGATACTGAACCAGTTTTTCAAGCATGGCTGCCATATTTGCAAATGTAACGTCAGCCGCAACAGTACAACGTCTCCATACCGGCGGTTTCGTTCCTTTTCTTGTGATTTTTAACTGATAAAACATTCCTGTGTTCCTCTCCTGTAAATATATGCCGGATCAGGAGACATACACAGCTCCTGACCCGGCGTAAGCAACTTCCCCTATGTTATACAAAAACAGGGAAATTGTCAATATTTGAGAGGCTTCTACAACACAATATCATATTTCTCAACCTGGATCACAGCATTTCCGTCACTGTGAAACAGGATCTCATCTGCTTCCACTGGTGTTGGGATCACGGTAGTCGCAGTTTTGCTTCCATCATTGATAAAAAGCTCTATGGAGTTTCTATCCAGGATAAAACGAAGCTTCAGATTTTGTCTGCCATCTGTGATCTGGAGCTTTCTTGTACATACAACATCACGCTGCACCCCGCTCCAGGTTCTGTCGATCTCCAGTATCTGTCTTTTTCGATCATAGGTAAAGACCGTTGTATATTCTTCATTGCGTGCAAGCTCGATCTGGAACTCATTGTACACACCTAATGCTTCCTGATCTGGATTTCCGGAGTTCCTGCTTCCATCCACGATACCATCTGCGTTCTGCAGTTCCACGATCAGATCGATCATTCGGCCACGGACGCCTTCAAGGCTTAAGCTCTCACCCACATTTACATTCTCATAACAGCAACGGTTTTTCCGATAATTCTCAATTTCCCGGACCGGCTTCTGCCAGATCTTTCCGTCACGATATTCCAGTTCTCTCGGAAGCGTCATCATTCCCTGCCATCTCTGCTTCTCCTTGATCACACAGCTATCCCAGGATTTCATCCAGGCGATCATCACTCTTCTTCCATCTGGAAGAAGGGTTGTCTGCGGCGCATAAAAATCAAGTCCGTAGTCCAGACTTACCGGTGCGTCTTTTTCAAATGTATGTTTTTCGCTGTCATAATCTCCCGTAAAATATAGAGAATTATGTCCATTATGAAACTCATACCCTTTTGCCCGCATATGCTGCGGAGAACAGATCAGCACATGTTTATCCCCGAGCGGAAAGAAATCGGGGCATTCCCACATAACACCGATTTCTCCTGTGGAGTTCTCCGCAAGAATTGTTTCAAATTTCCATTCTTTCAGATCTTTACTGGAAAACAGAACTACCTGTCCAGGAATTTCTTCGCTGCGGCATCCTACGAGCATATGGTATGTTCCGTTATCTTCCCATACCTTCGGATCACGGAAATCAACTCTGCTGCATTTCTCCGGAAGCATATCCCCGGTGACTACCGGATTTTTCTCTGCCTTTACATAATCTTTTCCGTCACCCCAGGCAAGGCACTGATTCTGCCGGACTTCTTCTTTTCCATCCGGCAGCTTTTCTGTTGTAACTCCTGTGTAGATCAAAGCCTGTTTTCCATCTGCTTCAATAGCACTTCCGGAAAAGCATCCCTCTCGATCATATTCCTGATCCGGTGCAAGCGCTGCAGGAAGCTGCTCCCATCTGATCATATCCTCTGTCACGCTGTGGCCCCAGTGCATAGGGCCCCAGTCACGGCTGTAAGGATGATACTGGTAAAAAAGATGTACCTTTCCTTTAAAAACAGAAAATCCATTAGGATCATTGATCCAGCCAACCGGTGCAGATACATGAAATGCCGGTTTCTCTTCCTGGGGGATATTTTTTGCTTCCTCTATTTCATAAAGACGTGCTTTTTCAAGTTTTTCACTCATACTCTGCTCTCTCTTTCTTTTTTATGTTTCTGACCGGTATCTTTTTCTGTTTTTATTTCTCTGTCTCACCAAGAGACTTCTGATACTGGTCAAAATATTTCTGTTTGATCGCCAGATAATCAGACAGTCCATACTGCTCCATCTTTTTCAGATAGGAATCCCATTCTTTTTCGATGCCGCCATTCAGGATCCAGTCTGCTTTTTTCTGTTCCGCATACTTCTTAATGTCCGTGTCATACTGAGATACCTTATTGGTATCATCAATACTCATAAATACATTCGGATACACATATTTACTGTTCATATCCTTAAGATATGTTTCGTGCATATTGTCGAGACGCCATTTTGCATCTGCCGGCTCTGTTACATATACATCGTAATAATCGTTAAGTATTGCCAACGGTCCGTTTACAGACTGTGCTTCACGAACCTCTACCGGAGAGGCTTCTCCCAGATCCATATGTTTCAGCATCTGACCACCCTCTGCATTCTCGGACATCTCAAAGATATTAAATGAATCTTTTTCTCCGTAAGTACCCCAGTTATTCTGCGGAGACTGGATCGGTGCATACATCTGATCGATCCAGGCTGCTGCCAGTGCCGTATTCCGACAGCTTGTAGTCAGAACGCAGCGTCCTCTGTCAAAGCCACTGGTTTCACTGTTATTCTGTCTTGTGATATTTACAAGGCCATCCGGACCGGCCAGCGCCGGGAGCATTACATAATCTTCATTGTTATCAATATTTGCAATATCCCAGGTAAAACACAGACCATATCTGTGGTTCTTACCTTTTGCAACATAAGTTGACCATTCCTGGGTAAAAGCCTCCGGATCCACCAGATTTTCTTCTACCAGCTGATGAAGCCACTGGATGCCTTCTTTATAACCTTCCTGTACAGTTGTATAAATAACAGTTCCATCATCTTTCACTGCAAAATGATCACCGGTGTCACCATATCCTTCTCCAAATCCGTTGAGCAGAATTGCCGGATCCTGATCACCGTTATTGATAATAAAGGACATCGGGATCACATCACCCTCAATATCAAATTCTTGTTCCAGTTTATCTGCATTGTCGCGGAAAGCGATCAGAACCTGTTCCAGTTCCTCAGTTGTATTCGGAACCTCCAGCTTCAGATAATCCAGCCATTTTTTATTAATGTAGGGAATATCTCCAATTGCCTGAATAGCCTCTTTTCCCTCACCAAGCTGTTCGATCCATGGGAAAGAATAAATGTGTCCGTCCGGTGCTGTACACATTGTTCTGTATTCCGGGTATTTTTGCAAATACAGCCTGAAGATTCGGCATGTATTTATCAATGAGATTTTCTACCGGAATAATGATTCCCTGTTTGGCATAACGAAGAAGATCATAATCACTCATCCCTGCGTTAAAAAAGTCCATCCGGAAGATTTCCGAACTGTGCCAGCGCCAGATTTTTTTTGTCATCAAACTGATCCGATACAAAACAGGTCCAGTCAATGTGGACATTGGTCTGCTTTCCAGTCTTTTAAAAATCGTTCTTTCATTAGGTTCCTGTGTAGATGTTGCAGGTGCACTGGTAATAAAAGACAGCTCTGCTTTTTCTTTCAGAGGAAAGGACACATCTTCTACCGGGATATCCGGATCTGTTTCTGCTTTCATGTGTTCTTTTCCGTTTCCACATCCGGCACTGCATACCATTATAATTGCAGAAAGCCCGATTGCCAATAATGCCTTCATTCTTTTTTTCATCATTATCAACCTCCTGTCATCAGCCTTTTACAGAACCAACCATAATGCCCTGGTCAAAATATTTCTGGAAGAATGGATACATGATCAGAAGCGGTAAACTTGATACAATGATCGTAGCATATTTCAGAAGTTCCGCTACCTTTGCCATCTGTGCAGTACTCTGGATATCTGCGATCATTCCGGGCTGCGGTGTATTCTGTACAAGGATGGAACGAAGTACCAACTGCAATGGCTGCAGTTTCGCATCATTCAAATAAATCATAGCGTCAAAATAACTGTTCCACATTCCTACAAAGGACCACAGTGCAAGTACTGCGATGATCGGTTTGCATACCGGCATCATAATCTTGAAAAAATGCTCAATTTCCGTGGCACCGTCAATGGCAGATGCCTCTCTGAGCTCCTTGGGGATAGACTGATAATAGGTTCTGGCAAGGATCATGTTCCAGACATTAAACGCACCCGGAAGCAGGATTGCCCAGATTGTATTTACCAGATGCAGCTGATTGATCAGGATAAAAGTCGGGATCATTCCTCCACCGAAAAACATAGTGATGAGAAAAATAACATTGAAGAAATTTCTTCCCACAAATTCTTTCTTGGACATGGGATATGCTGCCAGCAGAGTTACCAGAACTGAAATAATGGTAAACACCAGGGAATAAAAAAATGAGTTTGCAAAGCCTCTCCAGATCATATTATTTTCAAGAACTCTGCGGTACGCATCGATCGTCCACTTCCGCACATCAAGGCTGACCCCCTGGCTGTTCAGCACATTCGGATCCATAAAAGATGCGATCACAACATATAAAAGCGGAACCAGAATGGAAAGTACAAATGCACCCAGAAGTACGTATCCGATTCCTAAAATGGCTTTGTCAGATGCCGAATATTTCTTTTTCTTTGCTTTTGCCATAACAGCACCTCCTATAATCCCTCTCCGTCATTCAGTTTCTTGACTACCCAGTTTACAAAGATCAAAAGAATTACATTGATCACTGAATTAAACAGCCCCACTGCTGTAGAATATCCATAGTCTCCATTCAGAAGACCGATTCTGTATACATAAGTAGAAAGAATCTCAGATGCAGGGAGGTTCATATCTGTCTGCAGTGCATATGCTTTTTCAAAACCAATGCTCATAATATTTCCGGCCTGAAGAATAAACTGGATCACAATGATGTTTTTAATAGCCGGAAGCTGTACATACCAGATCTGCTGCAGGATATTTGCTCCATCCACCACTGCTGCCTCTTCCAGATCCTTACTTGCATTGGCAAGTGCTGCTGTATACATAATGGACGCCCATCCGGCTGTCTGCCATATTCCGCTGGCTATGTAGATCGTGCGGAACGCCGCCGGCATGATCATCCAGTTGGCATCAGAACCGATCAGTTTATTCAGCGGACCTACCGGTGAAAGAAACATACGAACCATACCACAGAGTACGATAACGGAAATAAAATTCGGCGCATAGATCAGAAGCTGAATTTTTTTCCTGATCCCGGCTCTCCGGATCTGATTCAGAAGAAGTGCCAGGATGATCGGAATCGGAAATCCCCACAGCAGTCCGTAAATACTCAGTTTCAGAGTGTTCACAAGATAATTCATAAAATCCGGTGATGCCAGAAATCTCCGGAAGTATTCCAGTCCTACCCATTTGCTTCCAAATACACCATCAATGACATTGTAGTCCTCAAAAGCGATCAGTACGCCACCCATGGGCACGTATTTGAAGATGATCGTCAGAAGAAGTGCAGGCAGCAGAAAAAACACATACAGCTGCCAGTTCTTTTTCACATACTGAAGCTTTTCTGCGGCAGTTCTTTTTCCTGCCGGAACAGCTTTCGCAGAACCTTTTTTCATTCTCTTTTCCTCCCTTTTTTGTTCTTTCGTCCTTGTTTAGTAACCGGTAAAGTAACCGGTTACTTTATAATTTGATACTACTATATGCCATAGCTTCTGTCAACCTTTTTTGTTAATTTATTCAAAAAAGTAACCGGTAACTTACTGGTTATTTTTTTGTTGCATATTTAACGTCTGTATTGTTATACTTAATTATATCAATCCAATTAATTATATCATCAATCATCCTGTATGGTCTGCAGATTTCTCTTATATAATTGCATCTGCATTCCGTATCATAACTTTCTGCTGTTAAAAGGAGAATATTTTTTTT
>ENA-OQDT01002177-OQDT01002177.1-human-gut-metagenome-genome-assembly--contig:-NODE-2177-length-10311-cov-2.177828_pt1 | contig 10311 bp, 13 predicted proteins | sample MGYA00242786_ERZ504617 | MGnify/ENA primary metagenome ERZ504617 (study PRJEB26092, sample SAMD00036337) | human gut metagenome | host: Homo sapiens | study: EMG produced TPA metagenomics assembly of... | reverse complement strand
TTATATCCTGAACATATTTAACAACAGCTTTCAAACATTCAAAGTTCAGCAGCGGCTCACCACCGCTGAACTGAATAACAAATTTTTCTCCGCTGCCTGCCGCCAAATTCACAGCTTTAATGGCATCATCAACTTTAAGCATACTGCCGTCATGTTCTGCTGCATAACAGTACTTGCAGGCAAAATTGCACTGACCGGTCAAGCTGAGAACAAGCATCTTGATTTTAGGAATGTTCATCACTGCGTTCCTCTAATTCGCCTTCTACTGATAAATAGATCTTTTGCAATTCTGCTTTGGTTTCAGGTTTCGCCTGCCACAGACCACGCTGATCCGCTTCCAGTAAAATCTCCGCCATGCGCTGCAAAGCCCATGGATTAACATCACGCAGCCATTCCTGTACTTTGGGGTCGAATGTATATTTTTCGGCATATTTTTCATACATCCAATCTTCCATCACAGAGCTTGTAGCATCCCACTGGAAACTGTGTGCAATATAGTTAGCCATATCGGCAGCACCTTTATATCCATGCTTCATCATACCCTCGATAAATTTAGGATTAATAGCTTCACTGCGGAAAATACGTTTAGCCTCTTCCTGTACACTGTGCATGACGACCTTGCTTTTATCAGTACTGTCGCCGCAGTACGAACGCGGGGCAGAACCTTTGATACTGCGTACTGCAGCGATCATACCACCATGATACGCGTTATAATCATCTGAACTGAGCATATTAGTTTCATGATTATCCTCGTTTTTAATTGTTACGTCCAAGCTTCCCATTCTTTTACGGAACTGCTGCGGTAAAAACTTACCCTTGACCTTGCCGCCATAAGCATGCGCGCCCCAACGAACATACACCTCGGCAATATCATCAATACTTTCCCAACTTTTTTGCCTCTAAAAGCGCTGCTACGCCAGCGCCATAACACCCTGCTCATCTCCAAAAATACGAAAAGCAGCCTGCCGCCAAGCATCTTCTTTTGTTAAACCCTCCGCTTCTAGTTCCAGACTATCAGCAAGTAAATGCTTACGAACGTAATTTTGCTCTTCATCTTCTTCAAGTTCCCCTACCAGTAAAACAGCTTTGTCCAGCAAATTCATTACACTGGGCATAGTATCTCTAAACAAACCACTGATCCTGGCAGTGACGTCAATACGGGGACGTTTCAATTCCATCAGCGGTATGACTTCAAGACCGATTACTCTTTGACTGCCATGCTGCCATTGCGGCCGTACGCCCAAAAGATATAAAAATTCTGCTACGCACTGACCGTGACTGCGCATATTGGCACCTGACCATAAAACTATACCAACACTTTCAGGGTATCGTCCTTCTTCACTGATATACCTTTCGATTACCTGATCGCCCAAAGTTTTTCCTATTTCCCATGCAGCAGGAGTTGGCAGATTTCTCGGGTCAATACCATAAAAATTTCGTCCGGTAGGTAAAAGATCAGCACCGCCGCTGCTTGGAGCTCCTGACGGTCCCGGTTCGATATATTGCCCTTCCAATCCTCTTAGCAGGTTTTCTCTTTCCTGTGAAGTAAGCATCAGATTGGGATAAATATTATTACAAATATAGCAGCAGATTTGTTTGAGCGCTAACTTAAATTCGCTGCTTCCATCACATACCCACTCAAGATTTTCTAAATTATACAGTTTTTCTTCATCAAAACCGTGCTCAATCAAAAGTGCTATGATATTGCGGCTGCGGGCACGTAATTTATCTATTAAAGCGCCATAAGTAATATTTAAAGGTTCGTAAATTAAGCCGCTGTTTTCCAACAGGTCATAATAGTCAAAACCATAATGTTTTGCCAATACCTGCATCAAAGACGGAATATCACCATTTTCCAGCCGCGTCAACAGCATTAGATACTCACGCAGATTTTCGTCCTGAGGCGGTTGTCCCAAAATATGTAAGCCTATCCTAACCTGCATATTTTTCAAATCAGTAATATAGTTATGCAGACCCATGACGTAATCATTAAAAGGCTTTTCTTCATCAAAAAAAACTTCATCCTGCAAATTTGCCTGCACTACTTTTCTAAAATCAAGCTTTGAAGTTTTTTCTAAATTTTCCGGCTGAGTAGTCTCAAAATGACAATATTCATCCATCAGTTTTTCAAGCTCTTCTAATTCGTCGTAAACACCGGCATCAGTCATAGGCGGCGGCAAATGTTCTATCAGACAGGCAGCACCACGTCTTTTGGCCTGAATACCCTCACCGGTAATCGTGATAAGATAAGGATAGATATTAGGCAGATCGCCCAAAGAAATATCCGGATAACAGGTATTATTGAGTCCGGCATTTTTACCAGGCAGCCATTCAAGGGATCCATGAGTACCAACATGCACTACCGCATCAGCCTGCCAGATATCGCGCAGCCAGTGATAGAAACCCAAATAATGATGCGTGGGAGCGCAGAAAGGAGAGTGATAAATTTTGCTTGGATCTTCACCAAAACCACGCGGAGGCTGCACTGTAACAAATATATTTCCGTTCATTGTTCCGGGAATAAGTAAATCGTCATCATAGTTCATAACTTCACCCGGAGCTTCGCCCCAATCTTTTACCAGCTGTGCTTTTACGCCCTCCTCCTGCAATTCAAAGAATTTTCTATAATCAGCACCACTTAACTTATTGGCAGCTGCCAGCTGCTTTTCCGTAAGCAAAGCTCTATCATTAGTAGCATTTGCCGTCAATTCATTGATAAATTCTTTCCCGTCTTCAGGGATAGTATCAACTTTATAGCCACGTTCTCTCAGCGCCTGCAAGACAAGTCTGATACTTTCTATAGTATCTAACCCGACAGCACTGCCAATATTAGAATTACGCGGTGGGTAATGTGAAAAATGACGCAACTTTTTTATCAGCATTCTTTTTTCGCCGCAAAACAGCCCATTTCCGTGCTTTATTTACCATACGCACAATGCGCTCGTTGATAGGCAGATAACGTACATCGCCATTTTCCAGTAGATTTTTTATTAGCTATAGGCACACCATGGATCGCGCCGTCAAATTCCGGCATCGTTACGCTGATAGAAACTTCCATAGCATTCATGCCTTCAAAATCATCACGCCAGATTTTCGTAGGGTGTCAATAAAGTATAAGCCTGTAAAACAGGTACATTAAATTTCTTCAGAAAATCTAGCGTCATTGATCGTGCACCTGTCAACGAAAATTTCATTGTATTGATAAAAACATCTATTGACGGCACACCATTTTCACAAAAATAATCTTCAAAAATTTTGATCAGGCTTGGCATTCCTAATTCTAAAACAGGCATACCGTTACTAAATACGCAAACAGCATTCATTCCTTGACGTTCTATTTCTTCAATCAATGCCGTTTGATAGACAAGGTCATCCCATACCCATTCGTCACGATAAAATAAAATACCAATAGTCGGTTTTGCAGCATCGCAAAAATCTTTTTTATATGCTGCCAGATCTGTATAAACAGTTTTAGCTTTCGGATGATAAATCGCGCTCCAATACATAGGATCTGGCAGTTCGATATCCGTTTTACCGGTCAAAATACCATTAGCATATAAAAACAAATTACGATAATTTTTCATACCGCTGTACAAAGCATACGCTTTTAATTTTTCTAAATCATTTTTTTCTATTCCGCTTACCAGTTCTTCCTCTTCAGTACCGGCAGCGTCAATATAATATCGCAGTTGATGTTTTTTAATAAATGGCAGCAGTTTTTTGAAAAAAATGGGTGTCAAGTCCTGCTCCCATCCATTTAAGCAATAGAATATCTGCATCTTCTAAAAGCTTCTGCCATTCGTCATTCCAGACAGTATTATCGGAAAGCTTAACGCAAACAGAATCATTACTCAATAAATTTTCCTGCTGCAGCTGCTGCAAAGCAACCTTCATCATTGCAAAACGTCTGTCGACATTACTTAAAAATACTACTTTGCTCATTTTCTTCCTCCATATTTCTCACTTTAAAATACCTGTTTCTGCATTCTACGCAGCAAATAAAGGAAATAAGGCGTTCCTAAAAATGGGCAGTCATAATGCCTACCCTGACTTCTGCAGGTGGAATAATGATACGCCCTAAAGAATCACAAACAACCAAAAATGCAGCTCCCGCCAAAGCACTGGCAGGTAACAGCACGCGGTGATCAGGTCCAACCAGCATACGCATCATATGTGGAACAACTAATCCTACAAAACCTATATTTCCACTGACACAAACAGAAGTGGCAGTTGTCATAGCTGCAACAAACAGTAAACCCATTCTAAATGGTAAAACAGGCATACCAACTGCTCTGGCTTCTGTTTCTCCAAGTACCAGAATATTTAGATGTCTTGATAAAGCAAGCATTATTATCACACCAATACTTACAGGGCCAATTGCCATATAAACATGTTCCCAGCGTCTGTAGTCAAGACCGCCAACCATCCAGAACAGATACTGCTGTAATTTTTGTTCATTCATAAATGTCAACAATCCAGATGTCACCGCACCAAGCAGCTCCCCACAGCGACGCCGGCAAGCAGCAAAGTCATAACAGGTATTTTCCCATTACGCATTGCTAAAAATACTGTTAAGGCAACAGCACAAACAGAACCGCAAAAAGCAAAAGCAGGCATCACAAACATACTTTCCGTCGCCCAGCCCAATGCTATCGAAAGTACTGCCCCTGTCGCAGCGCCACTTGAAACGCCTATAATACCAGGATCTGCCAATGGATTACTGAAAATCCCCTGCATAACGGCTCCCGATATACCTAAAGCGGCACCTACCAAAAGTCCCACGACCATACGGGGCATCCTTATATACCAAACAACCGCCATCTGCTCCTGTGTAAAATCGTTTTTATCAAAAAAACGGCAGACCTAGCTGATAGCCAATGGCTGATAAAGTATTATGCAACGGTATTTTTATCTGCCCGCAGGTCAAAGATATCGCCGCTACAATCAGCAGACCTATAAATAATAAGAAGATAAACTTTTTGCCGGATTTTCGATTAAACAAACTTATTCCCCCTTGGCAAACAATTCAGGATAAAACGACCTTTGCAACAGCTTCTATACTATCTGTAACATGCTGTGACGCAACATAACGATAACGGTCAGACACAAACTCAAGCCTGTTGCTTTTTTATCGCTTTGATATTCTTAAAGGCAGGATCAGCAGCCACCTGCTGTGCATAATTTTTGCACATCATTATTAGAATCAAAATTCCATGTTGGTAATAAAAATACATCAGGATCAATCTCAATGATACGTTCCTTGGATAATGCATTGCTGCCCTGATCAAGTCCAGCTTCCGCCGCACCATTACGAACATGAGCATACGAAAAAATATCATCAAGCAAATTATCTTTGCGCCCAATAGCGCCGATAAATGAAAATGCCATTACAACCTTTTCCTTATCTTTAGGAATTACTTTCAGCTTACTTTCAAGTTCAGCCAGTTTGTTATCCATAGTATTTACAAGTGCTTCACCCTTAGACTTTTCACCAGCAGCAGCAGCTACGCCCAAAACCCTTTTTGCGCATAGCTTCTATTGTTTTAGGACTTCCGGCAACATATACAGGAATTTTCATATCTTCCAGAATTTTTCACCAAAGAATCTGGAGTAGCCGTAGAAACAAAAACCAAATCAGGATTTAATGCTACGATTGCTTCAGTATTTTCACCAACCTTATTACCGACACGGTCTGCCTGTTCCTTAGTTATAAATGTTATTTCAGGATCACCAGCCCATTTACTAAAAGCCTTAACCCTATCAAGGGTTACGATCTCAGCTAAAATTTCATCAGTCCCATAAGTTGCAGATACTATTCGTACCGGTTTACCTGCAATTTTTATATGCCGACCTTTATCATCTGTAACAACATAAGCAGCGGCAGAATTTTCTTTAGGAGTATCTGTATTTTGACCGCAGCCACTGGTTATAAGCAATAAAAAAGAAAATAAAACCAACAGTATCTTTTCATAAATCTTCACTCCTAATAGGGCAGCTGTGCTTTTATTTTTAAATTCCACAACCGCTGCAGCATATGCCCGGCGCCACGAATACCTGCAAACGGAGCTGTCGCCAGCAGTACCTCATCTTGTACGGGATACGCAATATTACAACACCAAATTTTTTTTCCCTTCACGCAATAAAACAGAGCTTTCACTGCTGCTTCCAAGAATAAGCGTATTATCAGACTGCTGCAATATCTGTTCAATTTTTTTACTGTCTTTTTCTGCCAGTAGAATTTCATCTGCTTCCACAGGCCCCCGTAAATCTTTAAGAGTGTTTTGACAGATAACAGTCAATTTTTCTGTATCTGCCCATTCTTCGCGCAATGTTTGTGCAATGCAAAAAGCAGTTGTTCCAGGAGCGGCAACAATAATTTTATCAAACCATAATTCGCCCCAGGTGCATCTGGCTTCATTAACTGCAGCCAGTAATTCTTCCTGAGTTTTTACGCATTCTTCTCGGACACTTTCCAAATCACTGGGTAATACTTCTGCAATTTTTTCCAGCCAACGCAGTGTACCTTTTAATCCATAAGGTATCCCTGCTACAACATAAGGAGTGCCATATCGTTCTTTAAGATATTTAGCCGTCTCTAGACCTAACTCCTCATTGATAACGATGTTCAACTGAGCAGCAGGAATTTTTTGCAATGTCTCAAGTTCACTCCCGGCTCCAGGCACCGCAATAACTCTATAATTTGCAGTTTCTAAAATCCTTTTAATTTCTTCAAGATCGTTTCTGCCGTTAAAATAAGCAGTAGTCGCTCCTAATAAATTAACGCCTAAACGACATTTTATTTTGATATCAGGTAAATCCAAATATTGCCAAAGCCTGATGCTGGCTTTGCTGTATCCTTCAGCAAAACCGCCGCGTAGACCGCCGCTGTCCATTCCTATTACAGAAAAAGGCAGCTTTGCTTTAGCGGCAATGCCCTCAATATCATCACCAATCAAACTGACGCTGCAGCTGTTTTCAATCAAAAGAATTGAAGGTGCCCTATTTTCCCTAATATAATCCAAAGCATCTGTTAAACATTCTTCTGTTCCATAAACGACTGCATTATTATCCGGCTGCGAGCCATGAAAGCGTTCTCCCAACCTGCTGTTAGATTTTTCAAGGTGGCGCAGGGCATAAAAAATAGCACCATAGCGGCCCGTTAACCAACACCTCCGCACCTTTAATACCAGTAAAAAAAGCTGCTGCACCAGTTAAAGCACAGGTGTCGACTCGACTGCACACATTGCCCCACTCGGCTGTTTCAGACATAGACTATACCTCCTTTTTCACCACGGCGACATAAGGTTTTATAAATATAGTCCATAAACTCAATCTCTCCACTTGTACCTACAAGTGGGAGCATCGGTAAAAATATCTGTTTAATATCCTGGTTATTAGTTATTTCATGAGTTGTAAGAACTAAATCAACTGTTTCCAATAGTTGTTGACCTGCTGTCTGATCAATGATTGGGGCCTGACATTGTGCTGAAACAGCTTCGACCATTAATTTTCTTTCTTTCGTGTTATAATTGTCAAACAAAATAATCGCTTCCACCTGCATCTCTAATCTGCGTAATGTTTCCAGAATCCCAGCCGGATGGAAATACATCAGCATCCTGCCAATACAAACGACACAACGCTTTCCCTGAGTTATTTTTTTACTTTATCGGCAAAGCAAATAATTTATCCTTTCCTGTACTACAGCCTTTTCTTGCCAAATCTTCCTGATGCAAAAAAATCTCCCAAATTTCTCAGCCAGTCGACTGTATTATCCCATCCTACAGGATATCCATCCTGTAAATAAGGAACCTCATAATTCATTTCTAACAGCCTGGCTATTTTAGTCAATCCGTTATAAGTCTGTCTGCGTGCCCACCGAGAATAATACTAAAAGACGCAGCTGTAATCTGAGGTAATTCATTTATAGGAATATATCCCGGAAACTGTCCAATAACCTTAATCGAAAAATATGCCAGTAAACGTTTTACCTCTTTGGCATAATGTCCCCAAGGGCCTCCATTGTCACCAATAAGCAACGCAGTATTCTCCAATTTTGTCTGTTTATGGAAAAATCTTTCAGCAAGTTGTTCTGCTACCGCAAAATATCCTTGATAATATTCTCCATCCAAAAAAATCCATAACACGGAACAGTAAGAACAGGAATACCATATTTAACTTCGCTTTCCTTTCCTACTGCTTCGACATCATCACCAATAACTCCGGCCACACAAGAATTGGCAATTATCAGGCACTTCGGCCTATAAGTATTTACTACATCTTCAATGCAGGCACGCAAACGATCTGCACCACCAAAAATAGAATGTTTTTCCTGCAGCATACTTGATACCACTGGTATAGGCTTCAAATTTTCAGCAGCTCCATTAGCCAAAGCTCGATATTGTGCGCTGATATCCATACTGCGCGCAACATGAGCACATGCTCTGGGACTATGAAAAATAACAGCCGCACCACTGCAGTAAGCAGCAGCCCGCCAAACTCCGGGCATACTACAGCTACAGCTTTTTGTTTTAGAGAGCATTCTTTTAGTCTTGATTGCCATAGCTTGCTACTAAATCCTCCAGTTCCTCAAATTTCAGAGGTGTAGGTATAGACAGTTCTGTATTTTTCAATATATCATCGGCTAAGTTTCTATAGACCTGTGCCTGCTCAGAGTCTGGTGCATATTCTATAACAGTCTGTCTATTATTTTCAGCTTTGTTTACAATCACATTGCGGGGAATAAAGGCGATCAATTTAGTATTCAGTCTTCTGGCAAATTCTATCAATAACGCATGTTCATTGGGAGTATTTCGGCTATTGCCAATAATACCGCCAAGCCTTACTTCACCTCTTGCGGCAAATCTTTTAACGCCTTTAGCAATGTTGTTTGCTGCATACAACGCCATCAGTTCACCAGAAGAAACTATATAAATATCAGTAGCATAGCCTTCTCTAATAGGTACGGCAAACCCACCACAGACGACATCGCCCAGAACATCATATAACACTAGATCCTCATCGTTTAAAACCTCCAGTTCTTTCAATTTTTCCAAGGCAACGATGATGCCACGTCCCGCACAACCTACTCCAGGTTCCGGTCCTCCTGCTTCAACACATTTGATTCCGTTAAAACCTGTATGCACAATCTGTTCAGCTTGAATATCATCTTCAGCATCGCGTACCAGATCCAGCACTGTCTGACGACAAATTTGTCCTAATAGCAATCTGGTAGAATCATTTTTAGGATCGCAGCCTATCTGACATACTTTTTTTCCCATTTTACTGAATGCGGCAGAAACATTAGCTGCTGTAGTAGATTTTCCAATACCGCCTTTACCATAGAATGCAATTTTTTTCATCATCAATTACCTCCGTAAAGTTAAAAATAAAAAAGAACAGACTATCCCCTAAGGGAAAGCTGTTCTTAAAAATATTGGTACAAATGCCAAATACTTTACCGACGCCTTCCCATCTCTCGTGGGGAACGTACAAAGATCTGGCAGTTCTTCTGACTCTGATTCATTGCTCGCCTTCCCTTCCCAGGTTTCAACCCAGTGGTTTTTAAGGTCCGCTCATCATTACAGCGACGGGATCGTATCGGAGTTACACCGATTTCTCTATTATGCGCAGAAAGCGCACCAGATCCAACAATATAAAGTTTTATTTTACCAGGTCTACCGGAAGCAATGCCGGCATACCATTACTGCAGATAAATTCATCAGCCTCAACTTTAAAAACATCTTTCAGAAGTTGTGCTGTAACTATTTCCTGCGGCTTGCCTTCAGTTACAAGATAGCCTTCTTTTATAACAGCAATATGATCGGAGTACTGCACAGCATGATTAATGTCATGGATAACCATAACTACCGTTAACTGTAATTCACGATTAAGCTTTTCTAAAAAGCTGCATTACCTCCAGCTGATGACAAATATCCAAATAAGTGGTAGGTTCATCAAGTAAAAGCACTTGCGGACGCTGCGCCAAAGCCATCGCAATCCATGCCCTTTGTCTTTCCCCTCTAGAAAGTGTGCTTAGCAGACGATGCTGCATCCCCAGCATATTAGTTTGCCCTAACGCCCACTCTACATGTGCATCATCTTCCATACTTTTGCGGCCAAACCAGTTTCGGTGTGGAAAGCGGCCCATCTCTACTAAATCTTTGACTGTCAAATCTGCCGGAGACTGCGGAGCCTGAGTCAAAATTGCCAGTTTTTGAGCAAATTCCCTGTGACTGAACTTTTTTAATATCTTCACCATTAAAGGTTACATTGCCTTTATAATCAGGGCCAATATACGTGCTAAAGCTTTTT
>ENA-OQDT01002176-OQDT01002176.1-human-gut-metagenome-genome-assembly--contig:-NODE-2176-length-10313-cov-5.064206_pt1 | contig 10313 bp, 6 predicted proteins | sample MGYA00242786_ERZ504617 | MGnify/ENA primary metagenome ERZ504617 (study PRJEB26092, sample SAMD00036337) | human gut metagenome | host: Homo sapiens | study: EMG produced TPA metagenomics assembly of... | reverse complement strand
GATGCCCTCAATGCTGCTTTCCGTGAGTTTTCCCAGAAACAGATTCAAAAAGCGAATAAGCCTTCCATTCATAAGCGTCTTGCAGCTTACCGGGCAATGATGCCAAAGAAATCGAAGGACAAAGTAACGATAGACTGTTGATCTGTAATAATAGCATCAGTCTGTTTTTGCAGAACATCAACAATAACCTCATTATCTACCAAAGGACTAGAAAGTGTAATTCTAGAAGAACGATTTTTATAGGTTTCATTGGCTGCAACTTCGAATTGCAAAGATACTTTTTCTCCAAACTCTGCACGTTTAATGAAAGTAATCCATTCCTCACCTCCGTCACTAAAAGCAATAGTAGGATCTTCTATATTTGTATTTAACTTAATCGTAAGAATATCTTTATCTCTACTGAAAGATAAGCTTTCTTCAGAAAGTAGTTGCATTACATAACCCGGATAAGATTCTATTTTCAATGGGGCTACTTGCGCTCCAACAAAGAACTTGAATGTACAACAACGATAAACATTCTCTTCATTGGAATCTACTGTAAAAGTTACTACATCACCATTTTTCCCGGAAGTAACAGACGGATGAGCCCAGTCACACACACCAGCCAATCTCCAATAACCAGAGCTAGTTACCGTTACACTTACTTCTCCTCCCTTTTTGTCCACCTGAACTATTCCAGTTGACAAAGAAATCGAACTATTCACTCCTGCTGTAGAATCATCATCGTCAGAACAACCCCAAAACAACGTTGTTGCAAACAATGTTATCAGTAAAACGTTTAAAAATTTCATATCAGACTATTATTTTATGAAAATACACTAAGAGCTTGTTTAAATTATATTCAGAAAGAGTTTATTCTGCTTCTTCTGAGTTAGTTTTCAGTCTTTTTCTGTGCTGTTCTTCGTCACATAACTCGCTATGCTCTTTATCACAGCGCAGAAAAATCTTCAAAAACAGTTCTCATAATAAGAGAAAATAAAATTTAAACAAGCTCGAATATTAATTTAAAGGAATGCGCTCCGTACTGTTTTTCTTATATTGATGAAGTATGGATAAAGCAATTCTTGATTATATAATCCTCTACATACTGATTGCAAACGTCCAACTTGACTTCTATACAAAGAAGGATCCAAAGCAAAGAACATGTAATAACCATATCCTTGCTCTTTTTTACGTTTTGCTGTAGATTCACTGGAATCACCACTACCGCGACGAAGTTCAATTGACATGCCACCGCATTGCTTCAAAGTCATGCCTACACCCGGACTAGCAGCACCACCGTAGTCGGCTACTGCATAGTCACAATACTGACCGGGATCAACACCGTCGACAATCTCCAGTCTATCAGAATACATAGCGCCCAAATTATACAGAGAAACTATTTTTTCAGGCATTGCCTTTTTACATTCATACATCAGGCGAGAACCTGCATAAGCTGATTGAGGAGCAAACCAAGGATTATTTAAATCCGGATTATCTGAATATTCATCATCAAACGCTACACCGTCCAAGTTATAGGCACGGCAATAAGCAGCTAGTTCCTTGGCAAACTCACGAGCACCCATGTCCGACAATTGAGCTACTCCAGCCTCGTCATGGTTACCCAAGATACTCAGAATCACCTTTATACCAGCTCTGCGAAGCGGTTGTAGGTATTCTTCGTTGTTGTCCAATAAGAATTGTACGTTAGGGTTGTTTGCCAAGTATACACGCTTCTTCACGGGATCCCAGTTGATGTTGGCAGCAAAGAGCACCACGTGGTCGAAGTAATATTTACCACTTTCAGTCAAGAATTCCAGTGCATTCAGCGGATTAGTATCGTTTACTTCGAAATACAACACCATAGTCACAGCACCATCGCCCTTGAAGTTATTGGGCTTGTTGCGGCAGTCAGTAATCAACAGCACCATATGTTGAGACTCCTTGGTAAAACTTACACCTTCTGTAGTAGAGCTAGCTGTAATAGGCACGATATAAGTCTTATCTTCCTTCATGCCATCGAACGCATTGAGCGTTACCTTGATGCTAGGTGTAACCTTATCATCGGGAGCCAGTACAAACACACCATCGTTGGCTATTTTCACATTGGCAGCGGGGTATACTTCATACGTAGTATTATGTGCAGCATTGTATTCAGCAGCATAAGCTTCATCTACGGTAATCTTCACGTCCACTCCCTTGTTGGGCAATTTAGACAAACGGAAAGATATGTCTGTACTATGTACATCACCTCTCATCTCAATCACAGAACTATTCTTATTGGTAGACTGATCCACCAGCAACCCCTGCAATTTTGTGACATTTTCATATTGAGATTCATCCACTTCCTGACCCACGGTCACATCGTCCTCGCACGCTGTAAACGCCATGCCACACAGCAACAATAACAGGAAAGTATATCTTAAATTGTTTTTCATATTCATATGTTAAATCGTTAAAGAATTAATTTTCCGGCAAAGAAACCGGTACCCACGTAGGTTCATCTTCGATAGTCAAATCGTAACCGTTGGCTGTATAGTCTTTAGCTACCTGACCAGCACCATCATCAAACTTCCAGTAAGAAAGCAGTCCATCTGATGCGGGATCTACCGTATAGAAATGATTAGGAGCCTTGATTTCATCGGCTGTCAGTTCCTTATTCCAGATTCTAACTTCAGATACCACACCATCGAAGAAGCGGTCAGAAGAATAAGAATAACCTATCCAGAACACACGACTACCATCTTCTTCGTTATGATGCTTGGCACCCAAGTCAACTGAAGACATACTTACATTACCGGCATATTTTTCTTCACCGTTCACGTATACCTTAATATTGCCGCGATTGAAAGTAACTGCCACGTGATACCATTTGTTGCTTTCGAATGTCAAGTCAGTACTGGTTAAATTACCGCTACTAGTAGCCACCTGCAGCTGGTTAGAAGGTACACCAGCATCACCCATACGCAGCAAGTAATGGCCTTCAATACCTATCAAGGTGTTCAGCTGATTGGGAAATGCGTTTGCCTTGAACAATACCTCCATAGTCTGTTGAGAGAGATTATTAAACTTAGCATCGTCATTAAAGTCCGGATAAGCTCTGTTCTTAGCAATGTTACAAACCACGTTCACCAAGGAAGCTCCGCGGAACACGTAATAGTAATTCTTAGCACTCTGCAGAATGCCGATACCATCGGCCGATTGCACAGTTATCGGTAATACATACGTTTCGTTTCTATCCAGATTACCGATGTTACTGAATTCGATAGGCAGTTTAGCACTGGCCACAGCACCCGACGAAATCACCGTAGAAGTTTCAGACATAGAATAATATTCTTCGGGCAGCAATATGGCATTTTCATCGTAATAAGCCAAGCGATAAGTAGGCAATAACTCTGGAGCAGGCTCCATTGTTACCTTGATGTCATAGGCTTCCGGCTTGGCAATGGCTACCGACAAGCCATCCTGTAGCTTGTCATCGCCCGCTTTAAATTTAATTTCTTTCGTAAAGATAGAAGAAGAAATAAAAAGCTGGTTGTCGTAATGATGCTTGTCTTCATCATACTCTTGGCAACCGACCAGCAAAGTGGCAAAGCCGGCTACAGCAGTGAATAATAATTTATTTAATTTCATAGATAATCGTTATTTTACAGTTGGACTTATGATATTGATAGCATCTTTCAATGTAGGATAAATACGTGCTACATTAAAATAATCCTTTTCGATATTATCTACAGAGATACCGACTCTGGTAAACACATCCGATATACCCAAAGCCCAGTTAGCAGCACCGATGATACTGGAAGTTCCGTCTACAAACTGGCCGTAAGCATCTCCTGAAGCTGTCTTATACGGAGTAGATACACCGATTACAAAACGATCGGTAGGTACATCCTTCACTATACCCATGTGAACTAAGTAAGACATCTGAGACAAATTCACCGCATGATGAGCATATACAATGATGTATTTACATTCAGACAGAATGCTCTTGATCATTACATTCTGCGGAAGTCCTTTGAACAACAAATCTTTGTCGGCATTTACAGCTTTCCAAGCAGCAATCAAATCGAAAAATGCTCCCTGACGGGCTGTTTCAGCTGCAATAGCTTCTTCTACCAAAGAATTCAAATCGTATCCGGTAAAGTTCATTTCGATACCATCTACCCCTAAAGCGGTGCAGGCATCAAGAGCTTTGGTTGTTTCAGCCTTGCAGAATTCAATGAAGCGAGTAGCATTATCTACCTCTACATCGTCTTCACCCTCGCTTCCTTCCTGCCCTTCTTCGGCAGGAACAGGCTGCTGATTGGCTTCAGCTTCCAAGATAGCCTTCCAATCGCTATCTATTTTATCGAAGTCTATCAAACCAATTACCTTGGTACCTTTCTTACGCACCTCGGACATCTCGTCCTTGTTCACTTGACTTACTTCCAATACATTGGCAAAGCAAATGTAATCCAAGCTGTCGGGCATATCGCAAAGATGCTGGCTGCGGTTAGAAGGTATACCTCCCTGATTATTGAAGGAAGCAATCACCACCTGATGATCTGAGTTCTTGAAGTCCACCAGCGATTGCAGGTATTGTGCATACAGCTCTGGATTTTGAGATTCCAAGGTAGGAGCATTTAACTCCAAACTTTCCACTTCTGTCCAATCCGAGCAAGAAGTAGCGGCCACCAATGCCACTCCTAAAAGCGATGTCTTGAACAGGCCGTTTCTAATATTTCTTTTCATATTCGTAATAGTCATTTTAAATCCAATTATTTACAATCCCACCATACGTGTGTGGCCATGGTATCACCTTTTTTCGTGTTAGACTCTTCGCCCAATACAATAGCAGCAGCTTCCACATATTCTTTATTCTCACGGTATTCATTTGCCGGATAAGGCATACGTCGAGCACCTTCCTGATCGTCTACCACGCCCTTACTTTCATTGGCAGCCATCGGCATGAGTTTCGGATAACCAGTACGACGATATTCAGACCAAGCTTCCATACCATTAGGAAAGTTGGCAATCCACTTCTGAGTGATGATGCGTTCCAGTGATTGCTCAAAATCACCATCTTGCCATGCCACCGTTACATTAGTGTTAAGTGGAGCTGAATAATCATAACTCTGACCGTTTTGTCCTTTCAGAGGGTCTACATAATTTGACACCTTATTTGTATTAGCCAAGTATGTACTCAACCCTTCAGAGATGTCGTTTTCTTCGAAAGAAATACGGATACCTTCTTCATACAAATTTTTGACTGTACCACCCATATTCCATCCGCGAAGTGCACCTTCAGCACGAAGGAAAGCCACTTCTGAAGCACGGAACACTACAATATCACTGGTTTCAGTCACCTTCATCGTAGAATAACCGTGAGACCAAGAGTTAAACTCACCTTGACGGATACCGCGACGCAAACCTACATAAGTATTCTGATTGCCTGTATAATTATCATCAGAAACAGTAGCAAAAGTATTCTTACCATAGTAGGCTTCACGACGGGGGTCATTGAAGGCATTCATGTAACAAGTAAGATCGGCTGCTATGCGGGCATCAGACCACATTACCATAAAGCGTTGCCACGGATTGTGATCGGCTACCTTGCGGTAAGCACCGTCGGCAGCGGTAGTCATTACTCCACCGGCTACGGCTTCTTCAGCTAACTGCTGAGAAGACTTACCGTCTACATTAAATCCGCTGACATAGCAAGTACGCATAGCCATACGCAGCTTCAAGGAATTAGCAAATTTCACCCAAGCAGCAGTGTTACCTTCGTAAATTTTATCGGCACCGGAACTAAAGTTTTGGGCAGCATACTTGCCCAGAACTTCGATAACCTTATCCAAATCCTGAAACATCTTGGTGTAAACTTCCTTCTGAGAATCGTACGGCGACTTGATGGCATTGGCCACACCTACCTTAGAATAAGGGATAGGACCATATGTGTCGGTAACGCGCAACATAACGGCAATTCGATACAATTCCGCCAAACTCAAGTACAACTCTTCTTGACTCTGAGAAGTCAGGTTGAAATAAGTAGGATAGAATTTTTCATAAAAATCATTGAATGGAATGGCCTGCCACGCTTCAGAAGGATTGAATGTAGCATAACGGCCAGACCAACCTGTACCCAGATTAGAGTCAGCAGCATAGCCACCCAAGTTACCTGCCATCAAGCATTCTACATACTGGGCGAAGTTTTCATTCTCGGGCATCATCAAGTCCTGAAGGTTCAGCACCAATGCTTTCACCAAATACAAGTCAGCACCCATATCCTCCGTATCGGGTTCATGGGGATTTTTATTATAGTCTTCGAAATTGCTGGTGCAAGCCGTAGTTCCAAAAAGAAATATACCCGCAACCAACTGTAATATTGTATTCTTTTTCATCTGTATCTTTTTTAGAATTTAAGTTTCAAATTGAATCCCACACTGCGAAGACTAGGCATCATGAAGTAGTCAATACCTTGGTAATAGTTGCCTGTACTAGCCACAGCTTCAGGATCGAACGGAGCCTTGCTGTAAATCATCCACAAGTTGCGACCTACCAATGACAAGGTAATATCCATTACATTTTTCAGCTTCGCTCTAGGAATAGTGTAGCTGATAGAAGCTTCTTGCAGACGCAAATTAGTAGCACTATAGGTATAATATTGAGGAATACCACTGTCAGCACCTACTACTGTATACCAGTTTTGGGCATCTACCTGATCGATTCCATTCACCCATACACCACCGTTATCACGGGCAGCAGCCGAAGCTTCAGATACACCGTAAGAGTCTAACACAGCCTGTGTAGCTGAATAAACCACACCACCTAAGCGGGCAGTCAGCAAGAAGCCCAGCCCCCAGTTACCGTATTGGAAATCGTTACGCCAAGCCATATTGGCTTTCGGAAATACCGAACCCAAGAAGATGTCGCCAGCCTTTTCATTAATAACCACCTTACCTTCTTCGTCTACATAGATATTGTTGTTAGAATCGCGAACCAAGTCTTTTACTGAATAAAGGTCACCCAAAGAGCCACCTACTTTCAGCAGGAATTTAGCATTGGCCAAACCACCTACTTCCAAACGTTCTTTTGAAATGGTTTCACCAGTAACAGGGTTTACATAACCATCTATCAAACTCAGAATCTTATTCTTATTGGCACTGAAGGTGTAGTTAGAGTTCCAAGTGAACTTATTCCAAGTATTCTTGAATTCAAGCGACAATTCCACACCACGGTTGCGTACTTCGCCAGTCTGTGCATAGAACTTGTTATAACCACCTGTCGGAGACAACTGAGCGTCTACGGTCTGGTTATAAGTCTTCGTGTTATAGAACGATACATCGAAGTTGAAGTATTTCAAGAAACGAGCTGTCAAACCTACTTCCCAAGACTCTGTACGTTCGGGTTTCAATTCATACAACGGATAAGCAGCCTGTGACTTATAAGCACCTGTGGAAAAATCCCATTCAAAAGTCGGGTTAGCCAGGAAGCGACCAAACGGCAAACCTACAGAAGCCCACGAAGCACGCAATTTCAAATAAGAGATGCTTTCCGGCAAGTTGAAGATTTCAGACAGCAAAATAGAAGTACCTACTGAAGGATAGAAGAAAGAAGACTGCTTAGAATTAGGACCAGCCAACTGAGAAGGCCAATCGTTACGGCCAGTCAGTGTCAGGTAATAAGCATTCTTATAACCAACTTCAGCTGAAGTAAATACCGACTGAGTCTGTTCACGATAACCTACTTCTTCACGTCTAGTAGTTTGCTTGTCAAGCTGAGATACAGAAAAGAAATTAGGCAAACCGTTGGAAGCGATAGGACCTTTCACTGCCAGTGATTCCGAAAGGTTATCTGAATAAGAAGCACCGATATTAGCGGTCAGGCTCCAATCTTCTCCAAAATTCTTGTTGATGTTAATCAAAAGGTCTGCATAGGTCTGCTTGTCGTGCATACGAGTAATACCATAATAGCCGTTTGAACCTTCAGCAATGGTCGTTTCAGTAGAAGCATAATACTTTTGAGTATAGTCGTTGTAAGAGTTATCAATACGCACACGTCCGCTTACATTCAGCCAGCTTAAGATGTCGTAGCTCAAACCAGCGCTTAGCATGTAACGGTTCTTATCGTTTTCACGCAAATTACGGTAGTTGATCCAATACGGATTCTGCAGACGGAAAGATCCTCCTCCCTGCGGCCAATATTGTGTATAAATATTACGTTCTGGGTCATAACGTTCATACATCTTATAATCATCCCAATCGTTGCCACGCGGGAACAAATAAGCTGAAGCCAAGGGATTGGCATAAATACCCTGATTAGTCATATTACGGTCTTTCTGCATCACGTACTGTGCACCTACATCCAGTTTCATTTTATCATCCAAGAAAGAAGTAGTGTTGCGGAACGTAAAGTTGTAACGGTCGTACTTATTGTTAGGGATGATACCGCGAGAGTTTACAGCAGCAGCCGACAAATACGTCTGGTTTTTCTCTGTACCAGTAGACAAGGTTACAGTTTCGGTACCGATGATACCGGTTTGCATATAATCATCTTTCGGATCGTAACCACGGTAATTGGCGTCATTTAGTTTTTTACCCCAGCTGGCATCTGTACCAGAAGTTCCGTAACGATTTTGGAAATCAGGCATTACGAAGGGGTTCAGCATTTCTGTATTGCTAGATACGGTCAGTGATACGCGACCTACTTTACCTTTCTTGGTAGTGATAACGATGGCACCGTTGGAGGCATTGCTACCATACAAAGCAGCTGCAGCAGCACCCGACAGCACTGACATTGATTCGATATCTTCAGGGTTGAGATCGGCAATAGCTTCAGTAGAACCTTGAGAATCGAATTCTGTTCCACCTCCTGTTCCACTTAAGCTATACATAGGAATACCATCAATTACATACAATGCATTGGAAGATTGTTCGATACCTCTAGAACCACGCATCACTACCTTGCTGGCACCACCGATACCAGAAGAAGAAGCATTGATGTTCAGACCGGCTACCTTACCGTTCAAAGAATTAATAAAGTTAGCATCTTTCACAGCCAAAGCCGATTCAGCGTCTACCTGAGTTACGTTGTAGCTCAATGCCTTTTCTGCTCTTTTAATACCCAAGGCAGTAACCACCACTTCATCAATCAGCTGAGAGTCTGTAGCCAGTTTCACAGCCAGCGGAGTGTTACCCTTTACGGCAATTTCCTGCGTGGTGTAGCCGATGTAAGAAATCTGAAGCACCGGATTGGCTTCGGTAGTAACCAAGGTAAAGTTACCGTCCATATCGGTAATGGCACCTACAGTAGTACCCTTTACCAATACGTTTACACCAATCAGCGGACCCATATCATCGGATACAGTACCGATAATGGTGCGTTCCTTACCTTGTTGAGAGCCGTTTTGGGGAGTCTGGCTCTTTTCTGACAGATAGATGACATCCCCCTCAATCTTGAAAGCGATGTTTTTACCTTTCAACACAGCATCCAACACTTTCTCTATCGAAGCATTGGAAAGCTTTACATTTTCTACAGATAAGGAAGCTAGCTTATCATCATAGAAAAATTGTAACTGGATTGAGACTTGATTTGTTCGATGACTTTCCCCAAAGTGGTTCGGGAAAACATTTAAATCCAACTGAGCAAATGACCACTGGACGGAAAATGCCATGAACAACAACATCAATGAAACCCGCATCATCCATGGGGCATGAGAAACATGATTGTTTTTCATAAACATAATTTAAAATTATACATAAGTTAACGTGTTTCTTCATCAGGTGTCTTCCTGAGAAGCATACTTTATTATAACAATTCAAACCAAAAATAAACTTACTCAAAAAAGAACTTTTTTTTATGAAAATAGCTATTTATTATTTTCATAAATTTCTGTATTATGCAGTACCAGGAACTTTCGAGTGTTTTTAATGAAGATATTCAGATGGTTACGGGCTGATTGCGGCAAATGGCTATGTGGTGAGTAAGAAGGATATAAAATGTAATTTTTTTCTCCGGTGAGAGTGGGGCGGTCCGGTCCATATTAAAGTGTATCCGCATCGGACAACACGGGCGAATGGAAAAGAAGAGGCAAAAGATTCGGGGCGACGGGTGAAATGATTTTGAATGGTTTTTGTAATGGACGGATGGGTCTTGGGGAGAGGATATTTTTCAAGTTGCAGCGTAAAGATGAGTCCACCGTCTGTATTTGCAGCGCTCATATTGAAGATGAAGTTTCCTAAAGAATAGACGATGGCATGCTGTTGATTGCCGTTCGTGCGTAATTCCATAGGCTGGATTACGTGCGGATGCGAACCGATAATATGGGTCACCCCCTGTTTCAGCAACCAGTC
>ENA-OQDT01002175-OQDT01002175.1-human-gut-metagenome-genome-assembly--contig:-NODE-2175-length-10316-cov-2.699578_pt1 | contig 10316 bp, 10 predicted proteins | sample MGYA00242786_ERZ504617 | MGnify/ENA primary metagenome ERZ504617 (study PRJEB26092, sample SAMD00036337) | human gut metagenome | host: Homo sapiens | study: EMG produced TPA metagenomics assembly of... | reverse complement strand
AGGTGTTGCATTTGATTTCTGCAGATTCAAATCACTGACAACGACCTTCATTACACTATGACGCGTACCGCCCGTATAATGGCTGCCCAGAGAATGAATAGCATAGGGAATCTCGTTGGAGGAACCGAGATATAACATCACGTGTCCGTCCATATGCAGTGTAGAACCAGGAGTTAAACCTTTTATGACATTAGCCCGCTGAGCACTGCTCATATTGCCCATTTTTTTCATGAATACCAGCGCTTGTTTCCTGCTCGTCAGCATTGCGCGGCAGAAAAATACCTACTGTACGGTAAGCATTACTGATAAAACTGGAACAATCGACGCTTTGCTGCAGTCCGCCCCAACCATATACAGAATCGTAAAATTTAAAAGCGCTGCGGATAATATTATTAGTCGTATAAGGCAGATAACCTTCGTGCAGCGAAGCATTTGCAGCCAAAACTACCTTCTCTTCCTGCAGCTTGCCCTCTTTAGTCCTGACAGGAACCTTCACCGTATAAGCAGATGCTTTTTTATCAGCCAGCTGCAAACGAGCGCCCTGCTGAAATAAAACCTGAGCTCCGTCCGCCTTTAATGTGTAATCCTTAGCAACTACGGTCAGAAAATTCTTAGGCTCCGCATAACGCAACCAGGTACTGCGGTCAGTTTCGGCAACATCAAATTTAGACAGCCAGCCACGGTAATTATACGCTTGCACATAATAAAAATAACCGTTAGTACTGGTATGCAAAATAGCGACAGCCTCGCCTGGATCCAAAGCGGTTTCCTGCAAAGCATCAAAATTACGGTCACTGGCATAAAAAAATAAACAAACCTTCACCTGTCGGCAGATTACGCAGATTAGCACGTCTTACAGTAACGCCATAACGCACAGTGACCTCAGCCGGTATTGCCGCCGCATTAGTTTGCGAACGCAGAATATTTTTATAATTATCGCTGACGAGCTTACCTTCCCGGTACAGTTCATCACTCAAATCTGTATGCGTATTGACATAAGCTGCTACCGTTTTACCGCTCAGGGTTTTAGGATAAGCGGCCATATCATAAACTGTCGGCGATGCGGCAATGATCTTTTTATTGAAAGCCTCAACGCCCGCCGCATTTAGCACTACTTTATCACCGTCGGCATTATGTTCCGTCCAGTAGGCCGGGCTGATAAATTTTTCATAAGCAGTAATACCTGCTGCCTCCACAGGTCCTTTAGGCATCAGCAATATCATCAGCGTCATACACAAAAATAAAATTTTTTTAACCACAAAAACTACCTCCTAAACCAATCTTCACAAATATTATTGCCGACAAGACCGGTATATTTGTCGGAATTCTCCGCGGCCTCATCCTGTTTGCTGAAGCTGACAGCTTTAAGCGTCTTATTTAATTCGATAATTATTAAATTCTGTACCAAGGGTAAAAATTCCTGCCCCAAACACAGAAAAACTACCGTAGTTTTATAATAAAACTACGGTAGCAGCAAGCATTAAAAAGCTTCGTAAATGCCGTCCTGACGTTTTTTCTCTGCAGTTTTGGAAATATACGAACCAAAAATAACAGGGTAACCTTTACGTTCTACGATCGTCTTGATGTAGTCTCTATGTGGACAAGGCGGACGGTGATAATTGTCTGATACGACGCACGATGCTAAATGTACCACAACATCCCTGCGATCATCACCCCAGCGTTTAAGTTTACGGTTCAAATCTTCGATTTTTCCGGCTACACCAGCACCACAGCAGCCGCCGCAGGTAATCGTCATATATTTGGTATCGGCATCATAACCGGTAAATCTGCCGCTGCGCTCATAAAACGATTTCATGCAGGCATAACCAACGCATTTTTTCTGCACGATGTCACACTGAATTATCACTACTAATTTCGCCATTATTTTACAAGGCCGTATTCTTGGAGAACGGCGACCATTTTTGCTTTATTTGCCGGTTCCATCGGGGTCAGCGGCAGACGCGGCTGACCTGCATCAATGCCAGTAACGAGCGTTACCGCAGCTTTTACCGGGATAGGATTGGTTTCGATAAACATAGCGTTTGCCAACGGCACCATTCTGGCATTCAATTTTGCAGCTTCGCGTACGCGGCCGTCTTCATAAGCCTGCATAACGTCCTGCAAGATACCGCCGCCAATATTGCTGAGCACAGAAATAAGCCCGGTCGCGCCGACAGACATAAACGGAAGAATCAGTCCGTCGTCACCGCTGTAGATCGTAAACTCTTCCGGCAGAACCGAATAAAGCTCGGCAACCTGAGCAACATTGCCTGCAGCTTCTTTGATCGCAACAATATTCTCAAAATCAGCAGCCAGACGTGCTACTATTGCCGGAGAGATATTGGAAGCTGTACGTCCCGGAACATTATAAACAATGATAGGCAATCCTGTACTTTGCGCTACAGCTGCAAAATGCTGGTAAAACCCTTCCTGTGTCGGCTTGTTGTAATACGGACCAACTATCAAAGCGCCATCGACACCCATTGCCTCGGCCATTTTCGTCATTTTGACAGAATCAGCAGTGTTATTAGAACCTGTACCAGCAATAACAGGCACGCGTTTATTGATACGATTAACAACTACGCGGAACAATTCCAGTTTTTCCTCCGCACTCATAGTAGCAGCCTCGCCGGTAGAGCCTGCTACGACCAAGCCGTCAGAGCCATTATTGATAAGCCATTCAGCCAGATCAGCCGCCTTTTCATAATTGACGCTGCCATCAGCATTTAAAAGGGAGTGACCATAGCGGTCAAAGTCTGCCAAATAAGGATTTTTCATTACTTACACCTCGCTTATAATTTAAACGCTTTATGAAGCGCCTTCACAGCATCGATCAGATGTTCCTGTTTGATTATCGCGGAGATAGTCGTATCAGAATCCACAGTCTGCAGGATGCTTATTTTGCAGCCGGTAAGCGCTGCAACAAAATTAGCCATAACACCGGGTACGCCGCGCATCGCCGAACCGACAACCGAAACCTTGGCACAATCCTCGGTTAAAGTATATTCAAAATCTGTACCATTTAAAACTTTATTTGTATGTTCCACATCATCGGCAAAAACCGCAAACATAGCATTGCTCTCGGATAAATTCAAACAGCCGACGCTGATACCGGCATCAGCCAGATCCTCAAACAGCTTGCGGCCGCTGGCGATATCCTCAGGATTGAGCGCAACCCGGAACTGAGCCAGATCGGTCAGATGAGTTACACCGCTGGCCAGCCTGCGCTCATTGATAGAAGTATCCTCTTCCGTTTCTGCACAATCATTTGTAATGAGTGTGCCGGGAGCATCGCTGAACGTAGATTTTACAATCAGCGGTATATTTTTCTTCATTGCGATCTCTACTGCGCGCGGATGGATAACCTTTGCGCCCTGATGCGCCATTTGACAAACTTCGCCGTAGGAGATCTGCTTCAATATCGAAGCCTCTTTTACCAAACGCGGATCCGCTGTCATAATGCCTTCGACATCAGTATAAATCTCGACACATTCAGCATGCAAAGCGGCGCCTATTGCAGCAGCCGTAGTATCACTGCCGCCGCGGCCCAAAGTAGTAAACTTGCCGTTATTTTCCGTCATGCCCTGAAACCCGCAGACAATAGGAATAACGCCTGATTCCAATAAATGATGCAAATTGCTGACATTGATATTTTTGATCCGTGCCGCACCAAACTGAGAATCCGTAATAATCCCGGCCTGACCGCCCGTAAGCGCCATAGCATTGATCCCGAATTTCTGCAGCGTCGCTGCCATAACGCAGGCTGCCATGATCTCGCCGCAGCACATCATCATATCCAGTTCGCGCACGTTGACTGAAAGATTCGTTTCCTTCAGTACCTTGATCAGGGTATCGGTAGCGTAAGGTTCTCCTTTGCGTCCCATCGCAGAAACAACTACAACCGGAGCAAAACCGCTGCGTACGGCTTTCTGCACCTTATCCTTAACAGCGATGCGCGCTTCCTGTGAAGCAACGGAAGTACCGCCGAACTTTTGCACTAAAATTTTCATGAACTGTGTCGCTCTCCTATCTTAGATCCAGCCGTTTTTGATCATCGTTTCGGCGATCTGTAAAGTATTCAGCGCAGCGCCTTTACGGATCTGATCGCCGACGACCCATATATTATAAGACTTCTCACATGATTCGTCCCTGCGCAGACGTCCTACATAAACATCGTCTTTTTCGGAAGTATATAACGGCATCGGATATTCCTGCTTAGAAGGATCATCCTGAACAGTAACTCCCGGGAATTTTGCCAGCGCTTCGCGCATAGCCCCCAGATCGACTTCTTTTTCCAGCTCGATATTTACAGACTCGGAATGACTGCGGTAAACAGGTACGCGGATCGTAGTAGCAGTGATCCGCATTTCATAATCCTCCATAATTTTTTTCGTTTCATTGACCATCTTCATTTCTTCCTTAGTATAAAGATTATCGCAGAAAACATCTATTTGAGGAATCAGATTAAAAGCAATAGGATAATGCTTCTCAGCGCTGGCGGAAGGAAGGATATTCGCAGTCATTTCCCTGCCCTCACTATGATCCCGCACCTGAGCGTCAAGCTCGTCGATACCTTCTTTGCCGGCACCGGAAACAGCCTGATAAGTAGACACGATGACACGCTTTATTTTTGCCAGGTCATAAATAGGTTTTAAAGCCATAACCATAATAATAGTAGAACAGTTTGGGTTGGCGATAATACCTTTATGCTTCAAAATAGCCTGCGGATTGACCTCCGGCACTACCAACGGTACCTCAGGGTCCATACGAAAAGCACTGGAATTATCAATGACCACCGCGCCGGCTTTCACCGCATGCGGAGCGAAATCTTTAGAAATGGAACCGCCTGCAAACAAAGCGATATCTATACCTTTAAAGGAATCGAAAGTAGCTTCTTCAACAGTGTAGGTTTTACCCATAAAAGCTATTTCTTTACCGGCGCTGCGTTTAGAAGCCAGCAGGCGTAATTCGGAAAACGGAAAGTTCCTTTCCTCGATAAGTTTCAAAAACTCGGCTCCTACCGCTCCGGTAGCGCCTAAAATAGCCACATTATATTTTTTCATCTGCTTCCCCTCCATAAATTTTATTATAACAGCTTATCCAAGCCATAAGTCAAACCAACTTTATCCATCATCTTGCGGCAGCCAAGCATCACACCGGGCATATAACATTCACGGTTGACCGGTTCGTTGCTGATGCGGAGAGTTTCGCCCTGACTTCCGAAAATGACCTCCTGAGAAGCAACATATCCGGGTAAACGCACGCTGTGGATCTTCATACCTTTATAATCAGCGCCGCGGGCACCTGCCAGCAACTCTTTTTCTTCCGGATGTCCCTGGTGCATTTCCTGACGCACCTCGGCGATTTGCTGGGCTGTAATAACCGCAGTCCCTGAAGGAGCGTCAAGCTTTTTATCATGGTGACGTTCAATGATCTCAACATTAGGAAAATATTTTGCTGCCTCGCAGGCCAGCTTGATCATCAATATTGCCCCCAAAGCAAAATTAGGAGCGATCAGAATACCTGTATTATTAGCTTTAGCCAACTCATCCAGCTCTGCCAGATCAGCCTCGCTGAAGCCTGTTGTACCAACAACCGCACGAACTCCTGCCGACAGCACTGTGCGCAGTGATGCCATTACTACATCAGGACGGGTAAAATCAACAACTACATCAGGCTTTACTACCATCAGTTTGGCTTTAAGATCAGTAGCTACTGCCATCTGATTACCGTTTTTAACCGGAATCATTTTATCGGCGCCGAAAGCATCGACTGCGGCAACAAGCTCCATATCCTCCTGTTCAAGAACAGTTTTCACGACCTCGCTGCCCATACGTCCCAAAGCGCCATTAACTAAAACCTTAATCATTAATTTCACACTCCTTATAAAAATCAAAAACCGTTGAGAGCAATACTCAACGGTCAACAGCATTGTTACATACAAATATAATCTGCATAGTTGAGATAGCCCTCCGCCTGTAAGGCGACAGTCCGGCGGTTTTTTACCGACGGCCCAGCATAACCGCATGGCTGCCGTTATACTTCGGCGGTTACCCTTTCCTTCGTTTCAGCGATCCCTCTCCGCGAAGTACTCTTGCTTTCCGCTCCTCTATCTAATAATATTCTGTTGGATTTATTATATCTCTGCGCTATACACTTGTCAAACAAAAACGTTAAATTTCTTTAAAATATAACATTTTTTACTTTTTTTGTAACTAAAGGCGATTTAAGGCCTCTATCACTATTTAAAATCCGGGAAACAAATTTTTTCCCAAACTCCTCAAAGCTCCTCCAATCTCCTTCAATCTCCTCAATATTCCTCATTTGCTTTAATATTACCGCTAAGGTAGGATATAGATACAGGAACTTGCGCAAGTTTCGGAAAGGGTGTCCCAAATGTACAGCAAAATAAATGTAAAACAAAGTTTCTCGGACTTCATCTTATATATTTTCCCGTCCGTAGTTACAATGGTTCTGGTATCGTTCTATTCAGCGATCGACAGCTGGTTCCTGGCACAATACGTATCAACTAACGCCATGGCCGCTATCAATATCGTCCTGCCTTACTCAAACCTTATCTGGGGTCTGGCCGTCATGTTTACCTGCGGCTCCTGTGCCCTGGTCGGCATTAAGCTGGGCGAAGGCAAACGCAGTTTAGCCAATACCTACTTCACCTCAATGTTCTGGTTTCTGACGGGATTTACGGCAATTTTTGCAATCGTCGCTTACTTTAATATGGACCGTATTATTTATTCTCTGGGTTCTACAGCGCTGCTGTTTGAAGATTGTAAAACTTACCTTAAATATATGATTTTAGGTACGCCGATCCTGGCGGTCAAGCTGTTCCTCGAATATTATATCCGTCTGGACGGCAGACCTGCCTATTCTCTGGTAATGTCCTTAACAGGATTTATCCTCAACATCGTCTTAGACTATTATACTATCGTTGTTTTAGGCTGGGGAGTTTTCGGCGCCTCGATTTCTACGATCACCTCGATCGCCATCTCCACGCTGATGGGTCTGGTTTATTTCAAACTCTACGAAACAAACCTGAAATTTACCAAATTCCACTGGAACAAATGGTACTTTATCAAGTCCAGCTTCAACGGCGCCGGCGAAATGCTCACCGAGCTTTCCTCGGGTATCGTAACGATTTTCTTTAATATCGCCATTATCAAATTTGCCGGTGAGGATGGCGTTGCGGCTATGGCCGTCAACATCAACATCTTCTACTTCCTCATCAGCATCTATCTTGGTATAGCAACAGGCGCACAGCCGGTTATCAGCTATGCCTACGGCGCGCAAAACAAAAAACGCCTGGGTGAGATCATAGATCACTGTAAAAAAGCCATTCTTTTTGGCTCCCTGGCGGTCTTCACCTTAGCCCGTTTTTACGGCGCCAACATCATCTCCTGGTACATCGGCGATAACCAGCAGGTCATTGATTTAGCAGTACACGGTTTCAGGATGTTCTCCTACTGCTTTATCTTCCTGGGCTTCAATATCTTTATCGCCGGCTTCTATACCGCTATAGGTAACGGACTGATCGCAGGCATCATCTCGCTGCTGCGTTCGCTGATATTCGTACTGGCAGCCTTATTTACCCTGCCTTCACTGATAGGCATCAACGGCATCTGGCTCTCTGTACCTTTCGCAGAACTGGCAACAATGGCGATTTCGATAGTCTTTTATCTGATGTTCGTCAACAGCTACTTCAAAAAGCTGGTGTAATAAGCAATAAAACTCAATCGTCCGCAAAACTCTGCCCTCATCGGCAGAGTTTTTTTGTTTTTCTGTATGCTGTTAAAGTTTTATATAGCCTTTTTATTTTGTAAATCTGCTAGAACGTGAATCTCAACCCGGCGTTAAACTGCCAGTCGGTACGAACCGTACTATTTAAAGTTTTCAGCGCATCAAAATACAAATTGCTGTTTTTGGTAATGCCCAAATTTGCGCCCAACCCGATTTCATACCAGCTCCCAGTCAGGTCGCCTGTCTGCATAGCCAAACTTTTAATGCCATAATATCCTGTTGAACCGCCGTTGCCGCCGAAGTCGTGCAGCAGTGATGCTTTGACATAGGCATTGCTCGGGCGCCCGCCAATGCTAAACTCTTTACCACCCAAGAAGCCTAAACGTACAATAGCGCTGTTAACTCCATCCTGCCGGATGCTGACACCATTAGACGTTGTATAATCAACTCTACTAATATGGCCCAGGCTAAGTTCGGCCTGCGGTTCTACGAACCAGCCTGCGTTCAGGTCCTGTCTGTAGCCGTATTCGGCGCTGATACCGTAAGCCCAGGTATCATAATCGGCTTTGGCGGCATTGCCGCTTAAATCGACCAGTTTAAAGTCATTAGTCAGCTTGCTGCCGCGGGCGATAACATCCAGATAATGTCCCTTGCTGCCCAGCCAGCTGCCATACAGGCCCACTCCTGTGCTGCTCAGATCACCGCTGCCTACCGTATAGCCGGCGTTGCTGTCGATGCGGTTGACGGCGATACCTGTATAAAGCTTACCGCCTTTGTAGTCCTGCACTTTGTCTATACCGCCCTGAAAGCCTGTGTAATCCTGACTGAAACTACTGTCATAATTACTGTCAGCACTCAGCTCACCGCGATAGTAGCGGGCCCAGACGCCGCCTTTTCCCGCTTCGGTACCACTGCGCAGCTCACCCATACGTTTCATAACGTTGTTGCCTTCGATCCGCCAAACATTGCGCAATGCCAAACTCGCGTCATTACTGATAATCATCGTATCAGACGGTCCAATATCTTTGTTCAAATCGATTTTACTTATCCGAACCTCTGTATCATCAACTACTACAGTCGGTGTTGCCGAAAAACGAGAAAGCGGGTCATCCATTATACTTTCCTTCCCAACGAAATTACCCAGTGTCTGACCGTTCAGGTCAGCAACACTCAAAACTACAACATTACTGCCGCTGATACTATCAGCACTGCTGCCGTCAAAAGCTTTGTCATAACCAACAGTAATGTATTGTTCTTCCATACTGCTGCCAGATGCCAGCTTAGCAAAATTAAATCTGTCCGATTTGTTATTTGCCAGGTCTGTCGTTACCCTAAATTCATTACTGCCTGACAGCTGCAGGGTGCCGCCGGTAACCTTCCTGTCGGCACTGGTACCGCTGAAGCCAAGGGTAGCATTGTTCAAAGATGTCAGTACATTATTATCCGGTGTTGAAGCTCCGTCACTGGTATTCAGCTCGGCATTACTGCCAAATAGAACTGTACCTTTATCGGCATAAACTGCGTAGGCTTCGTTAGTCACACTACCAGCGGCAGCTTTAGCACCGATCTTGATAGTGTCGCCGCTTTCGCACTCAAATCGATTACCGCCCCCCTGACTTGGCATACACACCATAAGCTTTCGCTTCTTTTCCAGCGGCTCCGTCACTGCCTGATGTAGCGACACCACTATCATAACCATCATTAGAACTAGTAGCTCCTGCACCGCCAGCACCAGCAACAGCTTCTGCACTAATCTTATCTGCAACGATCACAGTACGGCTGCTGCCACTGCCAAAAACACCGTAAGCATTGGCACTGCCGCCATCACCGCCGTCACCGCCTGTACCTGCAGCAACGTAAGAGGAACCATCTGATTTATCTACGCCACCGCCTGCGCCGCCAGTGCCGCCGTTAGCACTGATCGTAATTTTAGCCACTGTTACGCCGGCACTGCCGCCGCTGTTACTGACGCCATAGGCAGCAGCAGCCCCGCCTTTACCGCCCTTGCCGCCGGTTACTCCAGCCCCGGTAGCATTTACAAAACCACTGCGAGGTTTTTGGCTGGTACCACCGGTAGCCTGCACTGTAATTTCAGCCACTGTCAAATTTTCTGCTAATCCGCCTAAACATTGATACCGTAAGCGGCCGCAGCTCCACTGTCTGCGCCAGCGCCGCTGATCGTACTATAGGTGCTCAATCCCGCGCCGCCAGCACCACCGGTAGCAGTTATTTCCAGCTTCTGTACATCTGCCGTCAGGCTGCCGTCCGTATTTTGTAAGCCGATAGCTGTCGCCTCGCCGCCTTCGCCGCTTACCCTTTCGGCAGCTAATATTGCCGCATCAGCCTCTGATACGTTTTCTAGTCTATAAGCACTAGTGCCGCCACTGCCACCAATGGCCATGATCTTGATATCTTTAGCTGTAACATTACTGCTGCCGCCCCGGTTATCAATGCCGGCGGCCAATGCCTCGCCGCCTTTGCCTGCAGCAGACTGCACCGCTCCTGTCGCTGTCAGTAACCTTCACTTTCCAGTTCTAGCCAGTTTAACTTGCCACCGTTACCGG
>ENA-OQDT01002174-OQDT01002174.1-human-gut-metagenome-genome-assembly--contig:-NODE-2174-length-10330-cov-2.174262_pt1 | contig 10330 bp, 12 predicted proteins | sample MGYA00242786_ERZ504617 | MGnify/ENA primary metagenome ERZ504617 (study PRJEB26092, sample SAMD00036337) | human gut metagenome | host: Homo sapiens | study: EMG produced TPA metagenomics assembly of... | reverse complement strand
CTTCGTGCCCTCATTTTGATGGCTTACGGAATGAGAAATCCGAAGCGTTCTGGAGAATTACAAGAGAATCGCACCGGAATTCTCGATTATCGGATTGCTGGAACGTACTTATTCAGCAGACCCTAATGTATGCAACAATGATTGCATGCGCGTTCGCTTCCTGTTCGAATGATGATGTGATTGAGAATGGGCCGGACGCAAAGGGAGATGCTTCTCTGACGATTGATCTTGGCGTAAAGTCTACAAAGGCGGATATTGCAGCCGGGACAGAAACAGCTGTAAATGATATTAATATCTTTTTGCTTGAGCAAGAAACAGGCACTGTTATTAATCGTGTCTATCTTACTTCGGAAATTAAATCGGAATATACTTACACTTTTGACAATTTAGAAGTAGGTCAGCAGCTTTATTGTGTGGGTTTTGCTAATTTTGGAGAAGAAATGACAACTGTGCCAACGAATAAGGTAATTAATGTTACAGCCAATATCGAGGGAACAAATTTACCGATGCATGGTCTTTCAACAGATGTAACAATTGCTGCCGGAGAAAATAACACGATATTGACTTTGGTTCGTGATCTGGCTCGTGTAGAGTTGGTTGGCCTGACCTTGGATCTGTCGCAGCAGGGAAATGAAAATGCTTTTACTGCCGGTACGTTTAAATTTGATTTTATTTCAGCTTCTGTAAACATGGCTCCCAAAGAATCTACGGTTACTTTTGCAAAACGCGGCTCAAATAATGGAAGATCCTATGCTGTTGGAAATGATTTTTGTCGGTGGTTTGGCTGCTAACGCTTGGGTATGGGACGGTCATCGGAATGGTGAACAAACTGATTCTTACATGAAAATCGGATGATACTGAAACTTTTTGCTGAATATGTAGTGGGTACAACAGCGGCTGCAGTATCGGTAACAAAGCCTGAATCTATTGTATTCTATGTATTGCCTAATGAAGCAACTAAAGATGATGAATCAGGTGAGTATACGAATGCCAATCCTACCGCTTTCACGCTTAATGGTAAAATGATTGTGGAGAATGCCAAACGTAACGGTGTGGTAATTAATAATACATACAACAGTTATTACAATATTGAGATTGGTAAAACTGGTGAAGTAAATGGACAAGACAACGGTGCAGGTATCCTTCCAAATAAAAGCTATAAAATTTCTTTAGCTGTTGCTGGTATTGGTGGTGGTGAAGGAGGGGATAGACCTATTCTGAATGTTAAGACTGAGGTTTCTGACTGGGATGAAGTTTCTCAAGTTACTCCGGTCGAGTAATCGCCTTTTTTAAAATATCCCCAGAAGTGCTCCCGGACAGGGAGCACTTTTTTGTTTTTATGCGAAGGGAATATATAGCGCTGTTACCCTCTGCTTTATTGGTGTATATCGCAAGATAAGAGCTAAAACTATCACATCGGAAGTTTGATAGATTCGTCTATAAACAACGAGAGAACTACCTATCTTTTCCGTTTTGTTTGTAACCTATCTTTGTATTGTGATTATTTATGAAGGTGAAAAAACAAAATAATATTTATATCTATGAAACTGAAAAGTTACTTTTTGATAACATTAATAGTCTGCGCATTCTTTTCATGCTCGGACAATGATGATCCGGTGAGTCTGGCGATTACGCCTGTTGTGCCGGATGCAACATTGTCACTGGCTGTCCAAACGGATAATAGGGTAAAGACAAAAGGCGGATTTATAGACGACGATGTTACCGGGACGACCACCACTTGGGATTGCCAAGTGAAAACGTTGACGGCGGTGGTCTTCAACGATGGGGCGTACAGTGACAATAATATCAGAGTTGGTACAATCGCTGCCCTTTTTACCCATAATTATGAAAATCCGACAAGTGCTCCTGTGATTGAAGGAGAAGTGATGTCGGGAAAAGTCAATTTATTGCTGATTGCCAATTTGGATGCCGATGTACTGGACCAACTGACGGCTTCTGTCAACAGCACTGTTTCGAGTGCCCGTCTGACGGTTGCTGATGTGCTCAAACTTGCAACTCCCCTTTCTTCGGAAACGAAGGAAAAGGGACTTACGATGAGCAGCGAGGTTTTGAACGTTGAGCTTGTAGCGGGTACGAACTTCGTGGGTTTCGGTGAAAAAGGAACAATAACAGTTGAAGGATATGGTGCAGGGACAGAAATTTACGGTAACAATCCTGTTGAGCTGACCCGTACGGTTGCGGCTATCAACATGGAGGGAGTTTTGCTGCCGGAGACACCGGATGACGGAAATCCGGAATATAAAAATGTCAGTTTCACATTGGATTCTGTTTTTGTAGCCAATGTGAAAAGTACGGCCGGAATCGGAACTTATGGAGATGTAAAGACTATCGAGCAGTCGCCACTGGCAAATGGAGCTCTTGATCCTACGTATTATTTGGCTCCTGTAAACTTTACATCCTATGTAGGGACCTATAAAACAGGAGAAGCCAAAGGCGATAATTCAATGCTACGGGTTCTGGACCCGGTTCAGATAATAGAAGCTCGGACGGGAACGAATGTAAACACTACAACTCCCGACTGGAAAAACACAAGTGCCGTCGCTCCTTGCTATGTCTATCCGAACCAAAACGGTGAAACCAATGTGGAAGGAAAACATAACTACACTTTGTTAGTCTTGAGAGGCACTTATCGATATAAGATCGGAGATGATGTCGTAACTGAAAACAATCGTTATTATACGGTTATCGTTAATGATGGGCGTCAAGGCGGAACGATCGAGGGAGATGAGGGAAAGAAAGCTGTCCATATCCAGCGCAATACCAAGTATAGGGTGACTGTGCAGATATTGGGTTCTGGTTCGGATGATCGTTTACCCCTGCCGCTTTCGCGCATGTTGCTGCGCAGGTTAAGGTGGCAGACTGGAATGTGATCGAAATCGATGAAGAAGTTGATTGATGTGGAATAGGGTAATAATAAGGTATAAATATAGTATTATGAAACATATAACATGTATAAAACAGTCTCTTTTACTAGTGGCGGCTGTACTTGCGGCCATGCTGACGGGTTGCATCAAAGACGATCTGGCTGAATGTAGCAAACTGACGTTGAAGGTTGAAGGGCTGAACGGGACGGATATCATGGATATTACCAGTCTGGGATTGGTGGAAGATGCCACTCTATATATCTTCGATGAAAACAGGAAATTGCTTGAGACGCGTAATCTAAGCAAAGATTTCATACTTGCCAAGGAAGTCATCAAACTGGATAACTATCCGGACAACACAAAACTGCATATCGTTGCCTGGGGAAACCTCAAAGGTGGCAACCAGTCGGTTACGGACCCGAAGCAGCTGGACGATTTGAAGGTGCAGCTGAAGAGTTCGGAAGACGGGTTCGCCCAATCACCCGACAGCCTCTATTTCGGAACGAAAGAGGTGACTTCGCTCGGTAGCGGTATCGTCGGTGGTGACGGCCAAGTGGTGATCCGTCTTAAAACCGGAACCTACACGATCAAGACGTTGGGTTTGAATAATGCGTTGAAGTCCTATGGCCTGAAGAGCGCAGCAGATTTCGATTTCTATATTAACCGTACGTTGGATACGCATGACAATAGTGGAGCACTGACCGGTGACAGCGTTGCCTATCATCCGGAAGGAACTTACGACACGGCACAGGAATGGTTGACGACCGGTGTTATTGACAAGGCCATGTTCGGCGGCAAGCAGAACTCCTTCGCCGGTGAGGACCTTGGCATCTCGATCACCAGCAAGGATGGGAGAGTCAATAAGACCGTTTATGTGGATGACAATGGCGATCCGTTCGAAATCCCTGAAGGAGGTCGTTTGGATGTGCTGCTCCTGTTTGGCGAAGATGGTACTATTTCTGCCAAGATGCGTATCACTCCGTGGGGGGTAGTGGAAGAAGATATAATATTTTAATCTTTTAAAAAGAAGTACAGGTATGAAGATAAAAAATATAATGGCAGTCGGTTTGTCGTTGTTCGTTTTGGCAAGTTGCTCGAAAGACAGCCAGCCGGTGAATGTGGAAGATCTGAAAGATGCTACGCTGGACATCAAGGTGAAAGCCTCTGCTCCGGGTTCATCACTGAAAGTGGGCGGAGACGAAAACGCGCTCGAAGGCGAGACAAATATTAATAACATAGCAGTTCTTTCATTTACTCCCGACGGCTCGCAAATTTTGGCCGATCCCTATTGGACGGACGGTATGTCTGCTTCCGGTGGAGAGGCCACCGTATTGAACGTCCCGACAAAAGCGACAAATGCCATGATAGCCATTTTAGCCAATGTCCCTGCGAACGCTTTTAGTGGGGTGGTTTCTTACAGCGATTTCCAGAATCGTCTGGCGCAGTTGTCAGACCAATCGCAGTCGAACCTTGCCATGAGTGCCCAAGTGATTACCTCCAACGACCGGTTAGAAGAAGGAGACAACTATATCGGGTATTCGACGCAGACGAATATCAACAATATTTCTTCTCCATTGGAACTGACCCGTCTGGCTGCCCGCATCGAACTGAAGAGTGCATCGACAAATTTCGATACGAACAATAAACTGAAAGGCCGTACCGTCCGCATCAACAGCCTCTATGTCTCCAACCGGAAAACCGCTTCCCGTTTTGCCAGCACGGCTTATTGGGGGGGCCAGTTATGGCCGATGGGAATTTGGGGAAACAGTTCTGCTGTCACTTTGGGGGCAAGACCTTCCGCTTTCCGGAACCTTATTCCGCCAGTATGTGATGGAAAATACGGATAGCAACAATCCGACACAGCTTGTTGTGAATGCTACAATTCTGGCAACATCCAATTATCAGGCAGAGACGAAAGAGTTTGCCGCTATAATCAATGAGAACGGAGTTGTTTTGAAAGGCGATCCCCATAAGTATGTGAAACGTAATTACATCTATCGTCTGAACATTACTTTCGGCCCGAACAGTTTCGAAGGGATCGATATTGATGATCCGACACCGCCCGATCCTCCCACGCCCCGACACCTTCTACCGGAGATTTGAGCGTAAGTGTTGAAATTTGTAGGGTGGGGGGACCTGTCAACCAGGAGGTTGTGGTAAAATAGTGAGAGGGTAAAATAATTAAAGTATAAATGATTAAAATTATAAAGTGATGAAACTACGGAATATTTTTTTAGCAGGTTTAGCCGTTTGTACGATGGCGGGCTGTTCAAAGGACGAAACGACCGATTATTCCCAAATGGGAGAGGTGGATGCTTATGTATCTTTCGGGGTGACGGCTGCTCTACAGACAAAATCAACGGTTGGCGAGGGTGGAAATGAAATTGAGAAGGAAGCTAAAGTTCAAAAATTGACGGCTCTGATATTTAAAGGGACAGATGATAATGCCACTTTTGTTACTTCCGAGACAGAAACCGTGGAGGGAAAATGAAACGATTCGTGATATCAAGCATCTTGTAGTAAAAGTTACTCCTACTGCCGATGGTACATCTTCGATAGATAATTTTATAGTCGTATTTTTGGGTAATTGCAAAGATATTTCAACTCCTGCTACATTGGGGGCTTTGAAAAATATGGTTTTAACAGAGAATGCTGATTCCTATGCTATAGGTTCTGTTCTTCCAATGGTTAGCAAAGAAATCAAAATTACAGGACTTCGCCCCAATATTAAAAAGGAGGATGGAAGTACCGGGTGGTATGAGAATTGGGTTAAAAGATAACGGTGGAGTAGTTACAGATGCGACTGTTTCGCAGGAAGATCCTCAAACACCACCATCAAAATTATACATCAGCAAGACCATGTTGTTTTGACTCGTTTGATATCAAGGGTACAGGTTGAATCTGTAAAGTTAAAAATTGACGGCCTACCCGGGTGCTTCTATCACATTGAGAAAGATCGCTTTGGCTAATGTTAAAATTCAGTCTGAATTTGCAGAAAGTACGGGTGACTATGTAAGAGGATATGAATCTGAACAATATCGTCCTGTCCAGTATTGGATTGCTCCTAACAGTACTGTCAATGAAAACTATATAAGTGCAGACTATGCTCTTACAGCAGGTAACGGTGAAGAAAAAACAGAAACTTTTAGTGAGAATAAGTTTGTAAAATACATTTTTTCTAATGCAAAAAGAACTGCTTCTAATGTAGATGCTGCTCATACCGATGGTATTTATGAAACAGGTATTATTTTGGTCGTTGATTTTAAGAATGCAGCAGGTGTAGTCTCTACGAAGCACATGCGTGTCCTTCTGAAAGATAACGGGACAGACGATGTTCCGGAAGTTCTGATGAACCATGTGTATAAATTGAATATCACCATTACCGGAGAAGGCTCTGAAAACGAAGATGATATCAAGCTGAACGCTCACGTTGCCGCAACAATCGATGTTGCTCCGTGGAACGTGATCGAGCAGAATGAAGAAGATGCAAACTGATTGTTGCAATTAAATTATCATAAGCAATTGTGCCAAAAACGTTATCGGTATGAGTATGACGTTTTTGGCACAATTTTATTTATTCCTTATTACCCTGTTTTCATAGCCAAACCTTTCATAAGTAACGGTGATTCTATTAAAAACCTGAAATCTCTGCCTCTCCCTTCTCTTTCCTATCCGAGCCTCTTGTTTTGTAGTTATTTCTATCGCATTTAAAGGGTACGCCTCTCAATCTTTCTTCTGGTATTTTTACCTATTAATCTTGAAAGTTTCGCCTATCGCCCCCTCTTTATATTCCTCCTACTTTTGTTGGCGTAAGTTAAACGAAAAAATATTAGGTTATGAAACTGAAGAATATACTCTCCGTTGTTTGCTTCTTGTTTGTAGCAACAGCCTGCTCGATGGAAGATAGCATTTTAGATGATGATTCCTCTAAGTTAGTTCCTGAAGACGGTTCGGCCTATGTTTCTGCAGTAATTAATTTGGAGGGTACTCAAACGAAAGCGACTACAGGTAATAGCAGTGATCCTCAGGAATATGTAGCCGATGCGATTGCTTCTTGTGCTTTATTCCTATTAGACTCAGAAGGTAAGGTTGTCGGGGTTCATACTGAAACTTATAATAGTACTGCTACTACACAAGAAATCAGGTTTTTGACCAAAGTGAATGTGGCAACTAAAGCCGTTGCGGTTGTTAACTACAACCCGGGTAATTCGGAAAGTCTATTGGCCTGTTCCGATTATGATGATTTAAAAAACTATGTGGAACATGACGCCCACTATCGCTTAAAAATCGGTGAAGGTGCGATTGACTGGACAGAGGTTGTCGGTAGCTCTTCCACAACTGAAAATCTGAGTACGGCTACAACAGCTATCACCGTTAAATCTCGTACTGCAATTGTCGAATTGGCTGAATTTGCAGTGAGGTATAAAACAGATAAACGTCCTGTTGTTAAGTTGGAATCAGTAAGTTTGTCCAATTTGAAAACACAAGGAGGATGGTTGGAAGATCTAAAGAGTGGTGTGACGACTGGACGTTTTGATTTTGATAAGACGACATATAGCTTACCGCGCACTCCTGGTTTCTATAATGGCGATGATGGCCACTATCCACTTCGCGCAGATGTCTACCCTAATACAGATGGAGGAGGAAGAGCTGAGTTTGTAACTTTAACGTTGACCTTTTCAGTAACGGAAGGGAATGACAGTAAAATTTATAACCGTTCTTATATAATCAACCGTCCGAGCGAGGAAGATGGGAGTTTTACAAATAACAGCGGACATGTGTATGTAGAGGCCGGTTATTGGTATCAGTTGAAAGCAACGGTTAATGTGACAAGTGATTTGGTTGATTGTGACATTGTCTGTTACACCAACGATTGGATTTTTGATGATAGTACATTTAATGATGTGCCCATGAGTCCTGTCAATTAAGTAAAATGGGTAAAATATATATATTATGAAAGTAAAAAATATAATCATTGGAATGTTAGTGGCAATTGGAGCCCTTACTTCATGTACATCTGAAGAGCCGATAGAGCCGCAAGTAAATAATGGAGATCTTTCAATCGTTTTTCTGTAAAAGATACACAGACAAAAGCAGCAGCGGATGAACATTACACATATGCAACAACGGATGAAATCACGATCCGAAATTGTATAATAGCCGTTTTTGACGGAGATATAACACAGTCTGAAGCAGATCCTCCCTGTATTAAGTATTATGAAGGCGCTATTGATTCGGGAGATCTTGTTAGGGTTGATCCTGAGACGAGTTCAAAAGGTGAAGTCCCCTCTTATAAATATACATTGAAGGATATGAAACTTGAAGGAGTCGCAAGTAAAAAAATCTCTTTTTTGGTGATAGCAAACTCACAAAACAGGAGTGGTGCAACAGTTGGAGAGGGATCGGCATATTCGGATTTTAAGAATTTAGTGGAAACAACGACTGATTTCGAATCAGATGAGTTGGTTAAAGTCGGTTATGCGGTGCAGGAAGTAACAACATCAGATAATGTGGTTAAAGTACCATTGACACAATTGACCGCACGAATTGATTTTGGCGGAGTTACTTTAGATAAAAACTTTGAAGGAACTGGTGGCTCTGAAAATACGACTGTCGATGAAGGTGCAAAAGCCGAATATGTGGTTCCGAACGACAAAGGTATCAGAGATGCTTTATTAAGACATGTGGATCTTACAGGTTATAACAATATAAAGGAGCAGACATGGAATCCTGATTGGGAGGAGGATGTTGATGAAACTCCCGATGGTTACTATTATTTTTATAGAAGAGGTGGATGGTCAAAAAAATTATTATCGTGTGAAGTTTTATAAACAAACTAAAGTTGAAACAACTATTAAAACGATAGGTGATAATCTGGTTGTTGATGAAAGTAAAACAATAGGTGGTATCAATACTCAGTCTGCTTTGCCAATTTTTAGTACAAGTACGATAGAAAATCAAATGTATAAGGCAAAGAGTGATTTTTCCATTACAGGTAATACCTTTTACACATATGAAAACAATAAGGGAAAGGATATTACTTTAACTGTTAATTGTGGTATTGGTGGAAGTACAACTACGACCAAGACTACTTATGTCAAATACTCTTATGTAATACAAATATGGACTCGGGTTAGAGGAGCTTTGTGGTGGAGGTATAGTTGGGAGGACGCTGAAGAAACTAACAATGGCACTTACGAGCAAGAAGGAGAACCGGAAATTAGTGTATCGGAAGGAGGCTCTGTTGCTAATGGAAAAGACTATATGATAACACTTGATGGTTCGAAAATTATAAAGGCCATTTATATAAAGTAACAGGTGTATGTACTCCAAGTTTGGATGTTATGCCTGTGTTGAAATGGAAGGTTATTGATCTGGAAACCGGAAATGATATATCTATTGAGTTTGATTAATGTATATGGGGCGTGATGTAATATTAAAAATAATAAACGATGAAAAGATATAATCTATATAATATAGTTGCCTTTTTTGACGAGCTTGTTTTTGTTCAATGCTTGTCAGGATGAAGATTTGGTCCAAAAAAACTGAGGTTGTGGAAGGGATTCCTGTAACCTTGAAACTGAAGTTGGGTGCGACAGACAAAGAAGAGATAACTACGCGTGCTGCGTTGGAAAAGGAGCAGGAGAATAAGGTCTATGATGTGTTTGTGTATGTATTTCGTAAAGCCGGCTCTTCGTGGGAAAAAGAGCATGGAGAACTTTTTAGTTATTCGACCGGCAATAACGGACCTGAAACGATTAGAATCGAGAATAACGTGACTTCTGGCGCACGACGTATTTATGCTGTGGCAAATGCTGTGAAAAGCGGATATGCTACGGAAGAAGCACTGAAGGCCGTTTCGTCTTTGGAAGAGTTGGAAGCGATGACTTTCCGAATGGGTGAACCCTCTGTTAACCGTATTGGAGGAGCCCTTTTAATGAGTGGACATTTGGTGTGTGCTAATCAAGATATTGCCGGATATTATGAAATACCAGCTCCTAAGGATGGAAATAAGGAGGTCAATATTGACGGGCAGATTGAGTTAAGGCATTTAGACTCTAAATTACATTTAAAATTAGTACTACAAAGAGAGATTCTGTGTTTGTTCCAAAAGAATGGCGTATAATTCATGTCCCTAAGACTTCAAATGTATTGTTGTTGGACAAGGATTGTGAAAAGGGAGATGGAGATTATTTTAATACCGAATTCCAGTCATTTGAAAAGTATGAAATGGGAGATAGAACGGATATTTCCACAACAAACCAGGTGTATAAAGGAGGTAGTTTTACGTTTTATATGATGGAAAACCGTAAAGGCCTGAAAGATGAAAACAAGGTTCGGCGAACCAGCATGAGCGGGAGAGGGAACAAAAACAAGCGGGTGGAAATGTGGGAGCAGATGATGGTAAAGTCTTTGAATATGCCGATGATGATGCCACTTATGTT